>Ga0138256_10006151_pt1 | contig 12698 bp, 9 predicted proteins | sample KNB2016incub_MG_FD_105486 | JGI IMG/M metagenome (GOLD analysis project Ga0138256, IMG submission 105486) | Active sludge microbial communities from wastewater in Klosterneuburg, Austria - KNB2014incub_MG | ecosystem: Engineered > WWTP > Activated sludge > Unclassified | place: Austria... | reverse complement strand
TTTAAAATGAATAATCAGTTTCTCAAATGTGGCATTTCCTATTCCAGGAATTTGCAATATTTCTGACTGCAGAAAATTACGACTTCTTTTATTTCTGTGATGTGTGATCCCGAAACGATGCACTTCATCTCTCAGTTGCTGAATAATTTTTAAGGTTTCACTTTTTTTGTCAAGATACATGGGTACAGAATCTCCGGGGTAATAAATTTCTTCTAATTTTTTAGCTATACCAATGGTTTGAATCTTTTTATTTAAACCCAATTTTTCAAGACCTGTCAATGCTGCATTAAGTTGTCCTTTGCCACCATCTATGATGATAAGCTGCGGCAACGGTTGTTTTTCTTCTAAAACACGTTTGTAGCGTCTGAAGATTACTTCCTGCATTGATGCAAAATCATCCGGTCCTTCAACGGTTTTGATATTAAAGTGTCTGTATTCTTTTTTTGCCGCTTTACCATTAACAAACACACTCATGGCTGCAACAGCATTGGTCCCCTGAAAATTCGAGTTGTCAAAACATTCAATCCTGCGAGGTTGCTCCATCATCCTTAAATCTGTTTTCATTTTCTCCATCAACCGGTCTGTTTTATGTTCAGGATTCAGCTTATCATACTGCGCTAATTTTTCCAACTGATAATATCGCGCATTTTTTTCAGAGAGGCTGAGCAGATGTTTTTTCTCTCCTATTTTTGGAATACTCACTTCAGTACCGGCAGGAAAAGTGTCCGGCATTACATTGACCAATATTTCTGTTGCATCACTTTCAAAACGCTGACGCAATTCTGTCAATGCAAAAGTTATCAGGTCGGAATCTGTTTCTGAAAGTTTCTTCTTCAGCTCAATAGTTTGCGATTGCAGAATGGCACCGTTGATGACTTTCATGAAATTGGCAAAGCCATAATTTTCATCAGAAACAATAGTCACTACATCAACATTATTAATAACCGGACTAACTATTACGGATTTACTCCGGAACTGCTCTAAGGTATCGAGTTTACTTTTTATCTGTTGCGCTTTTTCAAATTCAAGATTTTGTGAAGCTGTTTGCATTTCATCCTGCAAAATACGAATCACCTGATTGATATTTCCTTTTAATATGTGCCTTATGTTTTCAATACCTTGCTGATAGTCTTCTGCTGATTGACGGCCTTCGCATGGACCAAGACAATTGCCTACGTGAAATTCAAGACAAACTCTGAATTTTTTATTCTGAATATTTTCAGGAGTAAGACTAAGATTGCAATTTCTTAGCTTATAAAGCCGGTGAATCATGTCTAACAAAATATTAATCATTTTCACCGAAGCATAAGGGCCAAAGTACTGTGAGCCATCGCGGATTTTTCTTCTTGTATAAAAAATTCTGGGAAAAGGTTCATTTTTAATACAAATCCATGGGTATGTTTTATCGTCTTTGAGGAGGATGTTGTAGCGAGGTTGATGTTTTTTAATCAGGTTGTTTTCGAGTAAGAGCGCATCTAATTCGGTTTCTGTAATAATAAAACGCAAATCAGAAATCTGCCTGACCATAATGGCTGTTTTCCCACTTTCAAAAATGTCTTTTGAAAAGTAACTATAAACTCTTTTCTTCAGATTTTTTGCTTTACCTACGTAAATAATCTTTTCATTTTTATCAAAAAACTGATAAACACCCGGTTCATTTGGAAGTCCTTCAATAATGGCTTTTATATGCTCGTTTTTAACAGCCATTATATATCTGATTTTTGCTCTTGTAAAACTTTAACATAAACAGCTTTTGTTTTTTCTGCTGTTCTTCTGAAAGTATATTCAGAAACTAACTGCTGTGCATTAGTGGAAAGTGTTTTTGCAAGATTACGGTCATTCATTACTGCCATTGCATGTGTGGCAAGTTGTTTAGCATTGCCAACAGGTGCTATCAATCCGGTTTTTTCATGCTGCACAATTTCAGGAATACCACCTGCTTGAGTTGCCACAACAGGAACCTGAGCTGCAAAGGCATCTAAAATAGTTGTGCCAAGACCTTCTGTTTTCGAGGTCATCAGAAAGAGATTGAGCTCCGGTAGCAATTCATTAATATCATTTCTGAAACCGGTAAAATGAATGTTGTCTGTAAGTTTTTTTTCAGCAACTCTAGCTTGAAGTGCATTCATTTCTGTACCATCGCCAATCAGAAAGAAATGAACTTGTTGCGTTTGTTGTAAAATAATTTCTGCCGTATCAATAAAAGTAAATAAGTCTTTATGGTCAGCTAAGGCAGATACATTGCCAATAAGAAAAGTCTCTTTTGGTAATTGATATTCCTGATGCAGTTTTGTTTTTCCTAAAACAAATTTTTCAGTGTCAACTCCGGAATGGACAACTTCTAAAATATTTTTTCTTTTAATAGCAGGTGATGTTATTTGCCTGATTGCATCAGACACACAGATTATCTTTTTAATACTTGAATGATTGTATTTCAAATATGAAAACCAGGAAGAAGAAACAGCAAAATCTACTCTGCGGCTTACCACAACAGGGCATTTATTTCCAAACAGCCAGGCAGAAAGAAATGCAGCAGTATGTGCGTGCGAGTCATGCGTGTGTATGAGGTCAACCTGATTGTCTTTACAATACTTTTTTATCTTTATTGCTAAAGGTAAATTAAGTGCCGTGCCTTTTTGAAAGACTTCTATCTTGCAATCATATTTATTCAGATGTTGAATGATTGCTGCATCCTTAGGACATAATAAAAAACATGTTGTTTGCAGGATTTCAAGCTGACGTATTAGATAGGCTGCCTGCTGCTCGCCCCCACGCCAACCTGTTGCAGTTGATATATGCAGTACCTTCATCAAAGACTTTTTAATTTTTCGTGGTTACGATGTTCCAACAATGAATAGCGTAGATAAACACTTTTGGCAGAATATTTAGCAATGAGCCACCCATAGTATCCATCCAAAAAACCTGCTTTTAAAATATAAGTCTTCAAAAATCTTCCTGCTGTATGCAGGAATGTTTTGATTCTGATTGAAGATTGCCCTTTAGAAAATTTTGACTTTGCCGCAATAATACCAAACTTAGTTGCCTGTTGCATGTGCTGCTCTATACTGTCAATACTGTAATGAAGTAAATCACCTTTCAAATGCTGTACGGTAGTTTTTTCTGATAGGATAATTTTATCATGAGGGTTTGTGCCTCCCCATTGTGCTTTTGTTTTATCGAACAAGCGTATTTTTACATCAGGATACCAACCGCTATGATAGATCCACTTATCACAATATCGCGTAAGCCTGTTCATGCTGTAAGCAGAAGCGGTATGATTATTTTTAATTTGTTCAATTGATTTTTGTAATGTTTCAGAAAGACATTCGTCTGCATCCAGAGAAAGTACTAAATTATTTGAAGCAAAAGTCAGTGCATGGTTTTTTTGTTCTATGTAGCCTAAAAACTTTTGTTTGACAAACTTTACGGCATAACGACTGCAAATTTCTTCTGTTTTGTCAGTTGATAGCGAGTCCAATACCACAATTTCATCACAAACAGTTAAAAGACTTTTCAGGCATTGTTCAATCTTTTTCTCTTCGTTAAAAGTGATTATTACTCCTGAAATTTTTACCATGGAAGAATTAATATGATGCAAAAATAGTATTATCTCACCGTAAAATAGCGACTCACATTTAAATGCAATTCTATCTTTGCAGCATGTCATTCAATTTAAATCAGACTGAAATCATTCAGGGAAATTATCGGTCGCTGGCAAAAGTTATTTCGCAGGTCGAGAATTCTGCTGATGGTGCAATTGATTTGCTAAGGCATCTGAAGATAAATTATGACATTCCTGTAATAGGATTTACCGGCCCCCCCGGTGCAGGAAAAAGCTCATTGCTTAATGCATTGCTTGCTAAAATGGCCAACAAGTGGCGCATCGCAATCCTTGCAGTTGACCCAACATCGCCTTTTACAAGTGGAAGTATTTTAGGTGATCGTTACAGAATGAATGAATACTTTTTACATCAGAATGTTTATATCAGATCATTGGCAACAAGAGGAAATCTCGGAGGGTTATCAGCCAGAACTATTGAAATTACTGATGTATTGCGGTCATGTGCATTTGATTTTATTTTTATAGAAACTGTTGGCGTTGGACAAAGCGAGGTTGAAATAGCTGCATTAGCCGACACTACAATTTTGGTTTTAAATCCCGGTACCGGTGACGACATTCAGGCATTGAAAGCCGGTATTATGGAGATTGCTGATGTGTTTGTAATTAATAAAGCAGACAGAGATCAGGCTGATGCTCTTGTAAAGCACATTCAAAACATGTTAAGGTTGCGAAATCAGGCACACCATCCTCCAATTTTTAAGACTATAGCAACAGAAGGCACAGGGATTGATTTATTGACAGCATGTTTAATGGATAAAACAAGAAAGCAAACAGATAAACAGCGTTTGTTTTATGAAAAATCCATTCGCCTTATCATCAGCAATAAAATGAGCGATTTTAATTATCAGTCCTTGAAAAATAAACTTCGAGATGCTATGGGCTTAAAGGATTTTAACCTCTATAGTTTTCTTCACGAAAATTATTTTAAGAAGTAGGGGATAAGCAAAGCATACCACGGTGGCTCATACAGGCGAAATCCAATAATGGAGACCCTCTGTTTGAGTAAATTACAAGAAATTTCACAAAAAATTTGAGGATTAAGTTTTTTTGTATTGTTTTGTGCAGGTATAAACCGAAAGAGCATTGTATGCACGATTCAGAAAATAATGGAAACTCAAGAGAGGTAATCTTCTCTAAAGCAGTTAAGGCAGGAAAAAGAACCTATTTTTTCGATGTTAAGTCAACCCGGGCTAACGACTATTTTGTTACAATTACAGAGAGCAAGAAGAAGTTTAACATGGGTGATGACAAACCTTTTTATGAGAAACATAAAATCTTCCTCTATAAAGAAGATTTTGAGAAGTTTATTGAAGGATTGAATGAGGCTGTTGCACACATTAAAAATGGCAATGCCGGAAAATCAGATCAGGATAATGACAGTTCGGGTGGCGGTTCAAACCCGTATAGTGACATTAGCTTTGATGAAGAAACGAGCTGATTAACCACATTTTAGGGTAGTTTGACCCTCATGTTTAAAACTTTTAGCTAAAAATATTTGGTTTTAATAAATTAATATCTACATTTGGTCATCAAAATTTTAATACTATGGCAGTAATAGCATTATCAAAAGCAGAGATGCAAAGCATTCAGAAAATAGGCTCAATGCTAACAGGTCTTTCTAAAATTATTGGAGAAGATCAATTGAATGAGTTTAAGCTTTATGATGAAATTGAAGCAGAGAAAGCAGCTGCACAATCTGTAAGTCGCAAACAAGCTTACTCAAGTAAAGCAACTATCGAAAAACTTATTTAATAGTCCATATTTTAAGTTTGCGGTCATAGCCTGATTATAGGGCTATGACCGCATTTTTTTTGTCCAGTCTCTGATTGACATCAGAATTTATGCTCTTCTTTATTCGGTTTAATTTCTGATTTCTGTATTCTTTGTAGGTTTGAACTTTAATTTTTATGTAATGATCAAAAAAATATTTTTTCTTGCCATTTGTGCTTTTGCAGTTTCCAATCTGTATGCACAAAAAAAATTTACTTATGCCGACATTTGGGGGTCATCGCAGTTTTCTGCTAAAAGTGTTTCTTCCCTAAAAAGTATGAAAAGTGGCGACACCTTTTCAAATACCGACAAAGCCGGAAACCTGATTCGCTACAGTTTCAAAACAGGAAAGGTTATTGACACACTTATGAAAAATGAAGAGTTGCAATCAAAAATCAGGGGTTTTGCATATTCGGAATACACCTTTAGTGATGATGAAAAAAAAGTTTTGCTGAAAACAGCTTCAGAAGCAATTTACAGACATTCAACAAAGGCCGACTATTATATTTTTGATTTTACAAACCGCAAACTAACTCAACTTTCAGAAAAAGGAAAGCAGATGTATGCACAGTTTAATCCACAAGGTAACATGGTTGCTTTTGTCCGTGATAATAATTTATATCTAAAAAATCTTTCAGACTTCAGTGAAAAAATGGTTACTGATGATGGGCAGAAAAATTCTATCATCAATGGCGCTACAGACTGGGTTTACGAAGAAGAATTTTCTTTCAGTCAGGGATATCAATGGTCAAATGATGGGATGTATATAGCATACTACAGGTTTGATGAAAGCAGAGTTAAAGAATTCACACTAACATATTACGACTCACTTTATCCAAAAGAAGAGAAGTATAAATATCCTAAAGCCGGTGAAGAAAATTCAGTTGTGGAAATTTTTGTTTATAATCTCACTACAGGTAAAAGCATTAAAATGCAAACTGGTGATGAAAAAGATCAATACATTCCAAGAATAAAATGGACAAAGTTGAAAGGGCAATTATGTGTATTAAGATTAAATAGACATCAGAACAGTTTGGATTATTTATTGTGCGATGCTGCTTCAGGCAAAGTCACTTTACTCATGAATGAAAAAAATAACACGTTTATTGAGATTACTGATAACCTGATTTTCTTGAATAATGGAACACAATTTATTTACAGCAGCGATAAAAGTGGATACAATCAGATTTATCTGAGAAACCTTAGTGATGGCACAGAAAAAATGTTAACTCATGGTGGTGAAGTAATAACATTTTATGGCTATGATGAGAAAACTAAAAGTTGTTTTTATCAGGTTGCTGAGCCAACCCCAATGGAAAGAGTTGTTTATTCTGTAGACCTGAATCATAAGAAGAAATTATTGTCGCCTGCCAACGGTACTGCATCAGCATCTTTCAGCAGTAATTTTAAGTATTCAGTAATTACACATAGCACAATTGACAAACCTTATATCTGTTATGTTCAGGACAGCAGAGGTAAAAAAATAAGGGTGTTGGAAAATAATGAAAGAGTGGTAAAGAATCTTGAAGCTTATACAATTTCTAAACCTGAATTTTTTGAATTCACTAATTCTGAAAAAATCAGCCTGCATGCATGGATGATAACGCCACCGGGTTTTAAAGCCAATGAGAATAAAAAATATCCTGTTATTGTTTATTTATATGGAGGGCCGGGCAGACAGACAGTCCTTAACCAATGGGGTGGATCAAATTTCCTCTGGCATCAGATGCTTGCGCAAGATGGTTTTATTGTAGTATCGGTTGACAACAGAGGAACTCCGGGACGTGGTAAGGAATTTGCCAATAGTATTTATAAAAACATGGGTCATTATGAAACGATTGATCAGATAGAATTTGCAAAATATCTTCGTGCATTATCTTATGTTGACTCAACCCGTATTGGTGTTCATGGATGGAGTTATGGTGGCTATTTGACTTCTTTACTTATGACAAAGGGTGCTGATTATTTTAAAGTTGGTGTTGCCGTAGCACCTGTCATCAACTGGCGCTATTACGATTCAATTTATACGGAAAGATATTTGTCTTTGCCGGCAGAGAATCCAAAAGGTTATGATGATAACTCACCTGTTTTTTTTGCCGATAAATTGAAAGGTAAGTATTTGCTCATTCACGGGCTAACTGATGACAATGTGCATTTTCAGAACAGTGCAGAAATGGTTATTGCATTAGTAAAGAATAAAAAACAATTCGACTCTTTTTATTACCCCAATCAGGCACATGGCATTTCTCAATCGAGGTGGCATTTGTATGAAATGATGACTGAGTACTTTAAGAAAAACCTATAAATATTTCGTCATAGTTTTATCTCAAACAAAATCAAATTCTAAAATTGTGATTGTAATACTTAATATTAAAGGCCTCTGTGGAATTTTGGATACTAATGTAATTATTAAACGTGGGCAGGATTTACGCAGTTTTATAATCTTTCATGATGCTTTTCTGGCGATAAAAGATGGGCTTATAGAAAACTATGGCACCATGACTGAATGGGAGTCAGTGAAAGAAAAATACAGTACCTATGAATTGGTTCAGGCAGAAGGTAAATATGTGATGCCGGGATGGTGCGATTCACATACACATCTTGTTTATGCAGCCTCGCGCGAAGAGGAATTTGTTGACCGCATCAATGGGTTGTCTTATGAAGATATAGCACAACGTGGTGGAGGTATTCTGAATTCTGCTAAGAAACTTGCCGTTGCATCAGAGGAAGATTTGTTTCAAACTGCAATGCAACGAATAGATTTAATGATTGCAAAGGGAACCACTTCAATAGAGATAAAGAGTGGCTATGGCTTGAGCCTTGAAAGCGAACTAAAGATGCTTAGGGTAATAAGGCGAATTAAAGAAAGCCTACCTCTAAATATAAAATCTACTTTTCTGGGTGCTCATGCAGTTCCGGAGAAATTCAAAAACAATAAGGCAGGCTATGTCAGACATGTTATTGATGATATGATACCTGCAGTTGCTGCTGAAAAGTTAGCTGATTATTGTGATGTGTTCTGCGAAAGAAATTATTTTACACAGCAGGAAACAGAAGCTATACTTAACGCAGGTACTAAGTTTGGTTTAATACCCAAGGTGCATGCCAATCAGATGAGCCGTTCAGGTGGTGTTCAGGCTGGTGTTAACTGTAATGCCATTAGTGTAGATCATCTGGAGTTTGTTGAAGACGAAGAAATTGCTGCACTTAAAAATAGTGGAACAATGCCCGTTGTGCTACCCGGTGCTGCATTCTTTTTGAGTTTACCCTTGCCTCCTGCCAGAAAGATGATTGATGCAGGCTTACCTTTAGCCGTAGCAACGGATTTTAACCCCGGAAGCTCACCCTCAGGCGACATGAATTTTATGATTAGTCTTCTTTGTGTTCAGTATAAATTAAACCCTGAAGAAGCATTTAATGCTGCCACTATCAATGCCGCCTATGCAATGAATATTAGTCATACTACCGGTAGTATTTCTATTGGCAAAAGAGCAGATTTTTTTATAACCAAGAAAATAACATCGCCATATATCATACCCTACTCATTCAATGAAAATGTGGTAGAAGCGGTTTATGTAAAAGGCAAAAAAGTTGTGTAAATATGAGTCATCTTGTAGTTTACAGTAAAGAAGATATTAGTTGGGAAACACGCACCCGCAAGAATGAAACCAAGGTGGGTGAGAATGTACAGGTACTCAAAAATAGTGATGCTTCATTACTTGAACTTTTAAGTCAGTCAGATGCTGAATATGTTTTATTAGGTCTTCCAGAAGATATTGGAATCAGAGCTAATGGCGGTCGTGGAGGCGCATACAGTGCATGGAAGCCGGCATTGTTCAGCTTGTTGAATGTGCAAAGCAATTGTTTTGGCGATGGCAGTAATATTTTGGTTCTTGGTCACATCAACTTTGATGATCTGATGCTTGCTGCCGATGGGATAAATTTTAAGACAGAAAAAGGGCTCGGTAAAGCAAGAGAATTTGTTGAACAGATTGATGAAAGAGTTTTCGAAGTTGTAAAGGCAATTATTCAATCGGGCAAGGAAGCTATAATAATTGGTGGTGGCCATAACAATGCATTTCCAAATATTAAAGCCGCTGCCACAGGACTTCATTTAAATGGGGTTATAAAAACAAAGAGTATAAACTGTATCAATAGTGATGCGCACTCCGATTTTAGAGAAATGGAAGGTCGTCACAGTGGAAATGGATTTCGTTATGCTTTTGAACAAAAGTTTTTGAACAAATATGCAATGGTTGGCTTGCATGAAAGTTATAATGCAGGTAATGTGCTGCAATATATGATGGAGAGACCAGAAAATTTTTCATTGTCATTTTTTGAAGATATCTTTATCAGAGAAAAAATTTCATTTACAGAAGCAGTTGATAAAGCCATTGAATATGTTAAAGACAACTACTGCGGTATAGAAATTGACATGGATACTATACAAAATATTCCTTCAAGTGCCAAAACTTCAAGTGGAATCAGTACCATTCAGGCCCGACAGTATATAACGCGCGCAGCCTCGAAACTGAATACATGTTATTTACATATTGCCGAAGCAGCACCTGTGCTTTCACACATAAAGGCTGATAATAAAACAGGTAAACTTATCGGTTATTTAGTTGCTGACTATATTAAAGCTCGCACTACTTTTAAAAACAGCAAGAGCTGATTCGAGGTTTAATTGTCAAAAACTGTTGAAGTTCATTAAATTCATAAAGAGGATCTTTTGCACGTAGCACCTTTAAAACTTTTTTTATTCTTCAGCGGTGCATTCTTTTTCAAAGTAATTTTGATGTTCTTATCATACATAATTTTCAAAAAGATTAAAACAAAAATAAATGAAGCAGTTGATTGAATGTGTTCCCAACTTCAGCGAAGGGAATGATTTGACTATTATTAAACAAATTACCGATAGCATAGAATCTGTTGAAGGTATAAAATTGCTGAATGTAGATCCGGGAAAGGCTACCAACAGAACCGTAGTAACTTTTGTGGGCGAACCGGCACAAGTAGTAGAAGCAGCATTTAAAGGTATTGCAATGGCAGCCACACTCATTGATATGAGTAAGCATAAAGGCGAACATCCACGAATGGGTGCAACTGATGTTTGTCCTTTTATTCCTGTGGCGAATATTAGTATGGCAGAAACAGCAGCATGGTCAAAGAAATTGGCCGAGAGGGTAGGTAAGGAACTTAAAATACCTGTGTATCTCTATGAAGAAGCACAACCTAACAAGAGTAGAAATAATTTGTCTGTCATAAGAGCAGGAGAGTATGAAGGTTTCTTCAAGAAGATAAAACAGCCGGAGTGGAAACCGGATTTCGGACCAGATGAACTGCCTCCACATTCAGGTGCCACAGTTATTGGTGCTCGCGATTTTCTGATAGCCTATAATGTAAATCTTAACACCAAATCCGTTAAACGTGCAAACTCTGTAGCCTTCGATATTCGAGAAGCCGGGCGTGTGAAAACTGATAGCAATGGAAAAAAAATATTGGATGCTGCGGGTAATGAAATCAGAATACCGGGTAAGCTTAAAGGTGTTAAAGCAATAGGATGGTATATAGAAGAATATGGTATTGCACAGGTCTCTATCAATATTACAAAGTTTAGAGAAACTCCACTGCATATTGTTTTTGAAGAAAGTGCGCGTAGTGCGTATGAGCGCGGATATCGTGCTACCGGCAGTGAGTTGGTAGGCTTGGTTCCATTGCAGGCCATGCTCGATGCAGGAAAGTATTTTCTTAACAAACAACGCTTGTCATCGGGGGTTTCTGATGATGAGTTAATTCATATTGCTGTTAAGTCGATGGGGCTTGATGAATTGTCACCATTCACTCCTGAGAAAAGAATTATTGAATATGTGATGGAGAGTGTTAACAAACCTGTACTGGCAAATATGAGGTTGAATGCTTTTGTTGATGAAACGGCCAGCGAATCTCCTGCTCCGGGTGGAGGATCAATAGCGGCATATTGCGGCTCATTGGGAGTTGCGCTTGCAACCATGGTAGCCAATCTTTCTGCTTCTAAAAAAGGATGGGAAGAACGATGGAATGAATTTTCTGACTGGGCGGAAAAAGGACAAAAACTTAAAAAGCAATTAGTCCACTTAGTTGATGAAGATACAGTGGCATTTAACAAAATAATGGATGCATTTAAGTTGCCTAAAACTTCAGATCAAGAGAAGGCAGACAGAAAACAAGCCATTGCTGAAGCCACACGTTATGCCATTGAAGTACCACTGTCAGTAATGAAAATTTCACTACAGTCAATGGAGCTTATTCAGGCTATGGCAAAAAATGGTAATCCAAATTCTGTTTCAGATGCAGGAGTAGGGGCAATGTGTGCAAGAACAGCTGTTTTAGGAGCAGGACTTAATGTACGTATCAATGCTGCAGCATACACCGATAAAACTTTCGTTGAAACAATTTTAAAACAAGCTGCGGAAATGGAAAACCTGGCAATTACGAATGAAAAAGATATTCTGGAAGAAGTAAACCGTAAAATATCAGGCCTATAAAACCAAATTTAATGTGATACGTATAATATAGTTGAAGATGCAGTAATGAATATTAAAGACAGACTAAAGATTTTCTGGTTTTCATTTCCTGTTCAGTTGGTAATTATGCATGTAAAGAAGAGCCAACTGTTGTTAGTCTATTGGCTGGTTTTATTTGCTTGTGTAACACAAAACTTTGGTAACCGCTTTGGTATTCCTTATCTTTTTCTCGACCCCGAATACATGGGAAAAGTGAGTTGGCTTGCTTTTTTTATTATCGGAATTTGCCTTGGTGTTTTTATTATGGCATATAATATTTCCAGTTATATGCTCAATAGTTTCAGATTTCCATTTCTTGCATGTTTATATAAAACGTTTGAGAAATACTGCTACAACAATGCTGTGCTTCCTGTACTTTTTATTTTCACCTATATCGGTGGCATCTATTATTTTCAGTTGAAGAATCAGTTACTTCCAATCGGTATTGTCACACTCCAGGTTTTGGCTCTCTTGCTGGGAATTGCTTTTGTTATTTTCTCAACATTAAAATATTTTCAACATACCAATAAAGATATTTATAAACTTTTTGGTGTTGCCACTCATGATGGCGATCATGATAACGTGAAATTCGTTTCACCAATCCGTGATAATAAACTTAAACGCCAGCGCAGACGCGGATGGAAAGTTGAAACCTACTTAACCTTCCCGTTTAAACTCCGTTTAGTACGAAGCACATCACACTACAAATCGTTCATGCTTGCATCCGTGTTCAGGCAAAACCACATTAATGCTGCAGTGCT
>Ga0138256_10006148_pt1 | contig 12702 bp, 13 predicted proteins | sample KNB2016incub_MG_FD_105486 | JGI IMG/M metagenome (GOLD analysis project Ga0138256, IMG submission 105486) | Active sludge microbial communities from wastewater in Klosterneuburg, Austria - KNB2014incub_MG | ecosystem: Engineered > WWTP > Activated sludge > Unclassified | place: Austria... | reverse complement strand
CTCCTCAGCGATAAGCCGCGTCTTGACGACGTGCTGCCGCGATTTCAGCTTCGTAACGGTCACCGATCGCCAGCAACTGCTGCTTGCTCACAATGTTCTCGCCGCGTTGCTCGAAGTGATATTCATGAATATGCGTCTCGACGATCGAATCGACCGGGCAGCTCTCTTCGCAAAAGCCGCAGAAAATGCACTTGAACAAGTCGATGTCATAACGCGTTGTGCGCCGCGAATCGTCGGCACGTTGCTCGGAGTCGATCGTGATCGCAAGCGCTGGACACACCGCCTCGCAAAGCTTGCAGGCGATGCAGCGTTCTTCACCGTTCGGATAGCGGCGTAATGCGTGCAGGCCACGAAAGCGATTCGACTTGGGAATCGCTTCCTCGGGGTAGCGAACCGTGTACTTCGGCGCGACGAGATACTTGCCGGTGAGCGCCATGCCCTTGAGCAGTTCGATCAGCAGCAGACTTTTGAAATAGCGGATAACGGCGTTCATGCGGCGCCTCAGGAATTCGGGACCAAGACGCCGGTGTACACGAGCACACCAGTGACCATGACCCAGACGATCGTGATCGGAATAAACACCTTCCAGCCGAGACGCATGATCTGGTCATAGCGGTAGCGCGGGAAGGTGGCGCGGAACCACAGGAACATGAATGCGAAGAAGGCGACCTTGACGGCCAACCAGTGCGGGCCGCCTTTACCAATCAGTCCCCAAGATTCCGGGAACGGCGACAACCAGCCGCCACAGAAGAACAACGGCACCAAGAACGACACCAAGATCATGTTGGCGTATTCGGCCAGGAAGAACAGCGCGAATGCCGAACCGGCATATTCGACGTGGAAGCCAGCGACAATTTCGGACTCGCCCTCGGCGACGTCGAATGGCGCACGATTCGTTTCAGCGAGTCCGGAGATGAAATAGATCAGGAACAGCGGAAATAGCGGCCACATGAACCACTCGAAAATGCCGCCATTACCACCCTGCGCACGTACGATCTCCGACAGGTTCAGGCTGCCGGCCGCAATCAACACGCCGACCAGTGCGAACCCCATGGCGATCTCGTAAGAAATCACTTGAGCGGCTGCACGCATGGCACCGAGGAAGGCGTACTTCGAGTTCGATGCCCACCCGGCGAGAATGATGCCGTACACACCCATCGAGGTCATTGCCAGCAGATAAAGGAGACCGGCGTTCACGTCAGAATGCACCATGCCGTCGCCCGCCGGAACCACCGCCCAGGCCGCGAATGCAGGAATCAAGGCGAGCATCGGCGCAAGTCGAAACAGAAATAAATTCGACTTCGAAGGAATGATGATTTCTTTGAACAACAGCTTGAACACGTCCGCAAACGGCTGCAGGAAACCTTTGCCGATGTAGACCGGCCCGCGACGTACCTGCATCCAGCCGATCACCCAGCGTTCCGTCACCGTGAAGAACGCCACCGCAAGGATCAGCGGCACGATCGGCAGCAACAAGATCTTGACCGTCATCCACAAGGTCGGAAATTCCGCCGTGTAGGTATTGAATAACGACAGCAACTGGTCCATGTCAGGCCCTCGTCACAGTCAGGCCGGCACCATTGGGCGCCAGTGCAGCAGTTTCGGAATGACCGAGTTCAACCCAGACCGCGCCGACCGGCACGCCCGAATCAGCAAAGGCCGGTAGTTCAACGCTGTGTTTTCCATCCGAGACTTTGCCGCGGCCGCCCTGAGCCAAGCCGGCAGAACGAAAATCGCCTGGGTTGAGTGCGATTCCGGCGGGGTGGGCCAAGGGGGTCGCCAACAATGCTGGCGAACGCCGCAGCACTGCGTCTGAACGATAAATCGGAACGGTCGCGATACGCGTCAGACCGGTGCCCTGCTTCGTCGTCACGGTCATTGCCGAAGACGTCGGTACGACTGCGGCCAACTTATCCGCCATGCGCTCACGCAATTCGTTCAACTCGGTGAAGTCAAAACCGGGCAAGCCCAATGCAGCGCCAAGTGCACGCAGAGCGCGCCAGCCCGAGCGTGCATCGCCCGGCAATTTCGCGCCGGCAACAACCGACTGCGCAATGCCATCGACATTGACATAGGTGCCGTCGATTTCCGGCGCCAAACCGACCGGCAACAGCGCATGCGCGGTGCGCTTCACGCCATTGCATGCGTAAGCACCAATGTAGACATGGAACTCGGCGCTGGAACGCGCATCGTCGTAGGCCTTCGAACGAAGGGTGTCCTGCGATCCAGCGTGATACGTCAATAACGCCTTGCTCGGCTGTGCGAGGATCTGTGCGGCGCTGCGGCCACCTTCGCTCGGCATCACGCCGACGCGCGCGAGACCGACGCCGTTCGCGCCTGACGCGACTTCGTTGAATGCGGTGTGTGTCGTTGTCGCAAGCACTCGGGCGAGTGCACGCAACGCTGTGGCTGCCGGGTGCTGCACCGCGAAATCGCCGAAAATCAATACCGAACTCGATGCATCGATCAGCCGCTTCGCGATCGCGCGATGGCGGTCTTCGATGGTCGCGTCGGCGATCAGTTTGGCTAACTCGCCGTCAGCGCCGGTGTTGGTTAACTCGAGCGCTGCCCGCGTAATTGCCGCTAGTTCGCTCAGCATCTGCCAAGGCTCAACCACGCGCGCCGTTTTCGTCTCGAAATGGAAGTCGAAATCGATCGGATTCACCGCATCAATCGAGGCGCCATGTTTCCAAGCCTTACGCACACGGTGGCCAAGCAGCGGCTGATCGAGACGCGGATTCGATCCGATCAACAGCACTGCCCCAACCTTTTCGATGTCGGCCAACGGCAGTTCGAAGGTTGCGCCGGCGTTGCGATCTAAGGCATCGACGACACGCAAGCGATGATCGATATTCAAACTACCGAGGCCACGCAGGACCGCGGCGAGCAGGAAGCCTTCCTCGCTCGACGTCATCGGTGCAACCAATGCAGCGATCTGGTCGCCACCGTGCGCTTGCTGGACACGGCGTAGGCCATCGGCGACGAAGCGAATTGCTTCGTCCCAAGTCACCGCCTTCAGCGCACCATCGACGCCACGGATCATCGGCTGCGTCGCTCGATCATCCGCGTACAGACCCTGATGGCTATAGCGATCGCGGTCTGACAACCAGTTCTCGTTGATCGCCTCGTTGTGCTTGGGCACCGTGCGTAACACTTCACCACGACGCGTGTGCAGGAACAAATTGGAACCCAGCGCATCGTGATAACCGATCGACTCGCGCGCGATCAATTCCCAAGCGCGCGCCCGGTAGCGGAACGGTTTGTTGGTCAGTGCACCGACCGGGCAGACATCGATGATGTTGCCGCCAAGCTCGGTTTCGATCGACTTGCCGATGTAGGTGCCGATCTCGGTACTTTCGCCACGTCCGATACCACCAAGCTCATTGGTGCCGGCAATCTCGCTCATGAAACGGACGCAGCGCGTGCAATGGATGCAACGGGTCATATCGGTCGCGATCAGCGGACCAATGTCCTCGTCGGCAACAATACGCTTGCGTTCGACAAAGCGGGAGACCGAACGGCCGTAGCCCATCGCCACGTCCTGCAACTCACATTCGCCACCTTGGTCGCAAACCGGACAGTCGAGTGGATGATTGATCAGCAGGAATTCCATCACGTTGCGCTGCGAATTCAGCGCACGTTCGGAACGCGTGCGAATCTTCATGCCTTCCATCACTGGCGTCGCGCAGGCCGGCACTGGTTTCGGTGCTTTTTCGACATCGACCAAACACATGCGGCAATTTGCGGCGATTGGCAGCTTCTCGTGATAGCAGAAGCGCGGAACGGCGATGCGCGCCTTGTCGGTGGCATGAATGATCATCGAGCCTTTAGGCACCTGCATGGCGATGCCATCCACTTCGATGTTCACCAGATCAGGTGCGGTGGAATTACTCGGCTGCGCACTCATGCCGCGGCTCCTCGCTGGACGTCGACGATCGAGCGGCCGTTGACGATGAAGTATTCGAATTCGTGCCAGTAGTGGCGCAGAAAGCCCTGTACCGGCCACGCGGCGGCTTCGCCGAACGCACAAATGGTGTGGCCTTCAATCTGGCCGGCAGCTTGCTTCAGCATATGCAAGTCGTCCAGCGTCGCTTTGCCGTCGACGATGCGCGTCAACATGCGATACATCCAGCCGGTGCCTTCGCGGCACGGGGTGCATTGACCACACGATTCGGCATAGTAGAAACGCGAGATGCGTTGGCAGGCGCGAACCATGCAGGTGCTGTCGTCCATCACGATCACGGCACCCGAGCCGAGACCGGAACCGGCCTTCTGGATACTGTCGTAATCCATGGTGAGACCGAGCATGGTCTCAGCCGGTAGCACCGGCATCGACGACCCACCGGGAATCACTGCCTTGAGTGTGCGTCCGCTGCGCACGCCGCCGGCCATGTCCAGCAGGTCCTTGAATGGTGTGCCGAGGCGAATCTCAAAGTTGCCTGGCGTATTGACGTGACCCGACACCGAGAACACTTTAGGGCCGCCGTTGTTCGGTTTGCCAAGGCCGAGGAACCATTCGGCACCGTTGCGAATGATCGCCGGTACCGATGCGTAAGTTTCAGTGTTGTTGATCGTCGTTGGCTTGCCAAACAGGCCGAAGTTGGCCGGGAACGGTGGCTTGAAGCGGGGCTGGCCCTTCTTGCCTTCCAGCGATTCCATCAGCGCGGTTTCTTCGCCACAAATGTAGGCGCCGGCACCGAGTGCGTTGTGGATGTCGATGTCGACACCACTACCGAGGATGTTCTTGCCCAGCCAACCGTGCGCGTAGGCGTCCTTCAGTGCCAGTTCGATACGTTCGAACGGCTCATGATGGAACTCGCCGCGCATGTAGTTGTAGGCCACGGTCGAACCGGTCGCGTAACACGCGATCGCCATGCCTTCGATCACTGCATGCGGGTTGTAACGCAGGATGTCGCGGTCTTTGCAGGTGCCAGGTTCAGATTCATCCGAATTACACAGGATGTACTTCTGGACCGGCGCATTGCGCGGCATGAAACTCCATTTCAACCCAGTCGGAAAACCAGCACCGCCGCGACCGCGCAATCCGGACTGTTTGACCATCTCGATCAGTGCTGCTTGATCCATTTTCTCGGTCAGGATCTTGCGCAGCGCTTGATAGCCACCGGCCTTCAAGTAACTGTCATAGGTCCACGGCTGATCGAAGTGGAGAGTGGTGAACACCACGTTGTGTTCCTGCGGGGCAGGTCCAACGGAGCCATGTCGATCCAGATAGGAAGGTCCGTGTGCCATGGGATTCACTTCAGTCCGTCGAGTACTGCATCCACCGATGCGGTGGTGAGCTTCTCGTGATAGTGGCCGTTGACAACCATCATCGGTGCGCACGCACAGGCCGCGAGACACTCTTCCTCGCGCTTGAGGTAGACGCGCCCATCAGCAGTCGATTCGCCGAGTTGGATTCCGAGTTTGCGCTCGCAATGGCGCACGATGTCCTCGGCGCCATTGAGCCAACAAGAAATATTGGTGCAGATGGCCACGTTATTGCGGCCGACCGGCGTGGTTTCGTACATCGAATAGAAGCTCGCGACCTCGTAAGCCCAGATCGGCGGTAAATCGAGATACTTGGCGACGGCGGTGATCAGCGCATCGGTCAGGTGTCCGTGGTTTTGATCTTGAGCGGCCCAAAGTGCCTGCAACAGCGCCGAACGCTTGCGCTCGGATGGGAACTTTGCGGCCCAATGATCGATGTGCGCGATCGTCGCGCTGCTCAATACGGTCTTTGGATTGATGTCCTTGACCTGTTCGAAATTACCGGTGGCTTTCATGGTCTGTCCTGCCCGCGCTCAGCGATCGATCTCGCCGAACACGACGTCGAATGTGCCGATCAGTGCAACCACGTCCGGCAACATGTGCCCGGTCGCGATCTCGTCCATCGCCGAAAGATGCGCAAAACCCGGTGCGCGCAGCTTCAATCGAAACGGTTTGTTCGCCCCATCGGCGATGATATAGGCGCCGAACTCGCCCTTCGGCGCTTCGACCGCGGCGTACACTTCGCCAGCCGGCACTGAGTAGCCCTCGGTGAAGAGTTTGAAGTGATGAATCAGCGCTTCCATGTCGTTCTTCATCTCTTCGCGCTTTGGCGGCGCGACCTTGTAGTTTTGCACCATCACCGGTCCCGGATTCGCGCGCAGCCAAGCCACGCACTGCTTGATGATGTGGTTCGATTGCCGCATTTCCTCGACGCGCACAAGGTAACGGTCATAACAGTCGCCGTTCTTGCCGATCGGAATCTGGAACTTGAACTTGTCATAAGCAGCATAGGGCTGCTTGCGGCGCAGATCCCATTCGATACCGGAACCACGCAGCATCGGGCCGGTCATGCCCCAAGCCAACGCCTGTTCCGGTGATACCACGCCGATGCCGACGGTACGCTGCTTCCAAATGCGATTGTCGGTGAGCAGCGTTTCGTATTCGTCGACGCGCTTCGGGAAGTCATCGGTAAAGGCATCGAGGAAATCCAGCATCGACCCTTCACGCCAGGCATTCACGCGTTTCAGATCCTTACCCTTGGTCCACGGCGACTCGCGGTACTTCGGCATCTGTGCCGGCAAGTCGCGGTAGACGCCACCGGGGCGGTAATAGGTCGCATGCATGCGTGCGCCCGAGACCGCTTCGTAGCAGTCCATCAACTCTTCACGCTCGCGGAACGCATACAGGAACAGCGTCATCGCACCGAGGTCGAGTGCATTCGAGCCAAGCCACATCAGATGATTCAAGATGCGGGTGATTTCATCGAACAGGGTGCGGATCACTTGCGCGCGCTCCGGCACGGCAACACCAAGCAACTGCTCGATCGCGCGCACATAGGCGTGTTCATTGCACATCATCGACACGTAGTCGAGCCGATCCATGTAACCGATCGACTGGTTGTACGGCTTCGACTCGGCAAGTTTCTCGGTACCACGATGCAACAGGCCGACATGCGGGTCGGCACGCATCACCGTTTCGCCGTCCAGTTCCAGCACCAAGCGCAGCACGCCATGCGCGGCAGGATGCTGCGGGCCGAAGTTGATCGTGTAGTTGCGGATCTCTTGCATGCTCACTTCCCTGCCGCGCGTGCTGCGGATTCGGAGCGCGCCTGGTCGTAGCGGGCGTCGTCGCGGACCACGCGCGGTACGCCAACGCGCGGTTCAATCGACACCGGCTCGTAGATCACCCGCTGTTTTTCGGCGTCGTAACGCACTTCAACGTTGCCGATCAACGGGAAATCCTTACGGAACGGATGACCGACGAAGCCGTAGTCGGTGAGAATGCGGCGCAAATCGGGATGTCCTTCGAACAGGATGCCGAACAAATCGAAGGCTTCCCGTTCGAACCAGTTCAGACCACGCCAAAGACCGACCAGCGACGCCACCACCGGCAAGCCTTCATCCGGCGCAAAACAACGGATGCGCACGCGCCGGTTGTGTGCAAGTGACAGCAGGTGCACGACCACGGCGTAGCGTTGTTCTTTGTGTGCAGCTTCCGGGCGTTCAGACCAATTGAACCGGCCTGGACCGAAACCTTCGACGCCGCGCGAAAAACCTTCGCCGCTGACGTCACTGGTATCCCACTCGGCTTCGCCGAAACCAAGATAATCGACGCCGCACAAATCGACCGCTTGCTCGAAGCGAAATTCAGCCTCGTCGCGAAGTGCGCGCGCGACCTCCAGCCAACATTCGGTTTTGATCTCAACCGTCGGGCCATCGACCGAATCGATCACGCGCAGGATCTGGTCGGCGAATCGTTCACGCAACCGGTCGGAGAATCGAATTTCGCTGTCGCTCATGGCTCCTCCTTAGCGCGCGATAATCGCGTTCTTGCCGACGGTATTCGTCTTGCGGATTTTTTTCTGCAACTGCAGGATGCCCCAGATCAGGGCCTCGGCAGTCGGCGGGCAACCGGGCACGTATACGTCAACCGGCACCACGCGATCGCAGCCGCGCACGACCGAATACGAATAGTGGTAATAACCACCGCCATTGGCACATGACCCCATCGAAATGACCCATTTCGGCTCGGGCATCTGGTCGTACACACGGCGCAACGCCGGCGCCATTTTGTTGACCAAGGTGCCGGCCACGATCATGACATCGGACTGACGTGGTGACGGTCGGAACACGACGCCATAGCGGTCAGTATCGAGACGGGAGGCACCTGCCTGCATCATTTCGACCGCACAGCAGGCGAGGCCGAAAGTCATCGGCCACATTGAGCCGGTACGCGCCCAATTAACCAGGGCATCCATCGATGCAACGGCGTACCCGCGCTCAATCAGCGGATTCGATGCATCCGGACGAAGAATGTCATCGACTTCACCGATCGGCTCGGGATTGTGGAAAAACGAGGTCTTTACGCCCATGTGATCACTCCCATTCCAGGGCTCCCTTCTTCCAGACGTAGGCGAAGCCCAGCACCAGAAGCAACAAGAACATGCCCATCTCGATGAGCCCGATCAAGCCAATGTCGCGAAACACGACTGCCCACGGGAAGATGAACGCAATTTCGAGGTCGAAGACGATGAACAGGATCGCCATCAGGTAATAGCGCACGTCGAACTTCATACGCGCGTCTTCAAAGGGCAGGAAGCCGCACTCGTACGGCGCGAGTTTGTCCTTGCTGGGCTTGCTCGGACCAATCAGCGTGCCAATGGCGAGCAATGCGACCGCAATGATCGTCGCGAGGCCGAGAAACAGTAGTACCGGCAGGTATTCGGACAGTTCCATACGTTGCCCCGATTCCTCTTCGTGCGTCTTGCAGTAAAAAAGAAAGCCGCGATGCGGCTTCTTTTTAGGTGTCTGGTGCCCAAGGGGGGACTCGAACCCCCACGACTATCGTCGCTACCACCTCAAGGTAGTGCGTCTACCAATTCCGCCACCTGGGCAATTTCTTATTCTAGCCGGTAGTCATCTTCAGTTAGAAGACTTCGGCTGTGCTGATTCGTTTGTTTTCGAGTCTTTCGGCACTTCGACCTGAGTCGCATCGGCCGATGTCGCCGCATTTGCATCAGTTGCTGCCGGCACATCGCTGGTCGCCGACGGTGCCACCGGAACGTCACCGTTCGCTGGCGTGTTGGCAACGGCCGGTTTGGGCGCCTCAGCAGGGACTTCGGAGCTGGCCATCACCCCGAGGTCGACCTCGGTATTGGCCGCCTTCTTGGTGTTGTGGCTGATGTAGACGCCCATGCCGATACTGAGTGCGAAGAACAACACGGCCAGCCATTTGGTCGAACTACTGAGAAAGTTCGCCGAACCGCGCGAACCGAACACGGTCGCCGAAGCGCCACCGCCGAAACCAGACCCCGCTTGCGCACCGGAACCGCGCTGCAGCAGGATCAAACTGATCATCGCCAGCGCCACCACAACGTAAAGTGCCAGCAAGATCTTGAGACCAAGTTCGAAGCTCATTTCTATATCCAGGATGCGTTTCAGTGGGCCGCGGCACGGATGATCGCGACGAAATCGTCTGCGACCAGCGACGCACCGCCGATCAATCCGCCGTCGATATCCGACTGTGCAAACAGCGTCGCCGCATTCGCCGGCTTGACGCTGCCGCCATACAGGATACGCAGCGAGCCAGCGATATTAGCAGAATCTTTTGCGACCACGCCACGCAGCAGGGCATGAACGGCTTGAGCCTGTTCAGGCGTGGCGGTGCGCCCAGTACCGATCGCCCACACCGGCTCGTAAGCAAGCACTGCGTTCGCGAAGGCATTTACGCCAGCAGCATCGAGCACCGCCTGCACCTGCATCGATACCACCGCATCGGTTTCGCCGGCATCACGCTGCGCCAAGGTTTCGCCGACGCAAAGTATCGGCGTCAAACCGGCCGCCTGAACCGCGATGAATTTAGCCGCGATCAGCGCGTCTGACTCGGAGTGGTATTGGCGACGTTCGGAATGGCCGAGGATGACGTAGCGGCAGCCCGACTCGTGCAGCATGCCGGCGGCCACTTCACCGGTATATGCACCACCGGCGTGTGTGCTGGCATCTTGAGCGCCCAGCGCGATCGTCGTCGCGGCCGCGAGCACGCTGTGCAAATAGGGATACGGCGGCATCACCGCGACATCGACGTCGGGAAACGGCCCTGCTGCTTCGATCGCTGCGACCAGTTCACGCGCCATTGCGAAGCTGCCATGCATTTTCCAGTTGCCGGCAATCAACATTCGACGCATGGCCAGTCTCCGCTCAAGGGGCGCGCAGGATAATCTCCACCCTCCCCTGCGGCAATTGATTCAGCTCATGAAAACATCGTTCGACTGGCGTGGACAACGCGCACTGATCACTGGCGCATCTGCCGGCATCGGTCAAACTTTTGCGGAAATGTCAGCGGCACGCGGCTGCCATCTGGTCCTGACCGCACGCCGTATCGACCGACTCGAGGCGCTCGCCGCCAAGCTGCGCGCAACCTACGGCATCGAAGTCGACTGCATCGCTGCCGATCTCGCCGAACCAACGGCCATTGCTGATCTGGTCGCGGAACTCGAACACCGGCGACTGACCATCGACATCGTTGTCAACAATGCCGGCTTCGGCGTCCCTGGCGCCTATCACCAAAGCGACTGGGTGGCGCAGGCACGCTTTCTTCAGGTGATGATCAACGCACCCTGCGAACTCGTGCATCGCTTGCTACCGGGCATGCGCGAACGTCGCCACGGCGCGATCATCAACGTCGCATCATTGGCCGGATTGGTGCCAGGTTCCGCCGGTAGCACGCTGTATGCCGGTTCCAAGGCGATGTTGATCAAGTTCTCGCAGTCGCTGGCACTGGAGACCAATGGACAAGGCATTCGTGTGCAGGCGCTCTGCCCCGGCTTCACCTTTTCCGAATTCCATGACGTCACTGGTGCGCGCGAACTGGTGAGCAAGATGCCCAACTATCTATGGATGGACGCCGCCAGCGTTGTGCAAGCCTCATTCGATGCACTCGATCGAGACCGTGTGATCTGTGTGCCCGGTCGCGTCAACCGTCTACTCAAGTTCATCGCGAAGCATCTCCCTGACCAAGCTGCGCTCGGTCTTGTCGGCCGCCGCTCGAAACAGTTCCGTCGGCTTGAATAATCAAGCCAGCTTGATTTCGCGCAGGCGTTCCATCAGATAATCGTTCGCCGTGATCGGTGCCGGATAACGGTTCGGGTTTTCCGATGTGATGCAATTCGGCAGAACGTCGATCAGAAAATCCGGGTTCGGATGCAAGAAGAACGGCACCGAAAATCGTGGACTGCGCGCGGCGTCGCCCGGCGGATTGACGACACGATGTGTGGTTGACGGATAAATGTGATTAGTCAGACGCTGCAACATGTCGCCGATGTTGACGACGATGGTGTCGCCTTGGGTGGTGATTGGCAGCCATTCGCCTTCGCGCGTCAGCAATTCCAGCCCGGCGGCGCTGGCGCCGACCAGCAGGGTGATGAAGTTGATGTCTTCATGCGCACCGGCGCGCACGTTCGGCACGTCTGGGGCGGTGATCGGCGGATAATGGATCGGACGCAAGATGCTGTTGCCGAAGTCGATCTTGTCGTCGAAGTACTTCTCGGGCAGATTGATGTGTAGCGCAAGCGCGCGCAACACGCGCACCCCGAGTTGGTCGAGCGCGGTGTACAGCGCATAACCTGCCGCGCGGAACTCGGCGATCTCGATTGGCCACAAGTTTTCCGGCATCACCTTGGCGTAGTTCGAATCGCGCGGAATTTCGCGGCCGATATGCCAGAACTCTTTGAGGTCCGGATGCTTGGAATCCTTCGCGGTCTCGACCATGAAGCCGGTGTAGCCACGCGCACCAGCGGCGCCGGGCACCTGATAGCGCTTCTTTACTTCGTCCGGGAGTGCGAAGAACGCCTTGAACGCCAGATATGCGCGGTCGACCAGTTGCGCCGAAATGCCGTGTCCGCCGATGCCGCAGAATCCGTATTCACAATAAGCCGCGCCGATGTCGTGCACGAAGGCGTCGCGATCATTGTCATAGCGACGAATGTCGAGGGTTGGAACATGCTTCCGGGTCATCGTAGATCCATGGTGAAGACGCGAGCAAACACATCTCGGCGTCGTGTGGCGTGTTCATCAGGCGGCGGATGATACGGCGGCTGCCAGCGTTTGTGCGATGCGCTGTACCAAGGCGGCATCGTCGGCCTCAACGGTGACGCGAATCACTGGCTCGGTTCCGGAAGCGCGCAGCACCACCCGTCCACGCCCCGCGAGCGACTGCTCAGCAGCGAACCGCGCGGCAATCACCTGCGCCAACTCCAGCGGCCGCGTTCCAGCGGTGTAGCGGACGTTGATCGTATGTTGCGGGAAACGTGGCATGGCGCAGCGCCACTGTGCAGCACCGAGCGGGCTGGTCGACAACGCTTCCAGTACCTGCAAGGCGGCAATCATTGCGTCACCGGTGCCCGCGCGATCGAGGCAGAGAACATGGCCAGAGGCCTCGCCACCGAGCACACCCGCAGTTTCGTGAAGGCGCTGATGTACGTAACGATCACCAACGTTGGCGCGTGAAAAGGCAATACCCTGTCCGGCCAGCTTCAGTTCGAGTGCCATGTTCGTCATCAGCGTGCCGACCACCGGCCCGCGCAGACGCCCACTGCGATGCCATTCGATCGCAAGAATGTGCAACAAGTCATCGCCGTCCAGTAACGCCCCTTCGCTATCGACGAACAGGACGCGATCTCCGTCACCGTCAAAGGCAATACCGAGGTCAGCACGCTGG
>Ga0138256_10006145_pt1 | contig 12704 bp, 9 predicted proteins | sample KNB2016incub_MG_FD_105486 | JGI IMG/M metagenome (GOLD analysis project Ga0138256, IMG submission 105486) | Active sludge microbial communities from wastewater in Klosterneuburg, Austria - KNB2014incub_MG | ecosystem: Engineered > WWTP > Activated sludge > Unclassified | place: Austria... | reverse complement strand
GGGCTCCTCGTAACGCGGCTCCTCGCGGACTTCTTCGCGCGGCTCCTCGTAGCGCGGCTCCTCGCGGACTTCTTCGCGGGGCGCCTCGTAGCGCGGCTCCTCGCGGACTTCATCGCGCGGCGTTTCGAAGCGCGGCTCTTCGCGCGGCTCCTCGAAACGCGGTTCCTCGCGAAGCTCCGCGCGCGGTTCCTCATAGCGCGGCTCATCGGGGGTAGCCGCCCAGCCGGGCTCCTCGCGCGGCGGATCCGCTGGCACCGCAAAACCCGGCTCTTCGGCGGGTGCCTCGGGCCGACTCTCATCACGACCTCGAGCAAAGCTGCCTTCTGGCGGCGGGTAGCCACGCGCCGGATCCTCTGCGCGCGGTTTGTCGGGGGGCGGGCTGTAAGCGGGATCTGCAAACTGCGGCGGGGCTTCGGCCGGGGCGCCGGAATCGGACGCTGGCGGCCGTTCGCCGCCACGGCCACCTGCGCCGTTCGCATCCAGCTCCGGACGTGGCTTGGACGGACCCGGTTGCAGTGGCTCCGGTTCGCCATCGCTCGCACTTCCCGGCGCGCCCGGTTTGGCCTCGTCGCGACCACGCGGCGCCGCCGGACCAGCCTGGCCGTTGCCCGGTTGCACACCGAAGCCATAGCTTCCATCCGGAAACGGCGCATTGAAGCCCGGCGCCGGAGTGCCTGGCTCGACGACCTGCGAGGGCGCCTGCCGCGTGTCGACGACGGTGCCGGCCTCGACCGCGGCCGGACCATGGCCGGTGTCGCGTCCGCGCGGGGGCGGTGTCATGCCGGCGCCGGCCAGATCGCGCGCCTCCCAGTAGGCGGTGGTCGCCACGGCGCGCGGCGAAACCACGCGCGGCGGCGACGCCTGCATCGCCGGCAAGCCGACCGCGTCGATCACTTCGCGCCGGTAGTAGGAATTGCGCTCCATGTAGCGATAGTGCGAACGCACCTGTCCGATCCAGGTGATGGAAAAGTGGTTGCTGTAGGTGATGAAGGTCGGCGAATTGAAGTACGGCTCCCAGTCCCACAGCGTGGAATAGGCGGTGTCGTAGGTGTAGTAATCGCGGCGCGGATAGTCTTCCCAGAGGTCGACGAAATAGTCGTAGTCCTGGCAATACCAATAGCCGCGGTCGAAGCGGTAGAGATCGAAGAAGTACAAAAGGTCGGCCGTCCAGCGAGTCAGCGGGCCGAGCGAGTAGACCCAGCCGCGACTGGGGTCCGCGGTATAGACGATGCCGTAGCGATCAACGCTGTAGGCCCAACCGGTGGTCGGGTCGAGGAACCACAGGTCGCCGCGATAGTAGGTGTAGACCACGCGGTAGCGCGGCGCACTGCGCCAGTTCCAGCGCGCGTCGAAGGGACGGTAATAGACGCGCACGGCGCCCGGCGGCGGTGCGTTCCAGCGCGCATGGCGCGAAGGACTGGCGACACGCACCTGCTGGCGCCAGTAGCCGTAATCCTCCTGATAGCTGGGCGTCGCAGCGACTGCGAATTGCGCAGCGCGCGCACTGGTCGACTGTGCATGCGCGCAGGGCACGACGCACATCGAGAGTGCAGACACAGACAGTGCCAGGACCCGCAAACCTTGAGCCATGAGCCACCTCGCAAGATCCCGCGGGAGCCGTACCCACCATGGGCACGGTGCGACCGCGTACGTCGATGATCCTGCGCGAAGCCAACTGAAGGCGCGCCAACTTGAGCGGTTGTGCCGATCGGGCATTCAGCAAGGCAGAGCGATCAAGAACATCGCGCGCAAGCGCGCTCCTACATCCTTGCCGAAAATCCACTGCGAATTTGTAGGAGCGACCTTGGTCGCGATCACCAGCATCGCGCGCGAGCGCGCGCCTGCATCCCTGCCGAAAAACCAGGCATGGCCGCGCGCAATCGCCTCAGCCCAGCCCCAGCCCCGGTGGATATTCGGGTTTCTGATCGCGCGCCAGCAGGGACTTGAGTCCATTGGCGGGGGTGGTTTCGCCGTGCAGCACTGCATGCACGCGAGAAGAAATCGGCAGGTCCAGATTGAAGCGTTGTGCCAGCCGCATGACTTCATCGGCGGTCTGCACGCTCTCCACGACCTGGCCGATTTCAGCCACCGCCGCAGCCAGCGCCGTGCCACGTCCGAGCGCCAGTCCGAGGCGGCGATTGCGCGACAGGTCGCCGGTGCAGGTCAAGACCAGATCGCCGAGGCCGGCCAGGCCAATGATGGTCTCGGCGCGACCGCCGAGGCACAGGTTCAGGCGCAGCATCTCGTTGAGTCCGCGCGTGATCAGGCCCGCTCGGGCGTTCAATCCGAGTTGCATGCCGTCGCAGATACCGGTGGCCACCGCGAGCACGTTCTTCATCGCGCCGCCGAGTTCGGCGCCGCGGATGTCGTTGCCGCTGTAGGCGCGGAAATTCGGCCCATGCAGGGCCTTGGCGACGCGCTGCGCAAATTCGTCATCGTCCGAATGCACGGTGACGGCACTGGGCAGACCAAGCGCCACTTCCTTGGCGAAGCTCGGGCCGGTCACCACCGCCTTGGGCAATTCCTTGCCGAGCAGGCGGTCGGCCACCTGGTGCAGGAAATCGCCCGACCCGGGCTCGAAGCCCTTGGTTGCCCACGCCAACCCTTTCAGACCCGACGTCAGATACGGCCTGGCCGCGGCCAGGGTATCGACAAAGGCGTGGCTCGGAACGACGACCAGCAGCGCCTCGGCGTCGGCCAGTGCACTCGCCAGTTCGGTCGTGTAGCGGATGTTGCCAGGCAGCGCGATGCCGGGCAGGTATTGCGGATTTTCGAGCGCCTCCCCATTGCGGATCAGCGCTCCATCCCGGCGTCCCCACAAGCGGACGTCGAGCCCGTTGCGCGCGAGCAGCGTAGCCAGCGCGGTGCCCCAGGAACCGGCCCCGAGGACCGCGATGCGCACGCCGCTGCCCACCGCCGAGGCCGATCAGGCGGCTTGCGCTTGACGACGCTTCAGGTTGTCGGCGTAGATCTGTTCGAAGTTGATCGGCTGCATCAGGAAGGTCGGGAAACCGCCCTGCTCGACCATCGTGGAAATCGTCTGGCGCGCGTACGGGAACAGCACGTGCGGGCAATAGGTGCCGATCACCATGTCGAGCTGTTGCGGGTCAAAGCCGGACAGACCAAAGATGCCGGCCTGCTGCACTTCGGCCAGATACGCGGTCTTCTCGCCCAGCTTGCAGGTCACTGTGATGGTGAGCACGATCTCGTACACGTTCGGCGCCAGCTGCTGCGCCTTCTGGCCGAGGTTCAGCTCGACGCGCGACTGACCCTGCTCCTGGAAGATGTGCGGGGCACCCGGGGCTTCGAAGGACGAGTCGCGGATATAGACCTTCTGCACGGTGAGCTGCGGGCCGGCGTCAGCGCCGCCGTTGCCATTCGCGACTGGGTTGTTGTTGTCTTCGTTGGCCATGGTGAATCGTCCTTCAGAGGAATGTTGTTTCGGGATCGCGCTTGCGCGCTGGAGATGGCTTTCGCGCCCACGGACGGCACGCCGAGCCGACGATTATCGCACGGCCAGGGACCCGCTGAACAAGCGGCGCTTTCGCGGCGCTTGTTCAGCGGGTCCCTATCGACAGATCAAGATCTGAGAATGGGAGCTGCGCCGGGGTGAGATGGGGAAGGGGCGCGGGAAATCAAGGGCCCCGACGATCGTGGGTCACGTTGGCCGCACGGCGGCCTAGGGACCCTCGTCGACACACCTGTCGGGTAGCTCGCGATGCGAGCAACCTGACCTACACCATCAATCGGCAAACAGCCCGCGCATCTTCTTGAACGCGGCGGCTTCGATCTGGCGGATGCGTTCGGCCGACACCTGATACTCGTCGGCCAGCTCCTGCAGGGTGGCCTTCGGCTCGGCCAGCCAACGACGATTGACGATGTCGCGGCTGCGCTTGTCGAGCTTCTCCAGACCTTCGGCCAATGCATCGAGCTGGCGCTCGCCGACGTCGGAGGTCTCCAGGCTCTCGTACGGATTGGCGGCCTGATCGACGAGGAAGGCGATCGGCGCCGGGCGCGCATCGGAGTCGTCATCGGCGGGCGCGTCGAAAGCCACGTCCTGACCCTGCAGGCGCGCTTCCATCTCGACCACGGTTGCCGGGTCGACGCCCAGATCCTTGGCCACGGCCTGCACTTCCTGCGCATTCATCCAGCCCAGACGGGTCTTGGCACGGCGCAGATTGAAGAACAGCTTGCGCTGCGCCTTGGTGGTCGCGACCTTGACGATGCGCCAATTCTTGAGGATGAACTCGTGAATCTCGGCGCGGATCCAGTGCACCGCAAAGGACACCAGGCGCACGCCCATGGTCGGATCGAAGCGCTTGACCGCCTTCATCAGACCAATATTGCCTTCCTGGATCAGGTCGGAAATGCCCAGGCCGTAACCGGCATACCCGCGCGCCACATGGACCACGAAGCGCAGGTGCGACATGACCAGCTGACGTGCCGCTTCCAGGTCGGCGTCTTCGCGGAAACGCCGCGCCAATTCCTGCTCATCTTCAACCGCGAGCATGGGAATCCGGTTGACCGCCCCGATATAGGCATCAAGGCTGCCGACCGATCCGAGGATCGGCATGTTGTTCGCGACCATGGCGTGGGTGCTCATCGTGAACTCCTCATTCTGAAGGGCTGGCGGGTCATAGCCCGTGCCCGATGGCTGCATTTTAGCACTCTCGCTTGGAGAGTGCTAAGGGGCGCGAGTTCCTGGTCGGGCGTGCTTGTTCAGATTGTCCTGACAAATCATCGCGGCCTGACGCATGCACTGGATGATGCTGATCGCCAGGGTCCGCGGCAGTGCGGTGGGCCACGTTGGCCCTGGAGTTCACCTGCAAATGCGGGGCTGGGGGCTGGGGACTGGGGCGCTCCGATCAAGCACGGCGGGTTCATGGAACTGTCGAAAATCACGAACTGGGCCTTGCGACAAGTCATCGTCATCGCGCCCCAGCCCCCAGTCCCCAGCCCCGCACTTCGCTTCGTCTCCAGGCAAGCGCCGGAACTAAGCACTCAGCCCTGCCGCCGGCGGCAGCCGCCAATCGATCGGCTGGCCACCGCGCGCCTTGAGATAGGCGTTGGCGCGCGAGAAGTGACCGCAACCGATGAAGCCACGGTAGGCCGACAACGGCGAAGGATGCGGCGCACGCAGTACCAGGTGGCGGCGAGCGTCGACCAGCTTGCCCTTGGCTTGCGCGTAGGCGCCCCACAACAGAAACACCAGGCCTTCGCGCTCGCTGCTGAGCAGACTGATGATGCGGTTGGTGAAGCTCTCCCAGCCCTTGCCCTGGTGGGCACCGGCGCGGCCGCGCTCGACCGTCAGCACCGCATTGAGCAGCAGCACGCCGCGATCGGCCCACGGAATCAGGCAGCCATGACCGGGTGGCTCGATGCCAAGGTCGCGCTTGATTTCGGCGTAGATATTCACCAGCGACGGCGGAATCTCCACGCCGGGCGGTACCGAGAAACACAGTCCCTGTGCCTGACCGGGACCGTGATAGGGATCCTGACCGAGGATCACCACCTGGACGCGCTCGAAAGGCGTGTGATCGAGTGCCGCAAAGATCTGTCGCGGCGGCGGATAGATCTGCTTGCCCGCCTGGATCTCGCTGTGCAGGAACGCGCGCAGCGATTGCATCTGCGGCGCCAGCAGTTCCGGCAACAAGCGCTGTTTCCAGCTCTCATGCAGGCGGATGCGGGCGGCGGCGTCGATGGGGTCGGTCATGGCCAAGAGCGAGGGTCGGGGCACGGGGTACGGGGCACGGGGGAGGCTGACAGATTCCCGCGGTTCCTGGAGCTTTGTCGAAGGCTGCGGTTGCTGTCGCCGCTCCCGATTTCTACCAATCCTCCGCCGCGGGTGGCCCGACGAGCAAGCGCGTTTGGACAAGGTCCAAACCCACGTAAAGCAAGCCTGTCGCGGTGGTGGGTCCGGACCTTGTCCGGACGCTGTTCGCATCACTGTGGGGCGGGTGCTGCAGATTGGAACGAATCAGGTCGCCGCTTGCCGCCATGGCATGGAACGAAGGCGTCCCATTGGATGCAGACCCACGGCAATCGAGAATTCTTCCGTCTTCCCGTGCCCCGTGCCCCGTGCCCCGCTGAAACTCTATCCAGCCAACTGCGCCCGGATCGCCTGGCCGACCCGCAGCTGGAAGCTGATCTTGGTGATCAGCAGGCGCTCTTCGGTGGGTTTTTGCACCAGATCGTTGGCGCCGGCGCGCAGCAGCGCGGTCTGATTGGCGACATTGTCGTCACCGGTCATCACCAGGATCGGCAACTCGCCCTTGCCGTAGCCGAAGCGCGGACCGCGCACTACCTCGAGCAGGTCGCCGCCGGTCATGCCGCCCTTGAGATAGACGTCGGTCAGGATGATGTCGGCGGCAATCCTGCCTTCTGCCTTGGCCCGATCGAGAATGTCGATGGCGTCCTCGACGCTGACCACATGGTTCACCTTGAGCCCATGCTTCTCCATCATTCGCCGCGTTGCCACCGCGACCACGCGCGAGTCTTCGACGTACAGCACCTCTCCGGCCACCATGCCTTCCGGCCGGATGTAACCGCGGATGAAGGTACTCAGCGCCTGCGGTCCTTGCGACTTGTCGAAATAGTCGGTGACATCGGCAGTGATGTCGCGGTTCATCAGGCGTTCCTGGACATCACCTGAGACCACGACGATGGGAATGTAAGCCTGTGGCGAGTTCTCGCGGATATAACGGGCCAGATCGAGGCCATCCATGTCCGGCAAGCGCAGCGCGGTGGTCACCAGATCGACCACGCCTGCCGCCAGATGCACCTTGGCTTCCTCGCCGGTGCTGCACGACAACACGGTAACGCCTGGCATGTCCTGATGCAGCAACTGATCGATGATCTTGCGGACCACCTTCGATCCGTCGACAACCATCACCCGCGGATTCTCGCTGGAGATGTGTCGCGTCACCGATATTTCCATGCTCGGCCCCCTTCCCTAGCGCGGCTCGGCATCGCGCAGATGTCGCGCGCTCGCCAACCATGCCCCCAGCCACCCGAGCAACGCGCCGTAACCGACCAACAAGGCCGTCCCGCGCACGCCCAATCCTTGCAACACGATCCCAGCCTCATAGCTTAGCGCAAGCCGATCCACCGCGGGTTGCACGGCGAGCAGCCCCGCATACACCAGCGCCAGCGCCAGCAATCCCCCGACAATGCCGTACCAGGCACCAATGTACAGAAACGGCCGACGCACATAGCCGTCGCTGGCGCCGAGCAGCTTCAGGATCAGGATCTCCTCGCGCTTCAGGGAAATCTCCAGGCGGATGGTGTTGCCGACGACCAGCAACACGGCAGCCGCCAGGATCGCCGCGCCGAGCAGGATCGCCCGCCGTGCCAGATCCAGCAGCGCTTCCAGCCGCTCCAGCCAGCGTCGGTCGACCTGCACCCAGTCGACCTCGTTGCGCGCTGCCAGTTCCGTCTTGAAATCATCCAGTCGCGCCACGCCCGCTGCGGTCAGACGCACGATCACCAGTGCCGGCATCGGGTTGGCGTCGAGCGCGCCGAGCGCCTCGGCGAAATCGCTCATCTCGCGCAATTCGGCCAGCGCATCGTCGGCCGACTTGACCTCGGTCTGCGCCACCTCAGGCCGCCCCTGCAAGGCGTCCGCCAGTTCGATGGCACGTTCGACCGGCTCGCCGGCCGCCAGGAACACGGTCAGATCGCCGCTCGGGCGCCAGGCCACGGCGGCGCGGTCGATCTGATCCAGCGCCAGAAAACCGAGCGCCGGCAATACCAGCGCCACCGCGATCACGCCCAGTGTGAGCAGTTGCCCGAACGGATCGCGCAGCAGGCGGCGCAATCCGGCGTACAGGCCGTCGCCGTGCGCGCGCAGCCAGGCGCGTCGCTTGTCGCCCAGCGGGCGCGTGTGCTCAAGCGCCTCCGGCATACCAGTCCTCCGGGCGGAAATCGTCGATCAGGCGCCCGCCATCGAGCACCAGGGTGCGCTTGCGCATGCGCTGGATCAGCGGCAGATCGTGACTGGCAATGATCACCGTGGTGCCCTGCTCCTTCAGCGAAATCATCAACAGCATGATCTCGGCAGCCAGTTTGGGATCGAGATTGCCGGTCGGCTCGTCGGCCAGCAACAGATCAGGCACGCCGACCATGGCGCGGGCAATTCCGAGGCGCTGCTGTTCGCCGGTCGACAGTTCACGCGGCAGCGCCGACTCGCGGCCGCCAAGTCCGACCTGTTCCAGCGCCTGCGAAACGCGCGGCGAAATTTCAGCCTCGGCCACGCCATCCAGGCGCATCGGCAATGCGACGTTGTCGAATGCGTTGCGATCGAGCAGCAGACGGTGATCCTGGAACACCAGCCCGAGACGGCGGCGATAGGCCGGCAAACCGCGTCGGCGTATGCCCGACAGCTGCTTGCTGAACACCTCGATGCTGCCGTCGCTGGGGCGTTCGATCAGCGCCAGCAATTTCAAGAGGGTGCTCTTGCCGGCTCCGGAGTGGCCGGTGACGTAGACCATCTCGCCATAGCCGATCTCGAAACTGATGTCGGTCAGAGCGTCGCGCCCTTGCGCGTAGCGCTTGCTGACCAGTTCGAAGCGGATCGACATGAGGCTAGCAGCCTGTCGGACTTTCAGGGTGAGATGCGTTGTGCGGCTGGACGGATGGATGCAAGGCGCGGCGCGCAGCCAATGGCTCCTCCATTGGCAAGCGGCGCAACGCAGCAGACGCCGTGCAGACGCGCAATCCGAAGGACCGGATGGGCTTTTGGCGCACTTTGGAGGACCCAGTTGAACGAATCACCACCGACCCTCTCAAATTGCCATCGAAACCACGCGCCAAAAGTACTTCCGGCGCACTCATGCTGAACGTCCGACAGGCTGCTGGTTCTTGCCTACACGGCGGGCAGCGCGATTATGCGTAAGCCCGCCGCCGAATGCGCGCGGCATGGAACACAATTGGCGATGTCGACTGCCGCGTCATGACGCCCCGGAAACCGCCGGCGGCAACTGCTCCAGCAACTCCTTGTCGGCCCGCTGCCAGCGCTTGCGCAGGCGCTCGACCAGTGCCGCCCGCTGCGCCGGGTCGGGCTCCAGTTGCGCTTGCTTGAGCAACGCCCGATTGACATCGAGGACGTTCAGCGCCTGCGCGGCGAACCAGCCGATGGACTCGGCAAACGCGCGACCGCGGTTGTGGTCGATCCAGCGCAGGTGCTCCAGCGCCAATGCCGGGTCGCCTGCGCGCTCGGCGAGATCTGCGGCCGCGACCCGCACCTGCATCAGTTCGTAGGGATCGCTGCCTGCGGCCAGCGCGACCAGCCCTTGTTCCGGCGATGGGCTGAGGCGTGCGTCGAGGACCAGCAGCAGGCTTTGCAGCGATGCGCTCGGACGCTGTGGCGGCTGTGTACGGATCTCGGTGACCCAGTCGCGCGCCCATTGCTCGGCACCATTGCGCTCGGCGATCAGGGCCAGCAGTGCCAGGTGCAGGCTCACCGGGTACTGCGGCGACTGCCGTTCGTCCAGCAATGGCCGCTCGCGATCAGCATAGTCCTGCAACGGTACCGCCGCGCCCGCCGCTTGCGCCAGAGCCGCGTCGTAGATGCGCGCCCGTGAGGCCATGGCGAGCACGCCGGCATTGGTCGCCGCCTGCTCCAGCGTCTGTGCGACGGCCCGCGCCTCGCGCAGGCGTCCCTGGTAGGCAAACCAGATCAGGCGATGCTCGTCGGTGACCAGGGCCAGCGCTGGCGGCAGATCGCTCCGCTCCATGCGCAGTGCAGTGTCGGCGTCGTCCCAGCGTTCGAGGTAGGTGTAGGTATCGGCCAGCCCCTGCATGATGGGCCGCGGGTTGACCGCCAGGGCCGCGCGGAACGAGCTCTCGGCGGCCTGCGCGTCGCCCGACCACAACTGGCAATAGCCCATGAAGTGACCAGAAATGGCACGTTTGGGATCGCGATTGTTGAGCGCCAGGGCAAACAGTGGCAGCGCTTCAGGGCAGCGATTCAGATCCTGGAACAGCACCAGACCACCGTTGTTCTGGCCCGACCCGGCATCGGGATAGAGCCGGGCATAATTGCGCCAGCGATCGGCGGCAAGCACCGGGTCTTGTGCCGACGCCAGCAGCGCATCGACATACAGCACCTCACGCGGACTCAATCGCTCGGGCAGCGAAGCCGCTCGCCGCGCCGGCTCCAGGCTCTCGGCCCAGCGGCCGATCGGCAGGTAGGTCGAAGCAATACCGACATAAGCCATGGCGAATTCCGGATCGAGCGCAATGGCGCGCTCGAACAGTCGGCGGGCGTCGTCGTAGCTGGCCTGATTGAACGCCTTGAGGCCCCTGGCGTAAATCTGCAGGGCCTCGAGATTGGCACTGGTGGCCCGCGCCAGCGGCGCCCAATCGCTACCGATCGCCGCCGTCGGTTCGCCAAATCTACGGCGAATTCCCTTGATCAGCGTGTCCATCGCCGAGAGCAGATCCTGCGACTGGTGCGCGTCCTCATTGGCAACCCAGAGCGTCGATCGGGTCGTCGGATCGATCACTTCGACCGACACCTGAAATGCGCCATCGCGGTTGCTGACTCTGGGCAACAGCAGTGCGCGGACCGACTCACGCCGCGCAAGTTCGGCGCCTACGCCGCGATCGATGCGGGTCGTGGCCGGGTCCAGCTGCATGCGTCCCAGTGCATCGCGCACCTGCGGCACGCTCAGCACGTTGACGAATCGGGACTGCGACAAGCTCTGGCGAAAAGCCAGATCGAGCGAATCGTCGAGCACCGGCTGCCCGGTCTGATTGACGAGATCGCCGACCACCACCCAATCGCGCGCGGCAAAGCGGATCCCCGGATCCGGCTTCAGCGCGACATAGGCCAGTCCGACCAGGAGCACCAGCGTCAGCGCGACTGCGCCAACCAGTGCCACGCGCTGCCGCCACCAGGGCAGCAGGCGTTGCGCATGGGCGGCGTGGGGCGGTGCCCGCAGTGGGGCCACGCCGGTCTCACCCACTTCACACACCTGGATGGGTTCGGCAACGCCGTGCAGGCGGTAGCGGCCGTGCGCCTTCCACACGGGTGTCCTCCCGTCGGCGCGAAGTTCTTTGCCGGAGCGGTCGACCATGGCATGGACCGCCGCCGACACCAGCGTCTGTCCGGGCCCGGCCAAGGCCATCAGGCGCGCCGCCAGCGGTTTCGCCGGACCCTCGACATCCGCTGGCCGGGCGCCGCGCGCCACCTCTTCGGCGCTGTTCTCCCAGATCACGACTTCGCCGACATGAATGCCGATGCGCGCCGCGATCGGCGCATTCTCGAGTCGCGCCAACTCCTGCAGGCGTCGCTGTTGCTCGAGCGCAAACGCGATCGCCGGCTGCGGGCGCTCGAAGAGCAGCAGGAAGCCTTCTGCGCTGTCGATCTCGCGGCCACCATGGCGTCGCATCAGGTCGCGGACCAGGCGCTCGTGGCGACGGATCAGATCAGCCGCGCGCCGCGCGCCGAGTTGCTCGACCAGCGCCGCACGGTTGACCAGATCAAGGATCAGGATCGTACGCAACGACGGTTCGCCAGGCGCATTTGCGCCGGGCGAAGCGTCACTGGAGGGGACATCGGACATGGAACACAGCTTAGGCCAGAATCGGCGCGCAGGTTACCTTAGGTCATGGTCTGTGTGTTGCAACATCGCGCGCGAGTCAGCCGCGCAGCACAGCCCGGGCCATGACCAGCGCCAGTCGCGCAAAGGCGCCCAAGCGGATCAGGACGCGCAGCGGCCAGACGGTGCGCGGCGCATCGAACTTGTCGAAATAGCGCAACAGGCCGCGATGCTTGGCCAACTCCACGCGCAGCGGACGGCGGCGACTGGAGACGCCCTTGACGTGGACCACGCGCACGCCGGGATCGCACCAGACTTCCAGGCCGAGTTCGCGCACCCGGCGGCACAGGTCCAGGTCCTCGGCGTGCAGGAAGTAGCCTTCGTCGAATCCGCGCGCCGCATTGAAGGCATCGCGGCGCACCAGCATCAGCGCTCCGGAGATGGCATCCCCCTGGATCGGCTCGCTGGCGCCCGCGGGAATCGCAATCGGCACGCCGTCGATGGCGTCGAAGCGATCGAGGCCAAGCGCGCTGGCAATCGCGCGTGCAGGGAGCGGATCGCGGCGCAGGCTGGCCGGGTCGGGGCGGCCCTGGCTATCGACCAGCACGGCGCCGGCAATCGCCAGGCGCTCGTTGGCGCGGGCACTGCGCCCCAGACGTTCGAGGGTATCCGGCTCGACCAGGCAGTCCGGATTGAGAAACAGCAACCAGGGCGACTGGCTGGCGCGCGCCCCGCGATTGCAGGCCACCGCGAATCCCGGGTTGCCGGGCAGGTCCAGGCGCACGATGCGGCGGTCGTCGAGTTCGGCCAGCAGGGTGTCGATCTCGCCCGGCGTCGAACCGTTGTCGACCAGCACCAGTTCGGCCAGTTCCGGGCACGCCAGCACCCGCCGCAGGCAATCGCCCAGCAGCGGGCCGGTGTAATAGTTGACGACGACGGCGGCGACGCGCATCGCGCGCGCCCGCTCAGCCCACCAGGGCTTCGGCGAAGCGCGGCGCCAACTCGAAGGCACCCGGCCAGGCGCGCACCGCCGCGGCCAGTTGTCGCGTTTCGCTGCGCAGGCGCTCGCCGGCGCCGGCAGCATCGAGCGTCTCCGGCCACTCACCGAGGCGGGCAACGCTGCTGCGCGTCAGCTCCTTGCTGGTGGCCTGGATGATCTCG
>Ga0138256_10006143_pt1 | contig 12708 bp, 10 predicted proteins | sample KNB2016incub_MG_FD_105486 | JGI IMG/M metagenome (GOLD analysis project Ga0138256, IMG submission 105486) | Active sludge microbial communities from wastewater in Klosterneuburg, Austria - KNB2014incub_MG | ecosystem: Engineered > WWTP > Activated sludge > Unclassified | place: Austria... | reverse complement strand
GAGCTTCTGGCTCCCCCTCTCCACGAGCGGCGTAGCCGCGAAGCTGGAGAGGGGGCCGGGGGGTGAGGTCGGCCGGGGCGTGAGGTCGGCCGGGGCGCGAGATCGCGTTCCGAGATGTTCACGCCACGCGCGTCGCCTTGGCCTGCTCAATGGCGATGTCCGACGTGCGTCGAATCCCCGATCGCTCGTCCGCGTTGCGTGCGTGACGAAGCGCCGTCAAGAGGCGAATCACCAAATCCGCGGTCATCCATGTCGTGGGCAGTCGCGGCACCAGCGTAATGGCTCGCTCGGACGAACGACGGCCTCGTTGCGCTTTGCCTTGCTGTGCGATTGTCGCGGTAGATTCTTCACAGGGTGAACCCGTTGTCACGCGCAGAATCACTTCAGGCAAGTGGACGGCGGATTCTGGTGATGGAATCGGAATCACGCCGACTTCCATTGCAACGAATCCCGCTAGGGGTGCACGAGGAACGATGGCGAGTCGGAGTTCGTCCGGTGTGGCAGATCCTTCCGGGACGCGAATGCGCGGAATGATTCGTACGTCGTCGCCCGCTTTGCGTGCTGCTTTGCGAATACGTTTCGCAACGGCGTGCAAAAATGGTTTTGTGTACGAAACGGGATTCAGGGGCATGTCGGACAACCGCCCCGTGCAAAAAATCGCCAGAATGGCAACGGCATCGAAGCCAAGCAAATAGGCGTGGTACATGGACCGGCTGGAGACGAACCATACGGCGATTCCAAGCAAGACGAGGCTCGTGAAAAGAAGCGCCTTTCCAGCTCGCGTCGAAATGTCGAGCCATGTGCCGGTTTTTCGCGGCGGACGAGCAAATGCCTCGTCCTCTGTGATGGATAGCCACGTTCCGGGCGCTCGCAGTCGTGAAGCAGGCGCCACGGTGGGCGCTCGATGCATCGACAACGCGGCGGCAAGAGCGACGAAGATTGCGCCGAGCGTACCCGTGCGCATCGCCAATTCGAGGAGCAATCCAACAACGAGCGATAGGCCTGCGGCAACGGAACGAGCGTACAAGGGAAGGGGAACGACCGGGCGGACGTGGGCTTGGGCCGCTGTTGCCACACGAGCCACTTCTCGCGACTTCAATGCGACCACGAGCGAATACAGGACAAACAAGATGCCTGCACCAAGAAAGATCAACTCCCGACGCGCAGGCGTTACAGAGGAAGGCGCCGCGGGTGCGGTTGCATGGGTACCGTTGGGTTTTACCGCGGTCACATCGAGCGCGCGAGCGTCGAGCCGCACGAGCCACTCGACGGCCTCACCTTTGGGCGCATAAGGACGCAAGAGCTCGAGTTCGTCACGTCCGGTTCCTCGGCGCAACGTGGACAGGGTCGATGCTTGGGGCGGCGTGTCCGTGTCTGTTCGACCATTGTCTGTGGGCGCGAGTTCGTCTGGTTTCGGTTCGGTGGGACCGGCAGGGAGGATGAACGTTGCGCGCGCGGAGTCGAAACCATCATTCCAAGACAAACCGGACCAGCGCAGTTGCGCCATGGAGCCGTCACGACGAATGAGCCCGCGGCGGAAGAGTTCCGTTTTGTATCGAACGAAGACGACGAAGACACCGCGGGACAAACCCTTGTCGGCATCGAAGCGAACGCGCATCACGTGGGGCTCTTTGGTGCCGTCGTCTTGCGTGCGGCTCGACGGAGGCATCATTTCGATGCTGACGGGTTCGGCTTGGGCGAGCGAGCCGCTTGCGGCGTCACGTCCGGGAACGACGTAGCCGTCGGTCTCGGGAACGGCATCGGGATCGACGCCACGCAGATCAAGGGAACGCAGAGGTCCGCCCGAGATGCGCAGCGTGACCTTGTGCTCGACGCGCGCGGAGCCGTCCTTTTCGACGTCAACGCGCACGTCGTCGCCTGCGACGCGGGCATCGACCCACGCGAGGGCAGAGCGTGGCAGAGCGAGCGAACCGAGCGTGAGAGCCGCAGCGAAAAGCGACGATGGCCGGGCGAGCCGCATGAGCATGGGCCACGTTTTTCACGGGGCGGCGGAGTGGGCCAAGTTTCGTGCGGTCGAGGAACGACCCGAGAAGGCCAGCGATGCGCAAAAGGTGCTGGGATGGGCGGGGGCGGCGCCGTTTACCGAGCGTGGCTCAATGCAGTTTGATATGCACTTTCGGGCCGTGGCCGTGGCCTTTCCAGCCCCACTTGCCCTTGCCCTTGCCTTTGCCGACGACGATGACGGCCGGTGTTGGATCGACGACCACGACCGCCGGAGCCCAGGAGGTGGCGACATACAGGCCGACGACGGGTGCACCGGGACCAACCACGACGACGCGACCCGGATGATGGCCGCAGAGGACGACGACAGGTTGCGGTGACCTTTCGCCATGCAGGACGACAGTCAGATTGTGCGGGTTTGCCTTGACCACGGCGAGTTTGCCCGTGAAGTAAAGACCTTTCGGTTCTGCTTGTAGCTCCACGGTTTCGGGCGCTTCGCCCACGACGGCAATCTTGACTTTGCGTTTGCCGACGGGAATCGGCTTGAAGTCGTCATCGAGCACGTACACGCGCGATTCGCCCGACTTCACGTCCGCCACGACTTCGATGACGTCGTCACCCACCACTTGCACGACGCCCCCGTTCGGGCCTTTCTTGCCTTCGGGCAGCTTGACGTCTGCCGATACCTTCGCGGATGCGACAAGCTCGCGCGTGCCCCCTCGCGGCACGTGAAGCGCTCCCTTGACAGGTTTTCCCTTGACCGATACGTCGTAGCTCACCTCGGTCAAGTCCGCTTCGAGCGCCGGGATTTCCGCTGTGTGAACGGCGGCTTCCGTGTCGTAGACGAGTTTTGCCGTGACGGGTTTGGCATCCGCCTGCGCGGGTTTGACCGTAACGGTTCCCGTGACGCTGTTGCCTAGCGGCGCGCCATCGGGAGCCTTGAATTGAGCTTTCACCTTGCCTTCGGGAGCGACGATCCACGATACCGTCGCCGGCTCGTATTGCTCGGTGATGGCTTCTTCAGCCGCGACACTTTCGGCCGTGATCTCTGCCCCTTTGGACGGTTCGTCCTTCTTGCTGCACGCTGGCAGAGCAAATGCTGCGGCAAGAGCTAGCACCACGAAACCAGAGCGGGAAAGTTTGTCGAGTCGCATTGATCGGAGCGTACCCAAAAATCGTCCCCGTGGCCATCCCGAATCGTGCTTTGCCTCGTCCCGCGCGGAATGAATGCCGCACCTGGTCATGTCCCGTGGTAACGGATGGGTGCAGTCTGGTCCTGGCATTTCAACGCCGTCAGATTTGTTTCTTGCGCACGGACCAAATGAAGCCGTCGTAGAAGAAATGCATCAGCGCCATAATTTGTGCAATGCACCACAGCGCGCGGTAGTTGTCGGACACGATTTCCGCGATGGCGCCATATCCAAGGGTCACGATGACGAAGACAAACGCCGCGATGGGTTTGGCGGACCTGACCCGCTCGAGACCGAGGCGTTTGACGAGTACGCGCTGCTCGGACCACCAAACGAGGCCCAAGTATTGAAACGCGTGAAAAAGATTCATAATGAGAAAAGCTTGTCCGAAGGGGTTGAAGGCCCAGGCCCAAATGGAACAAACCCCCGTGGTGGCATACAGAAACACTTTCTGAAAACCAATCTTGTAGCCCTGTTTGGCAAGACGAATGTATGCAACGACGTACCCAACGAGAAAAACACTGCCCCCGGCAACGACGCTCCAAGCAATGAACCGCTGGTTCGAAGCCATGGCTGTGGGTATCTGCGAGAAAAACATGACGCCGACGTCTTCGAAAAGACGGAACTTGTCGAAGTGCGCAAGCATCGTCGCTCCCGACACGATGGGACCGGCGTAGAGGAGAAAATTCAAAATGATATCGAGCGTCCTGCCAACCAAAGGGTCGTTGCCCTGATTGCGGTCGTAAATGCGCCCGAAGCCGAATGTCTGGAGCCCCGAATGCCACACGTCCCAAAACGTGACGACCACCGTTGCAATCACGACCGCCCACATCGACGTCATCATCGCGACGAACAGCGCTATCGGAAGAACGACGAAGCGAAACTTATGTCGAGGGAAAACATCGGGATTGAGATGACTGCGTGCGACGACAGCGAAAAGATGCGCGTGCACCACAATGCCGAGAAGCATCGTCGACCACGTGACGCGTCGACCGGCGAGCCAAAACCGATCGGTATCGAGCGACGTCCCTGAAACGAGCGCGCCGACGAGAAGCGACGCAAGCGGCGGGAGCAGGAAAAATACCCAATCGTAGACGGGGCTTACAATGTACAGCGAGCGATGCGCAACCGGAGCGCTCTGCAATTCGGTGTTTGTCTCGAGGGTCGTCATGGTGTTTTTTCAGGCAACGCGTTCGGTTCGGACGTCGCAAAACGCAATGCGACGCCATGTTCCGCAAGGTGATCCACGAGCCACAAAATGAAGAGATTGATTCCTAGCATTTCCAGCGATTCTTCTACCGCATCGATGAGACCATACCCAAGGTTGTGCGATCCGTGTTTTTCCGTAAAGTACCCGAGCGGCAATTCCATCACGACGGCCCCACCGACATAGATGGCGCCAGCGGTCAAAAAGCGGATGCACGTGCGCCTTGGAAGATGTCGCAAAAAGCGCACGTACGAAAGCCCCACGACGAGCACCACCACGGCTGCGGGTACGACCCAACTAAAATAAAGCACGCCAGACAAATGGAGAAATCCCGTCATTTCGTGAATCGAAAACACTTCGTCCACGGCGATGTAGGCAAACCCCAGAGCAAGCACCCACCAATGTGGCACGAATCCGGCACCTGCTTTTTTTGCACACGATGCCGCAAACATCAGCAAGAGCGACGCGATGGATAGAATCGCAGCCGAGTAAAACGTCGGCACGTTGCCCTCGTAGCTCAACGAAAACAGCGGCACGAGTCCCGACTGCGTGGGCAAACCGTACATCGCGCCCAGCACTTCCACGAGCGCGCCGGCCGACGCGACGAGACCAAAAACCACGAAAAGTGGGCCGCGTAATGTCGATTTCGATAGGACGATGTCCATCGTAGCGCCCTCTGCGCACCGACGTCGGAAGACGCCGTGCATCATGCCGTGATCCAAGGCGACTGTTCAAGCCTTCAGCGCGTTTTCCACCGCGCATGATCCTTCCACCGCATCCGGTCCCCGTGTACCTTCGGGCCCAGCATGTCCTCCGACGCCCAGGAGATCCCCGAGAGACTCGGACGCTACGAGATCCTCGAACGCCTCGCTTCCGGGGGCATGGGCGAAGTGTTCGTCGGGCGGTTTGTCGGTCCAGGTGGGTTCATCAAACCCGTCGCGGTCAAGCGCATCCATCCGCATCTCGCGGGCGACGAAAACTTCATCCACATGCTTCACGATGAAGCATTCGTCGCCGGTTCCATTCGTCACCCGAACATCATCGCCACGATCGACGTTGGTTCCGAAGGTGGAAACCACTTCGTTGTTCTCGACTACGTCAGCGGTGATTCGCTCGCTCGCCTCCAGCGCGATTTGCAAAGGCGAGGTGCTGCGCTTCCCGATTGGCTCGTCGCGTGGATCGGTGCGGAAACAGCTTCAGCGCTGCACGCAGCACACGAAGCGAAGACGCTTGCCGGCGAGTTGCTCGAGATCATTCATCGCGACGTGTCGCTTGCCAATGTGCTCTTGTCCGATGCAGGGCATCCCATGCTCTTCGATTTCGGCGTGGCGAAAGCGACGCAGCGCATGCATCAAACGACGCATGGAGAGCTGAAGGGCAAACTCCCGTACATGGCACCGGAAACCTTCAAAGGTGCTCCGGTGGATCGGACCGTCGACGTTTTTAGTTTGGGCGTGATGCTCTACGAACTGGCAACGGGAATCTCGCCGTTTGCCCGCGGCAGTGACCTCGAGACGATCACCGCGTTGCAAAGCGCCGACGTCGAACTTCCGAGCCGCGTGATGCCGATGAGCATTCGCAGCTCGCTCGATCCCATCATTTTGCGGGCGATGGCGCGCGAGCGATCGGAGCGTTACCCGACGGCTGCGATGGTTGAGCAAGACCTGCGTGCGTGGGCGCGCGCGTGCGAAGCGCCGCATGACGCTGCAAGTGCGTCGGCCTGGCTGCTCGAACATTTTCCCGAGCGCTGCTCTGCACGAAAGGCGCTGCTCGCCCGAATCGCCGGCTCTTCCAGTGGATCGTTGTCCCGTTCGTCGGGGTCACCTTCGTCGATTCGATCCGTCGGTGGCTTGATCGATCCCTTATCGTCGCGAACGGGGCCCGGCTACGACAAGACGCAGCCCCTCTATGCGTCGACGCTCAAGTCACAGGGGCAGGTGCCGCCGCCGCCTTGCCCCGAGCAAGCTCCGCCAGGACAAACCGACGAGACACCTCTTGTGCAGCCGTCGTCGACCTACGACAAGACGCAGGCGATGCATGGCCTCGTGCCCGCTCCGTTCGGTCCACCTCCGCCGTCGTCGACTCCGCCATCGGAGCCGAGCGCGACGACCGATGCGTCCATTCCGGGAGTTGCGCGCGGTGACACGCAGATCATTCGACCGATGTTCGGTGCAGAGGCGCCTCCAAAGAAAACGGTGTCACCGGTTCACGTGCTTCTCGGTATTGCATCGACGTTTGCCGTGGTGGCGATGGTGCTGTTCGTCGTGCTCATTTCCCGCGACAAACCTTCGCCGAGCGCTGCGACCTCGGCGTCACCTCCACTTGACGTGGTGTCCGTGGCTCCGGTTGCTGCATCCGCATCACACGTTGCGCCGGAGTCGACTCCTGTGGTTTCTGCGAACACTGCTGCTCCAACGACATCGGCGGCGGCGACATCGGCGGCTTCTGCTGCGCCACGCTGGAAGTCGACACCCAAAACCTCGACCACCTCGAAAAAGGGTGGACCTCTCATCAGGAGCTACGATTGATCCGGTCCATGCGCAGGCGACAATCAACGCGCCGATGGTTTGTCGTCGCTCCGCTCTGTGCCTTGTTGTTCGCAGCGGTGCCTGCGGTTGCAGCCGGCGACAAACTGTCACCGGCAGAAGAGCAGGCTCGCGCGCTGTTCGACCAGGGCCTTGCTCTCAGTGACGAAGCTCGGTGGTCCGAGGCGCTCGACGCCTTCAAGAAGTCCGACGCGCTTGTCCATTCGGCATCCGTGCGCATCAACATGGCGGTCACTCTTCGAGCGCTTGGCAGGTACGTCGAGGCCAAGCGAATCATCGAAGACCTGCTCGCGCGAGGCGTCGACGACAAACCGCTCAAGCCTGCGTCGCAGAAGGATGTCGAGAAGCTACGTGACGAGGTCGTGCCCAAGATCGTGCATGTCGAGCTGAAGAGAAATCCGTCCGATGGCAGCGTCGAGATTGACGGCACGCTTTTCCTCGTTGCAGCAGATGGTCGTGTCGAGCTCGATCCTGGCAAGCACGTGTTCATCCTGCGAAAACGGGGATACGAGACTGTCACGGTGACGCAGTCGCTCGAGGGGCGGGAGGCCGTCGTGATTCTCACGGCACCGAAGCTCGACATTGCGCCGCCTCCTGATGATCGACCGTTTTACAAGAGAGGCTGGTTTTGGGCCACTGTGGGTGGCGTCGTCGCTGCCGGCGCGGCAGTTACCGTCGTCGCTGTCGTGCTCGATTCCGATGCTCGGGCGCCCGCGACACCGCCCACCAGCACGGTGGGACGCGTCATTCCCGCAGCGTTTACCGTGAGGTTTTGATGCGTAGCCCGTCTTTTTTTCATGGTGCAGCCGTGTTTGTCGCGAGCGCTCTGTCGTTGCTTTCATGCGTCGGCTGTTCGTCGGATGCGACGCAGGATCCGAGTTACCTCCGCGTCGAGCTCGTGCCGGCGATCACGGCTGCGTTCATTCCGCACGCCGTACGTGTCGTCATTGCAAACGAGTCGACGAATGCACTGATCGAGAGCTTGTGCATCAACATCGAGGGGGCACAGGGCACTACGACGGCGAGCTTCGTTTTGCGCCGCGACGTGGGAAAACCTGCCACCGATCGCATATCGATCGAGCTGACACCGTTCGATGCGCTCGACGGACAAGACGGGGTTGGTCCGGGCAAGGAATTCGCCTGTCCGGTCACCCTGCCCATGGCGAATGGTCCGACGCGCAAGGTTTCGCTCGATTTCTGCGAGGCTCAAACGAGGACGCTCGTGTTTCACGTCAATGCCCTCTGTTGCGACAACGGGGGGTGTATTTGTGACGCAGGATTCGTTTGCGGTGTTGGCATCGCGGACACGGGTGTGGCATGCGGACCGTCGACGTGTTGCAGTAAGTCGATCGCGTCGGCCTGCGGGCTCGATATTTGACGGTCTGTGAACGACTTAGCGCAGAGACGTGGTTCGTGATATCTCGCAACCCCGATGCAGCGAGTCCTTTCCGACCTCATCGCCCTTCTCGCATTGGAACGCCTCGATCGCGATTTCTTCCGTGGTCATAGCCAGGATCTCGGTTGGGGAGCGATTTTTGGCGGGCAGGTTCTTGGTCAAGCGCTTTCTGCGGCGGCGCAGACGGCTCCCGAGGATCGTCCTGTCCATTCGCTGCACGGGTATTTTTTGCGCGCGGGTGACGTCCGCAGCCCGATTCTTTATCAAGTCGACCGATTGCGCGACGGGAAAAGTTTTTCCGCGCGTCGAGTCGTCGCGATCCAGGAGGGCGAAGCCATTTTCAGTCTTGCCGCTTCGTTTCAGGTCGATGAGAGCGGTTTCGAGCATCAGGACGCGATGCCCGATGTTCCTGCGCCGGAATCTCTGCGGTCCGAGCGAGAAATGGCGCTTGCCATCGCCGACAAACTGCCGGAGATGTTGCGTCCCATTGCAACGGCGGAGCGCCCCATCGAAATTCGCCCGGTCGAACGTCGCAATCCATTGCGCCCGGTCGTCGCCGAGCCGCGTCGACACGCTTGGTATCGCACCATTGATGCATTACCCGACAGCCCCGCATTGCACCGATATGTTCTCGCGTATGCCTCCGACTTTTCATTTCTCGGCACATCCATGGATCCGCACGGTGTCAGTTGGCTGTCGCAGGGAATGCAAGTCACGTCGCTCGATCATTCGATGTGGTTTCACCGCCCATTTCGAGTTGACGAGTGGCTTTTGTATTCGGTGGACAGCCCGTCGGCGTCGGGGGCTCGAGGTCTCGTGCGCGGGCAATTTTTCGATCGCCATGGGCGCCTCGTAGCGAGCTCTGCGCAAGAAGGCTTGATTCGCCGGCGCAAGTGAAACATTGCTTCGAGGCGCGCTGACCCATGCGCACGTGCAACGTCGGCGAAGTGCGGCTCGCCGAAGCGACAACACCATGGCGTCGCTGCTCGTCTTCGTGATACCGTGCATTCATGCTACATCGTCAGATCTTCGTCTTCGCGCTCCTTTTGCATGCTGGTACGGCCCGCGCGGCCGATGTTCCGGCAAACCCTTCCGATTACCTGAGTCTCCTTGGATCATTGAAACCAGGCGACAAACTAGTGCTCGAACCGGGCACGTACACGCAAGGCTTACCCATTACGGGATTGAACGGCGCCGAAGCCGCATGGATCACCATTGCGGGGCCAGGATCCGGACCTGCTGCCATTTTCGAGGGGAATGCTTGCTGCAATACCGTTGAATTGGTTGATTCGTCGTTCGTTGCCATTGAGCACATCACGGTGGACGGGAAGGGCATCGACGGTGTTTTTGGCGTCAGTGCCAAGGGAAGCACAGCGAACGTCACGCACCATATCCGCATTGAAGGTTGCAAGTTCGTCGGTCAAAACGGCTCACAGCAAACCGTTGCCATTTCCACGAAAACACCGACGCACGGGTGGGTCATACGTGGCAATGTGATCGACGGCGCCGGCACGGGCCTGTATCTCGGCAATTCCAATTATGCAGAGCCGTTCGTCGGAGGCATCATCGAGTACAACTTGGTGCGCGATACGATTGGCTACAACATGCAAATCAAAAACCAGAATGCTTGGCCCACGCATGCCGCCCTGCCCAGCGAGAATGCGCCACGCACGATATTACGTCACAACGTTTTCATCAAAGACGACAAGCCGAGTCCCGATGGCGTGCGGCCCAATGTTTTTCTTGGCGGTCCACCTCCGAGCGGCTTTGGCGCTGGGACGCTCGTCGAAGTGTATGGCAACGTCTTCGTGCACAATGCGAACGAATCGCTCTTGCAGGCAACCGGACGCGTATCGATTCACGACAACATTTTCGTGGACGCCTCCGACGTCGCGCTTCGTCTCACCCAGCACGATGGTTTTCCCCTGCTGGGCGCGCGCGTGTATGACAACACGTTTTATGTCGCGAAGCGAGCGGTTTTTCTTGGCGCACAACCCACCGAAGGCGATGTCGTGAGCGGGAATTTGGTTTTTGCGGACGTGGCATTCGACGGCCCATTCGTCGGCCTCGGAACGAACCTCGTCGATACGGCAGCCAATGCACCCAATTACGTGAACAAACCATCGCTCGTGCTGGGTGACATGGACTTTTATCCGCTCGTGGGCAAAGTGGAGACGAGCCCCATCGACCCTGCCCCGTTCGTCGCAGATCCTGAATATGCGTGCGATTTCAATGGTCGCGCTCGAAAAACATTTACCCACCGAGGCGCGTATGCCGGAGCAGGCAGCAATCCAGGTTGGAAACTCGCCGAGGAATTGAAGCCCGCGGTGGTTTGCGAAGCTTCGAGCGGCACGGGTGGGAGCGGAGCCGGCGGCAGCAGTGGTGGCGGCGGCACCGGAGGCCTGGGCGGCGCTGGAGAAGGCGGAAGCGGCGGCACTGGAGCTGGCAATGCGAGCGATACGGACGGGTGTGGTTGCCGCACGAATTCGAATGGCGCAGCAGCAGCACCCATGGCAATCGCCTTTGCGTATGCAGCAATGGTTTTTCTGCGCCGCAAACGAAAGTAAGTCGCCGCGACGTCGCGCATGCCGCGAATGCCATCGCCCGTCATTGAGCCGATCCGGATACACTCGCCGTCCGTTCAGGTGCGTGCACCAATTCGACAAACCGCTGGTTCATCCCCGACGCACCGCGTCGAATTGCCATGGGCAAACGCTTCGGTGAGGCGCTCTACGCACACGCGTCTTTGGGCGTAAAAAACGCAACTTTACGTACAGGTTGTCGGACTAATATAGAAGTTTGTCTGCATCGTACGACCGTTTGCCGAAGGTGGGCAAACTCTCACATGCGCCAGAAAAGACGGCAGATGACACAACCGAGTTTGTCACAAAACTCTGGCATGTCTGGCGCGAACTGTGTATGAACTCGTCATGGTTCGTCACAAAACACCCTCAAGTCGTTCTCTCCTCTACTGGTTTGGCGCGCCTATCATTGTCGTGGTGATGGCTGCGTGCTACGGGAATGCGACCTTCGATCCTTGGGCATTCCCACTCATGTGTCCAATTGATGACGATGGCCGGCTCGAAATTGACAAGGAGTGTTGCCCGTGTCCATGGTCTGAAATGTGCCCCGACGGATGGCCGGAAGTTCCCGCGTATTGCCGCACAAACTGCGAACCCGGGCAGCCCATGGAGTGCTGCCAGTGTCCCACGTCGGAGTGGTGTGACGACAACGGGCCGAAGGAGAACTTCAAAGAGCCCGACTGGTGCAAGACCAAATTCTGGCGCGTCGATGGCGGAACGGACGCTGGTAACGTAGTTTGTCCAAACGGAACCTGCGTGCCGAAGACGCCGGAGGGCTGGATGGGCCCTGCAACGCTTTACGACGGCCTCGACATCGATCTCCCCGCCTGTCCCGAAGACACCACGATGCTCGTGGGATACGAAGAACCACCACCACCCACCTGCTACGAATGCACGTGCTCGACGCCGAAGAGCTCATGTGGTTTGTCGCCGGAATGGACCATCAGTTCACGCACCTGCGACAACCTCGACGGGGGTATGGAGTGGGATTTTTCCCCGTCTCTTGATTGGGACGGAACCTGCAACGGCGAGAAGGCAATGCCCGCGGGCAAACTTTGCGGCCCCGATGGTTTCTGCGCCAAGTCCATCACCATCTCGCCGCCAACGGTCGAACAGATCGACAAGAGCTGCACGCCGTCCGTCAAGGAGCCAGCCGATTCGCCAACGCCAAAACTGCACGGCCAGTTCAACGCGGGACCGGATCTGACGGCACGAGTTTGTATTAGCAAACAGGCGTCAGACCTTCCAACCTGCGGCGTCGACAACGAAAATGTCTGCGCAGAGATCCCTGGAAGCATGGCTTGCGTCGTTCGAATCGGCGACCACTCCTGTCCTTCAGGATGGCCGCAGAAGCATCTCTACTTCCAAGAAGTCGACGAAAATCGTTCATGTTCGGAATGTTCGTGCGGCCCTGTCGACGGAGCGTCGTGCACGCGCAAGTACCAGATCTTCAAAGACGCGATGTGCACCGACGAATATGAAGCGATGACGTACGAGGACTCCGGTTTGCCGAAGTGCTCCAACATCAGTCCGGGCATGGCCGTTGGCAGCAAAGCCGTCGAGTTGGTCGAGAACGTTCTTGGCGCCTGCGCTCCTTCGGGCGGCGAGGTCATCGGCGAGGTAAAACTGAAGGATCCCTTCACCGTCTGCTGCGTCGGATCCGACATGTGATGTCAAGGTCGGGTCGAAGTTCGCGATGACGAACTTCGACCCGATCTTGAAGGGGGGCTCTTCAAAACGACTGAGCGAAGGAGACATACGTCGTCCCGATCGGGATGCGTGCGTCTCGTTCGTCACTTTGAACATCGACGAACGGCGCGGGTTG
>Ga0138256_10006142_pt1 | contig 12709 bp, 14 predicted proteins | sample KNB2016incub_MG_FD_105486 | JGI IMG/M metagenome (GOLD analysis project Ga0138256, IMG submission 105486) | Active sludge microbial communities from wastewater in Klosterneuburg, Austria - KNB2014incub_MG | ecosystem: Engineered > WWTP > Activated sludge > Unclassified | place: Austria... | reverse complement strand
GCTCAGTCTGTTTCATTTGGTTGCATTGGCGCTTGCGGCTGGCTTGGGACTCGACTATGCCGTCTTCTTTGAACACACGTCGCTTGCCTCTGGTGAACAACGCCAGACGCTGCATTCTGTGCTGCTCTGCGCGACTTCAACATTGTTGGTGTTCGTCCTGTTGGCGACTTCGAGTGTGCCGGTGCTGCGCTCGATCGGCCTCACGGTGGCGATTGGCGTCGCCTGCAACTTCTTGCTTGCACTGATGATCAGTCGGCGCGTATGACCAGTTTGCCGTCGGTGCTTGGGCGCGAAGAAGTACTCAAGCTGATTCCGCATCAAGGCGACATGTGTCTACTGGATTCGGTTGCGGCCTGGCACGACGATTGGATCGAGGCGTGCACGCTGACGCATCGATCGACGCCACATCCTCTGGCGAGCAACGGGCGGATTCGAGCGGTCAATCTCTGCGAGTACGGCGCACAGGCGATGGCGGTCCACGGTGGCCTCTTGTGCCGCAAGAGTGGCGTGCCAGTGCGACCTGGCTTGCTGGTCTCGCTGCGTGCGGTGAGCCTCTACTGTGATTTCATCGATACATTCACGGGCGAACTCAAGGTGCGTGCGGATCGACTGCTCGTTCAACGCGACAGCTGGCAGTATGAGTTTCGCGTGATGCACGACGGTGTTCCGCTTGCCTCGGGACGTGCGGCAGTGGTGGCCCGAGCGGACGGCTGAGGAGCCGTTCGGTTGTCATACCGTGTGTGCGAACAGCAGACGAGTCGGGGCCGCCGGTGTCTGGTCGGCAGGCTGTTGCAGCAGAGTCTGCAGTTCGCGTGCATCAATCGACGGGTCGTCTGCAAGTGCGGCCTGCAGGATCTCGACGGCGAGCACCCGCAACTGCGCCACGCTGCTGCGGATGCGCGCGCTCAGGGCCGCTGCGTCAAGTTGATCGAGCATGCTGCGATTGAGTGCGGCAAACCAAGCGAGCTTGGCCTGATCCAGCATGACGGGGCGATTGCTGCGCACGCTCACTAACGACCAGACTCGTAACAGCCGCTGCACCGCGATGTTGAGTTCGGTACCCTTACCCAGATCGGCGGGCAGATCGCCGAGCGCCGCGAGGTCAGTGAGCCGACGTTGATAGAAAAGCTGGCACAGGACGCCCCAATAGAAGGTGTAGTCCCACAGGACCTTGACTGGCAGTACTCTGGGGTCGCCAAGAATCCGGTATTGATCCTGATACAGCGGCAGCATGTTGTCGTAAAACGAGAAGTACATCCGTTCAAAGAGCCTGGCGTAGGGCGCGAACGCAATGCCCGCAGTATCCTTGGCGATCAAATCGGTGATGAACGTGTTGCTGATCGCAATGAAGTCGCTGCCAGGCGAATAGAACGGATCGAGAAAAATGCCCGCCTCGCCTGTGATCGCCCAACGATCGGAGCTGAATACCTGACTGCAACCGTAGGAAAAATCCTTGAAGAAGGCGAAATCCTGCAGTAGGTCCTGCTTGGACTTGAGATCCTGGGCGAGCCGCGGTTGATGGACCGTCAGCCACTGCATCGCACGCGCGAAGCTGTTCATCGTTCTAAGTGGATGCAGTCGTGCGTCCGCCACGATCCCCACCGAGTGCGAGCCTGAGGCGAGCGGGATCAACCACACCCAATAGCCGTCGCCTACCAGATGGTTGGTCGAGAGCCAGCGTGCGCGGGGCTGGCAGCGTGTGCGCCAAGCGTCATCCTGCGACCATTCGTCAATATCCACTTTGGCACCAATGCGGAACCAGACGGCATTGGCGTTGTGCCCATTCGGGCGTTGCAATCCGAGCCTGCGTTTCAGGATCTGCGCCCGGCCGCTCGCGTCGATCAGCCAGTCGCACTCGACTTCCTGCGGGCTGCCACGCCATGCGAACGCAATTCGATGCGTCGTGCCAGCCGATGCGACGTCGACACGGCTGACGACTGCCGCATCGAGGAACCGAACGCCGAGCTCGCGGGCCTGCTTGCCGAGGAAGTTCTCGAAGATGCCGCGATCAATCTGATAGCTCGGTACCGCCAGGTGTCGACTCGGCCCAAGTTCGGTGACCTGATCGAAATCGAGGCGACGATCGGAGAAGAAGAAGCGGAAGCCGAATTTGGGCAACTGGCATTCCGTCAGGTGCGGCTTCAGTCCGAGCACACTGGCGAAATACTCGGCGGCAATCTCGACCGATGACTCGCCGACTTTATGGGTTGCTTCGGGTACCGGGTGCGTATTGCGCTCGAGAACCAGGATATCGAGGGTAGGCAAACGCTGCTTCAGCTGAATCGCGAGCGTCAGGCCGGCCAGTCCGCCACCCAGAATTGCGACGTCCGCCTTCATGCCGCGCGCGTCTCCGCGCGCACAGGTTGCAAGGCAAGCGCCAGCTCAAGCCGCGGCGCGGCCGCGTAGGTGAGCTCGCAAGCCTGGTTCGTCGCTAACGCTTCGAACAGTGGCAGGCAGCCTGCCATCGCATTGCCAGCGACGAGCGCCTCGTTGGTGGGTCTGCTGACGCTCAGGGTCGGCGACGCGCTCGGCCGCGTGCTCCAGGTCATCCGAGTGGTCGCTGCGCTCGAATAGTCCGGTGCTAACACGAGTGCCGCAGCCAGCAGGCTACCACTCTGCGCCATGGTACTGAGTGGGCCGCGCGCCGCGATGTCGTAGGCAACGTAGAGGATCGGTTCCTGTTGCACGATCGCCTGGCTTGTCGCCTCCAACAGGCCAGCGGCGAACGTGTGGTGCCAGGCACTGACGGCCGTGTACGGCCGCAGGCACTTGCTGCCAATCGTCCAATAGCCAGCAGCAGCGTTGTGCACCGAGTTGTGAAACTTCGTAGGTGAAGTGAGCTGCGGTGCTTTTGCGAGCGTCTCGCACAGTGAATCCGTGACGGCCAGATCACCGTGGGTCGATGCAAAGACGCTGCTGAGCCTGGCGGGATCCAGTTGCGCGTCCTGGCAAGCACTCGCGGCTACTTCGAGCGCGACTGCGACCGAATCGGGTGCGCGACGACGCTCGGTCGGCGCCAGCAAGGTGGCTGCGGGACGGGTTGCCGCATCGGGATCTGGCGAGCGGTCGCCGCGCAGGATTGCGCGCGCCGCTTCCCAACCGGGGAGTTGCGGGGACCACAACGCGACGCCTGCAATGAATACGTGATGTTGCATGCGAGTCGCTGGCTCTCAGTGCGCGCTGCGCGCACCAAAAGCCAGGACACAGTTGCTGCCGCCAAAGCCGAACGAGTGGCTCAGCGCGACCTGAACGGGGGCAGTCACATTTTCGAGGCGAATCTGCGGGCCGCATGCCCGATCGAGCGCAACGGAATTGAGCGTACCCGGCAAAACACCGGCCTCGAGCGCTAACAACGTGATCACCGCTTCGAGGATTCCTGCGGCGCCCAGCGTATGGCCAGTCCAGCCCTTGGTAGAGCTGGCGCAAGTAGACTGCGGGAAAGTCCTCGCCACCACGCGTGCCTCGATCTCATCGTTCATCTGACTCGCAGTGCCGTGCAGATTGATGTAGTTCACCGCGCTGGGCGGCAGCGCGGCGCGCTCGAGCGCCGCATCAATCGCGAGCTGTGCACCGAGCCCATCGGGATGAGGCGACGACATATGGTGCGCATCGCTCGACTCGCCATAACCTAACAGCCACGGGCCATCACCGTCCTTCTCTAACAAGGCAAACCCGGCCGCTTCGCCGATATTGATGCCGCGTCGCGCGGGGTCGAACGGCCGGCACTTCTCGGGTGAAATCAATTCGAGCGCGTTGAAGCCGAACAACACGCTCCCGCAAAGCGAATCGACGCCGCCCACGACGACTGCGTCCGCGATGCCGGCCGCGATGATTCGCGCCGCTTGGGCGAATACCTTGGCGCTGGAGGAACAGGCGGTCGCCACCGTCAGCGCATAGCCTGTTAGTCCGAGCGCATGTTGCAGAAAATCACCCAAAGAATGCGGTGTGTGAACGATCGGTCGCCGCAGATCGGCGGGAAATCGGCCGTCGTCATCGAGACGTGCATACGCTTCTTCGGTCGCGCCGATGCTGGAGGTCGAAGTGCCGACAATCAAGGCGACACGATCGGCGCCATAATGATCCCGCGCCGCGACCGCGCGCCGCAGGAATCCGTCGGCCTGCAATCCGAGCCAGGCAAGGCGATTGTTGCGGCAGTCCCAGTTTGCGAGCGTCGCCGGCAGCGAACATTCGTCGACGCCCGCAACGCGTCCGATCCAGGTCGCTAGTGGCGTCGGGCCAAAATCATTCGGCCGCAAGCCGCTTTGGCGCGTACGCAATGCGATCAGTAGCTCGTCGCGCCCGGCGCCGGCGGCACTGGTCGCCGTCCACGCGGTCACGGCGAGCGGCGTCATCGCTATTTTTGCTTCTCGATGGCAATCAGTTGCAGGGCGCGGCTCACGTCGTTCACGGTGTTTTGCATCCAGGCGCCGTACTTCTTGTGAATCACGCGCGTCTGACCGTCTTTCGACAGGCCATAGTCGAGATTGGTGCTGTCGACGTACTTGAATGCGACGTGACTGGTGTCGTAGTCGATATGAATCCGGACCGTGTGCTTGCGGATGATCAAGGTGGCTTCTATGTCCTTGGGCGTTTCCTGATTGATGATCCAGCCGCGCTGTGTGAGGCCGGTGCGAATACCGCGGCTCACGTCCTTGCCATCGAGCCCGGAGGGCACGGCGACCGGTTGCGGATCGACCAGCGGTACCGCTGCTAACAAGGGCAGCGAGACAGCTGACAGGATCAGGGCGAGCAGCAGTTGACGGCGCATGGGAATCTCCATCTAGGGGTTGGTGCGGTGCGCATCGATATGTTCAGAGAGTGCGCGCAGCGAGGCGAAGATCTGCCGGTTGTTCTCGTCGTCCGAGCGCATCTGAAACCCGTAGCGCTTGGATATCTCGAGTGCCAGTTCCAAGGCGTCGATCGAATCGAGCCCCAGGCCTTCGCCGAACAACGGCTGTTGCGGATCGATATCAGCCGGTGTAACGGCTTCCAGGTTGAGAGCCTGTACGATCAGCTTCGCGAGCTCTTGCTCGGCCGGTGTCTGGGTGGCGGGCATGGCGTACTTTCAAAAACTCCGAGCACAATTCAATCTCGTTATTATAGCGTCCCGGAATCATTGGACACGCATGCAAACAGACGTGAACGCGGCCCCGGAGCAAGCGCTCCACGATGCTCGGACCGACAGGACTCCCCTGCAGTGCGACGTCTTGATCATTGGCGGCGGACCGGCAGGTTCGACTGCGGCGACACTGCTGGCGCGTCGTGGCTGGTCGGTTCGCTTGCTGGAGAAAGAGCGTCATCCCCGATTTCATATCGGTGAGTCGCTCCTGCCGATGAATTTGCGTATTTTCGAACGACTCGGCGTACGGGAGCAGATCGAAGCGATCGGCATCCGCAAGCCAGGCGCCGATTTTCCGGCGGACAACGAGCGTGGTTACAACGTGTTCAGCTTCGCGACCTCGCTGCGCCCCTGCGGAAATCACGCCTATCAAGTCAGGCGCGAACATTTCGACGAGCTGTTGTTTCGCAACGCTGCAGCGGCGGGCGCTGCCACCGAAGAGAATGTCCTGGTGACCCAGGTATCCTGCGATCACACGGGAGTGGTCGCCTCGGTGAGGCACGGTGACGGGAGCACGGACGAGGTGCGAGCGCGTTATGTCATCGACGCTAGTGGTCGCGACACACTGTTGGGTCGGCAGTGGCGACTCAAGCGACCGCACGCCTTGCACCGCAGCGCTGCGATGTTCGCGCACTTCACGGGCGTCGAGCGGCGGCCGGGCGAGCATGCCGGTAACATCAGCATCTATCGCTACGACGCCGGCTGGATCTGGGTCATCCCGCTACAGCACGGCATTACGAGCATCGGTGCCGTTTGCGACCCGGGCTATCTCAAGCGGCGCCACGGTAGTCAGCAGGATTTTCTCTGGCAAACCTTGCGCTCGATTCCACAGTTGGCAGCACGGCTCACCACTGCCAGCATGGCGACCGAGGTGCAGGCAACGGGCAACTATTCCTATTGCTGTGAGCGGCTCGCCGGTCCGCGTTGGTTGTTAGTCGGCGACGCGTATGCTTTCCTCGATCCAGTGTTCTCGAGCGGTGTATACATCGCCATGTACAGTGCGGAACGCGCGGCCGAGATTGTTGACACCAGCTTGCGCGCGCCGGCGCGCGAACGGCGCCTGCAGCGTGCCTACCAGCGCGACCTCGAGCGTGGGCTCGCCGTGTTCACGTGGTTCATTTTGCGCTTCAATACGCCGGCAATCCGTTATCTGTTCGCCAATCCGCGCAATATGCTGCGGATGCAGGAAGCGGTCGTGTCGATACTCGCGGGCGACGTCTTCGAGGGTGGCGCGGTCATGCGCCGCGTGGCCGGGTTCAAGTTGTTATACCTGGTGACATCCGCTTTCATGTGGCGTGAGGTGCGCCGCTATCGGCGACGCCTGCGAGATTCACGAGCACTGACAGCGGCGGATCTCGCATGACCAGTTCACCGTATCGAGATACTGGTTCAGACAGCGCCATGCTGCCGAGTACCGCGGCGCCGCGGATCGAATATCGGAAGATCGAGCGGGGCACGGCATTGCCGGCGGACGTTCTTTGTGCCGTCACATTCGGAGCGCGCGCCGCAGTGATCGACGATCCACGTTCGGTGCGCGTCGGTCTCGCGCCACTCACTGGCGACGGCCTGGTGGAAATCTGGCACGCTTCTGGCGCCGTGCGACGCGGCTACGACGGGCTGGTTCGTTACACCTGCGACGACCATCATCTCGCGGGCGCCATCGAGATTGACGAATCCCATCACGGGGGTATCGCGGCAGCGGCGCATGTTGCCTACGCCGCCATGGCGAGCTTTCAGGCTGCGGCGCGCTTTCCGCAGGTATTGCGAGTTTGGAACTACTTCGACGCGATCAATTCGGGGCCTGGCGACAGCGAGCGCTATCGGCAGTTCTGCGTTGGCAGGACCGCCGGGTTGGGAGATGCGCTGGCGAAGCCCTATCCCGCCGCCACGGCCATTGGCCGGCGCGACGGTGATCGCACCCTGCAAGTGTACTGGCTCGCCGGGCGCAATGCCGGGCGCGCGGTTGAGAATCCGCGCCAGGTCAGCGCCTACCTCTACCCGCGCAGCTACAGTCCGAGTCCGCCGGTTTTCTCGCGTGCGATGTTGGTGTCTCCCGAGCTGTTGATGATCTCAGGTACTGCGAGCGTCGTCGGCCATTCCTCACATCACCTGGGCGACATACGTGCCCAGCTCGAAGAAACACTGCGCAATTTGCGTTCGGTCATTCAGCACGCCGCGACCGTCGCGCCCCGGTTGCCGCGCGAATTGTCCGCTAACAGTCATCTCAAGGTCTATCTGCGTGACCCCGAAAAGCTCTCTCTGGTGCAGGACATACTGCGGACTGAATTGCCAGCCGGCGTGCCTTACGTCGTGCTCGCCGCCGACGTCTGTCGAGCCAATCTGTTGATCGAGATCGATTGTCAGCACGGCCTCAGTTGATCGTCAGCGCTGCGTTCTGGCCGCTGCCTGCAGCGCATCGAGCACGGCGGCTCGCGGCAATTTGCCGACGGCATTGCGCGGTAACTGTTCCACCAGATAGAGCGGTCGGGGCAGAAAGACCGGATCGATGCTCCGCGCGAGCGCCGTCAGGATCGCTTGCCTCGTGAGCGACGGTGCGACGATCAACGCTGCAACGCGACGTATTTGCGTCCGCTCATCGCCAGGTTGTACGACGACTGCATCTTCGACGCCTTCGATGGCGAGCAGACGATGGGTCAACTCACTCAGTGAGCCGCGCTTGCCGCCAATTTCGATCGAGTCGGCGCTGCGGCCGCGCAGCGTAAAACATCCGTCATCCTGTAGATCGATCAGGTCTTGCAAGTGTTGTGGGTGCTCGAGCCACGGCGCGTCGACCTCGGTCAGGTCTGCCGTGGGCGTCAGTGTCACGTTCGGATAGAGTCGCCAGGCACGCTCTCGCGCGGTTTGCCGCGCCGCGATCACCATCGTTTCCGTGGCGCCAAACATCTCGAGCAGCGGTGCGCCGAGGCGCTGTTCGAGCTGCTCCGCCAGCTTGTCCGCGAGCGGCGCAGTCGCCGATACAATCAGCGCCAACGAGGGCAGGGGCAAGTCTGACTCGAGCAATACGCGCAGATGAATCGGCGTGCTGACGAGCACACGTGGCTCCGGAACGGCAGCCAGCGCGGCGCCGATCTCGGCGGCAAACAGCGGCTTCGCGTGGTAAATCGCCATACCGGCTAACAGCGGCAGCATGACCGCCAGCTCCATGCCATACATGTGCTGGGACGGGACCGTGGCGACGATCGTCGGCGATCGACCGGGTCGTAAGGTGCTACATGCGGCGCGCATTGCGGCCGCGTTGGCGCGTGCGCTGTTGACGAACATGCGCCAGCGCTTGCGATGCGCCTGCGGAGCACCGGTGCTGCCCGACGTGAAGCCGATCGCCGCGCTGAAGTGCGGATCGATCGCGGTGAGACTGAAGCCTGCGGCGACAGTCGTGGAACCAGACAGGCCAGCCAGTGCTGCGCGAACCCGCGCGTCGTCGCAGCGATAACTGTCGTCATGCAGTGCTTCGACGTCGGCGATTGCCTGCACGGCTCGTGTAGCCGGCAGCAAGGTTGTCTGTGAGCGCATCAGTGCGGCGATGAATGCGAGCAGAAATGGCTCGCGTTCTTCGCACAGATTGATGATATGGCGCCGTGCCGGGAGGTGTGCCGCCAGTCGAGCGGCGCGCTCGAGGAGCACGCGTTCCGACACGGCACCGCTCGCGCTCCACAGCATGGTCCGCTCGGAATCAGTCGGCTGCGCTACCAATTCGGTGTTGCTCAGCTCGGTCACGCAGGGAGCCGGGCCGCGTCAGACCCAGCGTCGCAGCACGAGCGAGGTGTTGACCCCACCGAATGCGAAGTTGTTCGACATGACGTATTCGGTATCGATGACGCGCCCGTCGCCGGTCAGGTAGTCGAGCTCCCCGCAGCGTGCATCGATACGCTGCAGGTTGATCGTTGGGGCAAACCAATGCTGCGCCATCATCTCGATGCTGAACCAGGCTTCGAGCGCGCCACAGGCGCCGAGTGTGTGGCCGAGATAGCTCTTCTGGGAACTCATGGGAACCCGGTTACCGAACAACGAGGCCGTTGCGCGCGATTCCGCAATATCGCCGTGCTCCGTCGCCGTGCCATGACCGTTGACGTAGCCAATTGCCGCGGGTGGTATTTCCGCATCTTGCAGAGCGAGCCGCATCACTGTGCCCATTGTGCGCTCCTCCGGGCGGGTCACGTGTGCGCCATCACAGTTCGTGGCGAAGCCTACCAACTCCGCGCGGATCGTTGCGCCGCGAGCTTTCGCATGCTCCAGTTCTTCGAGCACGAGGATTGCGCCGCCCTCGCCGACCACCAGGCCGTCGCGATCGGCGTCATAGGGCCGCGGCGTCGCACTCGGTTCTGTATTGCGTCGGCTGGTCGCAAACAACATATCAAACGCCATGGCCTCGCTCGGACACAGCTCCTCTGCGCCGCCCGCCAGCATCAGAGTTTGTTTACCCTGCTTGATCGATTCGTAGGCATAGCCGATTGCCTGACTCCCGGAGGTGCAGGCGCTCGAGGTCGGAATGATGCGCCCGGTCAGGCCGAAGAAAATGCTGATGTTGGCGGCCGTGGTGTGCGGCATCATGCGCACGTACGAATTGGCATTGAGCCCGGCAGCCGAGCCCGTCGATAGCATGTCGGCGAAATCCTTGATGTCAGGCGTGCTACCCACCGACGAGCCGCAGGCGACTCCCATGCGCCCGTCGCGGATCTGCGGCGACCCATCGAGGCCCGCTGACTCGAGCGCCAGCTCGGCGGCGCGGACCGCGAACTGCGAAACGCGCCCCATGCTGCGCAGTTGTTTACGTGTCCAGTGCCGAGGTGCCACGAAGTCGGTGACTGGTGCCGCTAGTTTGGTGTTGAGGTCCTGATAGCGCTCCCATTCGGGCATATAGCGAACGCTGGACACCTTGTCGTGCAGCGCACGATCGATCGACCGCCAATCGCTGCCCAGGGCAGAGATCCCGCCGACGCCGGTTACCACAACGCGCGGCATCATGTGAGTCCGCCGTCGACGGCGATCACCTGACGCGTCACATAGGACGCGGCCGGCGACATCAGAAAACCAACGACTGCCGCGACTTCCTCGGGCTGCCCGACGCGCGCCATCGGGATGGCTGCAACGATCCTGTCGACCGGCACTCGTTCATCGATCATCGCGGTTTCGATCAGGCCGGGAGCTACACAGTTCACGGTAATCTTACGCTTGGCGAGTTCCACGGCCAGCGCCTTGGTAGCGCCGATCACGCCGGCCTTCGCGGCGCTGTAATTCACCTGCCCGCGATTACCAATCAGCCCCGAGACCGACGCGAGCGTCACGATGCGCCCGGCCGAACGCCGCCGTACCATCGGCATGACGATTGGCTGCAGCACGTTGTAGAACGCGTCGAGATTGGCGCGCATGACCGAGTCCCAGGCATCGCTGGTCATGCCTGGGAATGCACCGTCGCGCGTCAACCCGGCGTTGCAGACCACACCATAATAAGCGCCGTGGGTCTCGATGTCGGCCGCGAGCACAGCCGCACTGGCATCACGGTCGACTACATCGAACTGCAAGACACGAGCGCTGCCGCCCTGAGCCACGATCGACGCGGCGACTGCCTGAGCGGCGGCGCGTTGCGCGCGGCAATGTACGATGACACTGTAGCCGTCGCGCGCGAGCCGCTCCGCGATCGCGCGGCCGATGCCGCGGCTCGAGCCGGTGACCAGTACGGTGCCGCTCATGGCGGGACACCGCGCATGATCGAGCCGTCGCGCAGCGCCGATTCGATACGGATGGTCAGGCATTCCGGCAGGGTGAACTGCAATTGGTGCGTGTGCATGTCCACCGCAGCCTGTACGGTTTGCGCGCGCGCGACGCGTGCCTGATCGGCGGAATTCGTCACCAGGTAGTTGATAGCGAGACGACTGTCCCAATCGATGAGCGATGCGCGGACTGTTAGCCGATCACCGTATTTTGCGACACGCACGTATTTGACATGCGCTTCAACAACCGGCCAGCCGTAACCTGACGCGACCATGTCGGCGTATCCGTAGCCGAGGACCTGCATCAGGCGCCAGCGCGCATTCTCGAGGTATTTGAAATAATGTCCGTGCCAGACGACCGTCGCCAGATCGACGTCGTGAAACGGAACCTCAACCTGGTAGTCACAATAGAGGGCACCCTGGCGACGCATTGGCCTACGAGCGGCTCCGGCTGGCGGGTGACACGTGCACGAAGGGGAAGCGCCGCCACAAAATGATCGGCAGCCGTAGCAGCATGCCCGTGAACATTCGTACGTGCATCCAGCTGATGCGCAGGTTGTCCTCGAGCATGCGAAAGTGCGAGATGCCGTCGAGCGGATACGAGACGCGCGTCGGCAGCCACTGCATCGGCTGTCCGCGCCAGTGCAGCCGAACCAATAACTCCGGATCAAAATCCATGCGCAAACCGAGTTGAGCCGAATCGAGTACCGCGACGACCGGGGCGAGCGGGTAGACGCGAAAGCCGCACATCGAATCGCGGATCTCGAACGACAGCGTGTGAATCCAGACGAGCACGTGAGTGAAATAGCGCGACAGAAAGCGCAATCGCGGGATCGACTGATCGAAGACCGGTTGCCCGCAGATCAGCGCCGACGGGCTAGTCCGTGCGGCTGTCAGGAAACGAGGGATATCAGCGAGCGTATGCTGGCCGTCCGCGTCGATCTGGAAGGCATGAGTATGGCCAGCAAGCAGCGCCGCTCGCAGGCCCGCGCTGACGGCGCCGCCCTTACCAAGATTCTGCGGGTTGGTCACCAGTGTGATGCCGGGCTGCTGCGCCAATTTTTGCAACACCATTCGGCAGTGCGGGCTCGAGCCGTCGTCTACGAGAATAATCGGCAGACCGTGCGCCCTGACACCCGCAACAACACGCCCGGTGGCGTCCTCGTGATTGTAGACCGGCAAGACTGCGACTGGCGAGAACAGTGCGCTCACGATGCCTGCAAGCGTTCGATCGCGAGCACGAGATCGTTCACCGTGCGAACTGAGCGAAAGTCGTCCGCGGTCATTTTCTTGCCGGTTGATTTCTTCAAGCGATCGATCAGATCCACCGCATCGATGCTATCGATCTCGAGATCGTCATTGAGATGCGCGTCGAGTTTGATACGCGTCGGGTCGAGTTCGAACAGCTCGGCGAGCGAGTCTCGTACCATGTCGTGGATTTGTTCTCGTGATTGCATTGCCAGATGCCTCAGGGTCCCTGAGTGCCTATGCTAATGCAATGGCCCGGCGGAAAGACGGGCCTCGTACAGCTCGATCAGGTGCTGGTTCAATTGGCGCGCCGCCACCGGGGGCGGGCGCTCGCCGCGGTAGGGTGCAAGCGGCAAATCCTCGCCGACTTGCAGGACAAAATGCGGCCGTCTTGGCGGCACCCGATACCACGGCTGGCCTTTGCCGAGCACGACCGGCGTACACCAGATGAATACCGGCGTGATGAATTCCGCGGCGCGCAGGGCGATCGCGGCGGCACCGCGATGAAACCGCATCGCTTCGCCCGGGCGGCTGCGCGTACCTTGTGGAAACACGATCAGGGATTGGCCGCCCTGCAACACGGCGCTCGCATGCTCGATCATCGCGTCGGTGG
>Ga0138256_10006141_pt1 | contig 12710 bp, 10 predicted proteins | sample KNB2016incub_MG_FD_105486 | JGI IMG/M metagenome (GOLD analysis project Ga0138256, IMG submission 105486) | Active sludge microbial communities from wastewater in Klosterneuburg, Austria - KNB2014incub_MG | ecosystem: Engineered > WWTP > Activated sludge > Unclassified | place: Austria... | reverse complement strand
TTTTCATATAAAAGTAGATAAATTTTCATAAATCCAAGTAATCCAGCGGTGAAATGACATCTTTTTTCATTTGGTCAGTGATATGCGTGTAAATCGTTGTGGTCTTGATCGAACTATGCCCCATCAGCTCCTGTACTATGCGCAGACCCATACCATAGAGTATGAGGTGGGTGTCGAATGTATTTCGTGGTGTGTGCACTGTGGTATTCTCATCAACTATTGATCGCTGCGCTGCCTGATGGAGGAGGTCTTCTACGCTGCGCTCGCTGTATTTGCCCCCGGTCTGCCCCTCAAACAGATAATACGAAGGCTTGTACTCATCCAGGTATTGCCTCAGTAGTGGAATAATTGATTTGGCGAACTTTGTAATTCGACCATTCTTACCCTTCGAACATCTTTCCCTGATAATACTCATGTCAAAATTCATGCCTTTTAATTATCACAATCGTAATAATCCTCACCCGAATCTTTATCGCTAATTCTTATTCGATTAACATGTACATAAATTTCTGATGATGAATTTATAAGGAACCAGGCCGTATTTGTTCCCCCATTTGCATCAGCATGTAATCTGTCTGAGGTTCTTTCTGAACTACGTATTTCTGATTTTCTGCTCGGTTCTACTGCTATACAGTTAAAATGTATGTTATCATTATAGCGGTTTCTAAATTCAACATCCCAATGGTATTTTTTTGCAAACTCGTTATACTCACCTCGTTTAACTCTAAAGTCTAAACCCTTCAAACAGTCTGTTTGTCGCCAAGGACTCCAATTACTTTGAGCACAAGCGTTTGAAATAAAAAAAAAGACCATCAAGAAAGTGCTTAAAAAAACTAGCTTTTTCATTTTATTTTAATTTATATTACACCTTACCGTATTTTTAGGATTGGTAAAGTCAATCTTTTATCCCGTTATGCCTAATAGCTATCCAAATAAAGTATGGCTGTCACATTTCTTTATTTCTCGATTAGATAGATAGTTATACTAACTTTGTTTCTTCGTCCAGTTAATTGACTATAACATCTATATATATTCCTAATTGCGTATATCCCTTATTAAATTCGCAAACTATATTGCTAATTCAATTTATATCATTTTTAGATATTCTATCGCCAAAATTTGACAAAACCTTTAAGTGTTATAAAATTTAGCTATGCTTAAATTTAAAATTACTCCTGACTCAAGAAATCTCTTAATATTATTATCAATGTCACTCTTTCATGAATATTGTCAATAGCTATAAAGTAAGATTACTTCCAAATAAATCCTGACAAACAGTTTAGTGACAACACTATAATGCTGAGATAGAGTGTAAAAAAATAATATCTTAATTCATAAATTTAGTTTTTGAAGTTCACATTAATACATTATAGTTATAACATGTTAATATTTACAAATATAATCAATTTTGTAAGAACTTCCAAATTTTTTTCTAAGTTTTTTTATTTATCTCTTAATTTTGATTAGTTAGAAAGGTAAAAACCTGGATCAATCTACCTGTTCTAAGTTATCATTTAAATATCCGTGTGAACCAAAGCAGGATACTCGCGCCAAAAGAATAAAGGGCAGTATGTTCATATATATCAATTCACCTAATATTCTGAAAAGTTTATCATACTCTAATAATAAAATTATAAATAGAACTAAATATTTGATTGTCTGATATTTAGCAAACTATGTTTCCGTGTGTAAACGTTTGTAACCGTTTACTTTCGTAAGGAAACGACTAATATACGGATCTGATTTTGGCGTCCTCTCATCTTTGCCTTATCAACCGGAAACAAACCGGAATTTCGTAACACAATTTTATCATGTTTTAAATCTTTTAATTATGAACGCACTACGCAACAAAGTACAATTGATCGGTAATCTGGGTCAGACCCCTGAAATTAAAAACCTGGATAATGGTCGCAAATTCGTCAAAGTATCACTCGTGACCAATGAACGATACCGCAGCAGCAACGGCGATTATGTCAATGACGCTCAATGGCACAACCTGGTCGCCTGGGGTAAGACCGCTGAGATCTTCGCACAGTTCTGTGAAAAAGGTAACGAAGTAGGCATCGAAGGTCGCCTCGTCAGCCGCACCTACAATGACAAGGAAGGCATCAAACGCTTCATCACTGAAGTGGTGGTCAGCGATGTCCTGCTACTCGGCAGAAAAACTGATTAATGACGCTTTAAATCTCATTAACACTGCAAACTAATCTGCCCTCAAAAGCCCGGACGATTTATACTCCGGGCTTTTTATTTCGCTCTAACTCTTACGCTAAGCATTGTTTTTCTTATTCTACTAAATGTGTTATTAATTAGTTAGATGGGAGAAGTTTTTTTCAATTACGAATGCTTTAATTACGAATTACGAATTCTCGCATCTGCAATTGTCTGCGGGAAAATTGCTTCAAAAATTAGAAGGAAGAAGCTGATTCAATTACTAATCTGTCTATTACGAATTATAAATAATCAAATAATCGAATTAAATAACCAATAAATTAACAATTAACAATTAACAATTAACAATTAACAATTAACAATTAACAATTAACAATTAACAATTATATCGTATTACAGATACTCCCTTCCGTATTTCGATAATATACATACCCCGGAAAATCAACTTTTTGTAGACACAATAATTCAACTGCCCTTTTCCAAAACTGGCTGTCTTCTGCATACAAGATGTTCTTATCAAATCCACCCAGAGCACGGAACACCTCCGCTTTACCAAAAAATGTAGCTCCAACATGGCATCGGGACAGATGGATCTTCTGCGCCGTGTTGCTCCAGTCTTTTACATAGGGATCACCGATAATAATCACGCCACCTTCGATCAGATCAACTTCCGGATGCGCATCCATGAAATCCACCCTTCGCTCCAGATAATCCGGTTTATATTCATCATCACTATCGAGAAATGCAATATACTCACCCGCAGCAGCCTGAATACCGGCATTCCGGGTCATGGATAACTTCCGGTTGGCATGGCGCATATACCGGATATTTCGGTGCTGATCAATGTATCGGCTCACAATACTGAAGGTATCATCCCTACTGCCATCATCGACTACCAGCAACTCACTATCCCGATAGGTCTGTGCCAGATAGGAATCGATGCTTCGCTGCAAATACTCACCGCGATCATAGGTGGCCATGACCACTGTGACCTTAGGATTCCCGGTACGATATATGTCTAACATTCCTTTACTAAACTATAATCTAACGTCTTTGCTTCAGGATAAATACGCAAAAAAACCATAATTAAATATTCACAATTTAAATAAATTACGCAAATCACTGATATAAAAACAAAGGCCGACACAATAGGTTCATTTCATCTTATGCTTAACTCCACAAAAAATGCTGAACTCTAATTAGTAAGGTATTATTTACACTCCGGACTGATTCCCAGTACGTATTGGCTAAGTATAGGCAGTGAATCACAGAACACATCTCCCAGGAATCCGGAAATCTCATGTTTCTCCAGATAGGTTGCAAGATCATGGGTATATTTGCGCGAGAGCGGCAAATAAGTCCAGTGCCATTTCTCTTCATTGTATCCATAGGGCCGGTCCGGGCCTTTTGCAGTATAGGGTTGATAATACCCGTACTTTGACGCATTGGTTTGCAGCCATTGGTATAGCTCTTTTCCATCCGTTTCGAAATAGGTATTGTCCAGTGCATTGAGGTCGATATCAGTGCCCCAGTGATGCCGCGATGTCCCCGGCATGGCTGAATACTCCATGATGCGCAGTGCACGTGCTCTGCCATCCGGATAGGCTTCGTATGCATTGGTAGAATCATCCAATAATAAATTGCCGGTCCATTTTGCTTCCCAAATGCCTTTCTGATAATCAAAACTACGTGCAGCAGATAAGATGCAAAGTGAAAGGCTATCAGAAGCTGCAGCCGCCTCCATGCGCAGAAATGCAGCATAAGCCTCCTGATCCATATACATGTCCGGCCGGGCAGAATATTCATCAGCTATCCGCACAAATCCCTGCAATGATTCCGGGAAATATTTACCCTGTAAAAAATTAGTGTCTCCAAGCTTCACATTGGAAGGATATAGAGATTCTTTATTGCGGTCCATGTTATTGACACATAAGGTAAACAGTACAAAAGGCATCAGAATCCATCTGGACATTCCTCAGGAGTTTTCTATTTCTCGACCGGCAGGTTTTTAAACTCACCATTGCTGATCGCAAATATTGTAGAATCATTGGACATTTGTTTGATGGCAAACTGGAAAGTACCATCCATCTTATTGGCCGCGTGCTTTGTCACTACTAATTTCGAATCGGTAGAATAACCTAACTGCGATGCCTTACTAAAATAGAGTAACAGGTCATTTTTATTTGAATTGTAGATGGCCAGACTTTTATTCAATATCGCCTGGAGCAAATTGCCTGAAAATGTATATGTACCGGTCGCATTCGTGCTGTCGGGCAATTGTGCAAGCATAAATAATCCGGTGGTGTCATTGCCCACCTTCGCTGCTCCCGCGATCAGAAGTGTATCATGCTGAATACTGGCCGTCGGCAAGTCGTTTATTTTGAAAAAATCACTGAGTTCCTTGTTGTCCAGGTCCTGCGCTGCCCAATCCACACCATTGATCTTGCATTTCAGATAAAATGTATCATCATCATTTTTCTTAGGATCATCATCTTTATCACAATGCGTAAAAAAACCAATGCTGAATACACAGCACAACAGCGCTAATCCAAAACTTCTTTTTAATTTAATATTCATCTATTTTTTTCTATTTATTTTTATTTTAAATATCCTAATAACTTCTTCTCCCGAATAAGTGCCGCAATGGGCTCCGGAAGATAGGTTTCCCATTCTTTCTGACCTGTGCGGATCTTTTTCTGCACTCCGGATGCACTGATGTGTAATACCTCAGTGTTATACTCCGTGATATCAATGATCTGTCCGGAATCGAGCAGAAAGCGATAAAGGTATGACATATATCTGGAAGTACGTACATCCACCGCATGCATGGTCTCTGCTGTGCCCGGCATTAGTGATGGATATACATATAGTCGAACCCTCCCGGTAAACAAGTCACCAAAAGCAGTAAGTAAACCATAATCTTTATACTCTGTGGAGACATAGTCAATATAACGGGCCAATGTACCGGCTGTCATCGCGACTCCGATAGACGGAACCTTAAAGTCTTCCAGATAATGTACTATCTTTTGTTGGCCACCACCTGAACTGATACAAACGACAAATCCAAGTGTGCAAAGCATTTCAGCCCGCTCCAGAAAATCAATTTCATCCGGAGCATGGTCTCTGGCTAATGTATCCAGTGTGATCTCAGTCAGTATAATCAGTGAATCCGCCTCCAGATCATGATCTGCGGCATACTGCGCTGCTGCCGAACGAATCATGTCATAGCTCATCCAGGTGACAGGCTTGAATGATCCACGTACCACAAGGACATGCTTTTTGTACAGAAACTCAGATGGATGAAGGTTTTGCCCATCCGGGCCAAAAATAGCAATGGGTGACAAACCATGATTGACGAGCTTAAAACTTAGTGAACGATTATCAATATCTGTCACATCCGGCCCACTGAGCCTGATCATGTCAATGCTCACGCGGTTAGTGAGATTATCCGCTAATGACTGAATAAATGCATCCATGTCATGCAAGAGAAAAAAACAAGCATAAATCATATTGACGCCTAGCAATCCCACGGCTTCCTGCTGCAATCGGTTTGCATTGTCCAGCAGATTGACATGCAATACCAGATCGTTAAACTCTCCGCCGGGTCGGGTCAGAAAGCGCAGGCCCATCCAGCCATCACCCTTGATCGTCCGGGTGTAATTAATTGCTGCGACGGTATTGGCAAATGCAAAAAACCGCGTCTCCGGCATCTGCTCACCCAAACGCGTCTCCAGTAATAAGAACTCATGCTCGAGCATCTTATAGATCCGGGACTCACAGACATACCTGCCTGAAGGCTCCGGACCATAGATCTCGTCTGAATAGGTCTTGTCATAGGCCGACATCGTCTTGGCTATCGTACCCGATGAACCGCCTGCTCTGAAAAACTGGCGGGCAACTTCCTGACCGGCTCCGATCTCTGCAAAGGTACCGTAGATATCCGACCGTAAATTAATCTCGAGTGCTTTCTGATCTACTTCCATATCCGGCGCTAAAGATAATGCTTTACAGTTGCTTCATTATCTCGGACACAGCGCGATCAATCTGCGGATCACGGCCATTGATCTTATCTTCGAAAGTATTGATCACCCGGATATCCGGTTGCACACCCGTCAATTCCAGATCTTTATCATCGAGTGTATAACATCCCCAGGCGGGCATCCTGACTGATGAACCGTCAACCAAACTTACGCCACTGGTAAATATAATCCAATGATAACTCTCATTGCCGATAATTTTACCGAGCTTCAGTGCTTTGAATCCGGCCGAAGTCATCTCGGCATCACTGAGTGATTGCTCATTGATCAGTAGTACAATAGGTTTATCGCTGGGAGTAAAATTTCCCTGCCGGGTCTTCTTTCCATCCCGGTATTTCCACTCCAGATAGGAGCGCTGTTCCAGGAAGCGTAGCACCTCATCATGCACATTTCCACCGGTATTATAGCGTAGATCGAGGATCAGTGCATCTTTATCATTCAATCGCCGGGTCATCTCGATGATGAAATTCTCCAGTTCTCCCTGCCCCATATTTTTCATACAGGCATAAGCAATCCGGTTCTTGCTCTCCCGATCCACTCTCTCCCGGTTATTGTCTATCCATTCGTCATACAACTGGCTACTCAGGCTTGGCTGGGGATGGATCTTCACATCAAAATTTTTACCTTTTCGGTTAAATGTCAGCTTGATTTCACCATCCATTGACGGTTTGGTAAAATAAAAATTCCGGTTCATGGCTTTATCCACCACCAAATCATTCACCTTTGTCAATACATCTCCGGCCTTTACATCAATTCCGGTATGGTCTGCATTGCTCCGCTTTACAACATATTTCACGGTATATGGGTCGTCATTCTGGAAAATGATCCCGGTCTCCATCGTTTTATTTTTCAAAGCCACATCCTCATCATCACCTGAGGTGCCAAAGCCCTGATGAGACGAGTTCAGCTCGCCGAGCATATCATTGAGCAATATCCTTAGATCAGCGCGGTTGTTGAGATGCGCTATGAATGGCTGATATCGTGCCTTGATCTTCACCCAGTCCACACCATGGAAGCTACCATCATAATAATTTTGCTCCATCTCCGCCCAGGCTTCCTCAAACATCTGACTGAATTCATTCTGCAGATTACGTCGGAATTTGTAATTGATGCTGATCGGCTCTGTCTTATTTCCATCGACATTCAGTTTGCTGATATTTCCATTGAAAAGTACATAAAGCTTATCTTTTACTTCTACGATATTAAAACCAAAGGCACCATCCGTTCCGCTAATTTTCTCAGTCTTATTGTCTTCAAAGGGCTCGATGGTCGTTTTCCACAGTGCATACCGCCCTTCTGCATGATTGCTATTATAGAAAACGTAAGTTTTATCGCCTTTCTGATACAGACTCATCAGATACTGACCACCGAATGAAGGACTGATCTGCTCCAGCCGATCCATGATATCCGTCAGATTCATTTTGATAAGCACAGTAGAATCAGATTTACTGGTCGCCTTCGTAGTGGTGTCTTTTTTAGTACTGTCTTTCTTTGTAGTATCTTTCTTCTCTTCTTTAAATAAGTCATTGAATTTATCAGAGCGGAAAGGCTCATCGATCTTATCCAGCGCCATACGATATACTTTCGGGTCTTGCATTCCGAAAGGATAACTGGGCTTTAACCTCGAAGAAGTAAAATAAATGTACTTGCCATCCGGTGACCAGACCGGCCCGGACTCAGTGATTCCTGTATTGGTTATATTGGTGGCTTTATTTTCCTTAATATTATAAATAAAAATATCCTGCTCGAAATTCCGGTAAGCAGTAAATAAAATATAGGCATCATTCGGCGAAAACTCAGGGTTACTGTTATCAAAACCCCAGATTTCATCATGAACTATGGTCTTACCGGTCAAAGTCTTCAGGTTCAGAAGTCTGATCTCGTTTCTGCCACTGAGGTAAGCTGCCATCGTCCTTGATTTATTCATTGACAGTCCTCTGTTATCACCTTTGTCATTGGTTAGTTCCTTCAGGCCCCCACTGCCATCTGCATTGATCGTGTATAGATTCTGATATCCCCCTTTGGTCTGATTAAAGAGCAATGTCTTATTATCACTCAGCCATTTTACTTCTGAAGCTCTTTCAGTGGAACCTCTGTCCAGTTGCTGTATAAACTTACCATCGACATCACTGACAAACAGTTCTCCTCTCGACGTAAAAGCCATTTTCTTCCCATCGGGAGATACATCAAAAGCCGTAATTTTTCCCTTGACATCATAGTCCTGATCCTGGCCGAGGATATCGTTTCTGAAAATTGAGATCTTCAGTTTCTCAGCTTTCTTAGTTGCCACATCATACAACCATAGCTGATAGTCTTTTTCAAATACGATCCAGCCACCATTGGCATTGACCATGGGCGTCTTAATCGAAGTAGCAAACTGAGTCAGTGCTTTTTTCTTGCCCGCATCGAATGTGTATAGGTTGTACTCTTCATTCCCTTCATCTGAGATAAAATAAATATTTCCTTTCCTGTCAATCGTAGCACCAAAATCCTTTCCTATCCAGTCGGTATAACGCTTGAACTCCTTTGTCACCGGATTATACGATTCGATATCCGGGTTAAACGGGCCTTTATAGTGTTTGCGCTGGACCTGATTACTACTTTCCCAGGTATCATTAAAAAATATCTCGCCGCCGGACGGTGCCTCGACCAGATTATGGTCATACTGGAAATAATAATCCCCGAAGACCCGACGTGGCGTGCCCCCTTCCTTACTTACCTTATAGCCGGCCTGCCGTGAATCCCGGTTACTGGTGAAATAGACTGATTTCGAATCCCAGCTCCAGCTACTGACCTCATCGGTGGCACTGTGATACGTGATTTGTCGGACTTCACCGCCATCAAAAGGCATGATAAAGACATCGGCATTTCCAAATTGCCTGCCGGTAAATGCGATCCAGCGACCATCAGGCGATACCCGTGGGCTCGTCTCATAGCCCTGCATCGCGGTAATCCTGCTCGCCTCACCGTCTTTGACATTGGCTTTCCAGAGATCGCCTTCGAAGCTGAATATCACCGTCTGCCCATCGGGTGTCAGACAGGGATTAGACAGGAAATAAGCATCATTGCGTTGCGCAAATGAATAAAATGAATAACAAAGCAAGGTAGCCACCAGGAAAACTTTCTTCATAATACTTGATTTTGGTCTGAAAATTACGATAGAAAGTGAATATCCAATGCCCCGAAGCCAAAATTCCGGGTAATTTTATCGAAGCACTGTCTGATAATAGAAAAATATAATACCCATTGCTTTCTGGGCGTGCCCCTGCCCCCGTTCTGCACCTAACAGAATCTATAAACTTAATTTCCATCCCCACACAATATCAGGGGTAGGGTCCGGCTATCCGCTTTACGCGCTCCTAACGTCGCTTGTGCCCGCTCCTATCCGTCACGCAGTACGTCAGCCATACTTTATTGAATGTCTGATGTTCTCATCCTTCATTGGAAAATTAGTTTGTACATAGGGAGAAGTTTAATTAATTACGAATGTCAAATTACGAATTACGGTGGGTCTTTGGATGTTGGGCTCTGGGGTTGCGCTTTGGGTGATGTGGTGATGGAATGATGTGGTGATGGAGTGATATGGTGAAGTAGTGATGTGGTGATTGCAATTATTAATCAATCTTCGAGCAATCTTAATGAATAATGGATCAGATTTGTATAGGTGAACTTGGATAATTTTTTAATTACTGATTACTAAATCTTGTCAACCAAAATCATGAGACTTCAGACTTCAATTCATAATTCACAATTATCTATAATATATTCTGCTGCAATCATCCATTTTTCACGTAAGCGAAAAGCCGGTATTGTTTGCCTTTTGGCTTTGTTGGCAGCCACGTTAGGTTTAATACCTTGTTGCGATGCCCATTTTGAAAGAGGAATTATTTTTTTTGCGGTAAATATGCTTATTCTTTTGTGTAATGCTTCTTGCAAAAGCAAAGCAAACAGCCTGGTAAATCCTTCATATTTCATCGATGACTGGTACCGGGTAAACAGCGGGTAGTATTCCGTGTGCTTGCTCTTGTTTTGAATGATAATCGGAGGCAGTCCTGCATTCATTAACTGCAGGTTGATAAGCATTCTGCCCATACGTCCATTACCATCTGCAAAAGGATGAATGGTTTCAAACTCTGCGTGAAAATGGGCTATGGCATCCAGGAAAAAAGCGGTTTTATCCTGGTTATAATTATTTACCAATTCTTGCATCAGTGTAGGTATAAACTGAGGATTTGCCCCCAGATGATTGCCCACTCTTACCCACTCTTTGCCACTTCTGAAACGACCTGCGATCTTGTCGTCAATATGGGTGAGCAATGTTTTGTGCAAACTTAAAATGAGTTTGATATTGAGTTGGGGTTTGTTTTTTTTCAATAATGTTTCTGTAAGTTTTGCCAGGTTTTTGGCTTCGTAAATCTCTCTTATATTTACCTTTCGTGGTAAACTTCCTCCTGAAAGAATTTTTTCAGTGTCATCTAAACTAAGCGTTGAGTTTTCTATAGCATTTGAGTTATACACCATTTCGGGAATTTCGGCAAGGGCTATTTCTTTTAACAAAGGAGCATTGCCCTTTGCCAACTCTAAGTATCGCTGCTGCAATGCCTCAATTTTATCTTTTGTAGTTTGGTTTATCAAAATACTTATTTTAACTTACCGTGAAAAATCATATAAAAGTACGGGTTTTCACGGTAAATCTCAAATTAATGTTTTTCATTTGACAGGCGCACCTCCACGTCACTAACCACTAAATGGTTTTACCTTTGAGACTATGAGTTCTACTCTTTTTCTGTTTTGCTTATTTTTTAAATTGAGAGTTGAGAATTGAAAATTGAGAACTTTTTTCGTCTAAATAATCTTATTATCTTAGTATACCGCTAAGGGAAGAGCGCATTCACCCTGATCTATATAATCCTTCTAATGTAGATTTTCGGATTTTGATATTAGGAAAGTTTTTTTGTGCCGTTTTAATAAAATCGGAATTTGTAAAGTTTGGACCCAGAACTATTTCTTCCAATAAAATTGTTGGTTTTTCCAAATCGCATTCGTCTCCGGAGGTATCAGATGTGCTTATTCCTATGTCCAGAATTATGTATTCTGATAATTCACTTATTCTTTTCCTATGGGGAAAAGTGTGGAAGCGTTTATTATACTCGGGGTTGATATATAGCAATCTAATTTCCTGTTCAATTGAATATTTTTCTGACTTATGGAAGCCTAGAAATCGGTCTAATGCGATATGAAATTTAAATTTTTCTCTTTCTTCGAATTGTATTTTCTTTCTTTTGAACTCTTCTAGTTTCTCAATTTTACCATAGTAAATCTGTCTCAAATGATAATGCTTCCATTTAAGGGGATTACCGGCAATCTTAAAAATTAGTCCAATTCCTTTTGTGTCATCAGCATATAGTCTCCAGAGTGTTAATTCAGCCTCTGCTTCAAGTTTACACATAGAAAGGCTGTACATATTTCTTTGTGCTTTTTCACCTGATTTTATATTATGTCCCAAAGTATTAGCTGCATATTTAAATTCTTTAAGGTCATTCTGGTGTGCTAAATTGTAAAGTCTTACTTTTTTATTTTCGATTATTGAAGATACTTTTGATTCGGATGAAAAATGGATAAATCTCCTTTCGGATCCTGATAAGGTCCGTATAATGTTTATTGCAAGAACATAAGCTTAATGAAGTGTAATTCCTCGATTCTGGATTTCCAAAAAAACTGGAATTGACGTGATCCGTTTTAATCACAGGATCGAGTACTTCTAATTGGAACTTTTTCTGGAGAAGTTGGTAATTATTTTTGGTGTCAGGCATAAAATCAAAACATAGAGTTGTCAGATATGGTTTAATGTAAATAAATTTTTCTAAAGGTAAATATTCACCTCAAATACTATAAAGAACCAGCTCCGTAGGTATTTTTTAATGGTTACAATTATATTAACCATTCATATATCATCGGGAATTAGCCCAATAATTAATTTTGTTGTTATATTTATACAATAAATAATCCGGAAATACGAAAATAGATGAATAAATCCACATTTTTAAGCTGCCTGATTTTAAGCTTCCTTATAAGCAACTGTGCTGTTTTAAGACCACCCTCCATCTTCGTAAATGGGCACATGAAAGAATATAAATATATATTCATTTCGCCGACAGTAAGTTTATCTTCAAGTGTGGGATTATCGGTCGCCGGGCAATATGTAAGTACAGGTACTAGTGTGAATCCGACGGATATTATTACCGGTGTCCTGGCAAAAAGTGGATTTATCAGAATACCTGAATTAAAGCCAGAACTAACTGATGAAACATTGATCGTCAATTATGGAGAAAGCGGTAGTAGAAGTGCAGGATTGGGGACTGCAACAGAGGTAACAATTCAATTTATTTCAGCAAAATCAAATACCCTGATTAGTTCATGTACTGCTGAAGGACAGGGTGATACTATAGCCGATGATATCAGGCAGGCAGTCAACAGATGTCTTACTGCATTAATGCCTCA
>Ga0138256_10006140_pt1 | contig 12714 bp, 12 predicted proteins | sample KNB2016incub_MG_FD_105486 | JGI IMG/M metagenome (GOLD analysis project Ga0138256, IMG submission 105486) | Active sludge microbial communities from wastewater in Klosterneuburg, Austria - KNB2014incub_MG | ecosystem: Engineered > WWTP > Activated sludge > Unclassified | place: Austria... | reverse complement strand
CCGTCGGGAAGCGAGCTGCCGCACGTTCACGGCAAGGCCGCTCCGACCAGCGCCGCTCCGTCACCGGCACCCGCTCCGAGCGCAGTGCCCGCTCCCCGGTACGCCTGCCCGATGCACGCCGAGGTGACGGACGACCACCCGTCGCGCTGCCCCAAGTGCGGCATGTTCCTGACGCCCACCGAGGCGAAGAAGCCGTGACGGGGCGGAGGCGAACCCCATGATCAAAGCCATCATCCGCTTCTCGGCCGAGAGCCGATACCTGGTCATCGCGGCGACCATCATGATGCTGATCGGCTCGCTCTGGTCGATGCGCAACATCCCGCTCGACGCGCTGCCCGATCTCTCGGACACACAGGTGATCGTCTATTCGCGCTGGGACCGGAGCCCCGACATCATCGAGGATCAGGTCACCTATCCGATCATCACATCGCTCCTCGGCGCGCCCAAAGTCAAGGCCATCCGCGGCTTCTCGGACTTCGGTTTCAGTTACGTATACGTGATCTTCGAAGACGGTACGGACATGTATTGGGCGCGCACACGCGTGCTCGAGTATCTCTCCAAGATCACGCCACAGCTGCCGCGCGACGTCCGGACCGAGCTCGGGCCAGACGCGACCAGCGTGGGATGGGTCTTCCAATATGCGCTGGTCGACAAGACGGGCCAGCACTCCTCGGACGAGCTGAGGTCGTATCAGGATTGGTACCTGCGTTACGCCCTGCAGAGCGTGGCAGGCGTTTCCGAGGTGGCCACCGTGGGCGGCCAGGTTCGTCAGTACCAGGTGACGGTAGACCCGAATGCCCTCGCCGCTTTCAAGCTGCCCCTCGCCACAGTGATCGGGGCAGTCAAGACCGGCAACGACGACGTCGGAGGGAGGTTGGTCGAGATCAGCGGTCGCGAATACATGGTGCGCGGCCGGGGTTACGTGAAGAGCACCCAGGACATCGAGAACCTGGTGCTGCGTTCCGAGGGGGGGACGCCGGTGCTGGTCAAGGACGTGGCGCGAGTCGCGCTCGGCCCCGAGCTTCGCCGGGGCATCGCCGACCTGGACGGGCAAGGCGACGTGGTGGGTGGCATCGTCGTGATGCGCTCCGGGGAGAACGCGCTGAACGTGATCGAGCGCGTGAAGGCCAAGCTCGAGGAGCTGAAGCCCTCGCTGCCGAAGGGCGTCGAGGTCGTGACGACCTACGACCGCTCGGAGCTGATCAACGCCGCCATCGACACCGTGAAGGAGAAGTTGATCGAGGAGATCATCGTGGTCTCGATCATCATCCTGATCTTCCTCTGGCACATACCGTCGGCCATCATCCCGATCGTCACCATCCCGGTGTCGGTGGCCCTGGCCTTCATCCCGATGTACGCCATGGGGCTCAACGCCAACCTGATGTCTCTGGCCGGCATCGCCATCTCCATCGGCGTGCTGGTGGACGGGGCCATCGTCGAGGTCGAGAACGCATACAACAAGATCCACCACTGGATCCGGGAGGGGAAGAAGGGCGACTTCCACCACGTGCGCCTCGAGGCGCTGCTCGAGGTCGGGCCGGGTGTGTTCTTTTCGCTCTTGGTGATCGCCGTCGCCTTCATGCCGGTGTTCACGCTCGTCGACCAGGAAGGGCGCTTGTTCCGGCCACTCGCGTATTCGAAGAACCTGGCGATGGCCATCGCGGCGTTCCTGGCCATCACCCTCGACCCCGCGATGCGCATGCTCTTCGCCCGCATCGACGAGTTCAAGTTCCGCCCACGATTTTTGGCGTGGCTCGCGACCCGCGTGCTCGTCGGCACGTACCATTCCGAAGAGAGACACCCCATCTCGAGAGCGCTTCACCGGCTGTACGAGCGGCCCTGCCGGCTGGTGCTCGCGCATCCGCGCGTGACCATCGCGCTCGGCATCGTGGCGATCCTCGCCACCCTCCCCGTCTATTTCCGGCTGGGCTCCGAGTTCATGCCGCCGCTACGCGAGGGCACGATCCTCTACATGCCGTCGGCGGTCGAGCCCGGCATGTCGGTGGCCGAGGCGCAGAAGGCGCTCCAGGTCCAAGACAAGATCTTGATGCGCTTTCCGGAAATCGAGCGTGTGTTCGGCAAGGCTGGGCGCGCCAACACGTCGACGGATCCAGCTCCGTTCACCATGATGGAAACCACCATCATCCTCAAGCCGGAGCGCGAGTGGCGGGAGCGACCGCGCTGGTACTCGAGCTGGTCGCCCGAGTGGCTGAAGCCCGCGCTGCGTCCCTTCTGGCGTGACCGCATCTCGCAGGAAGATCTGGAGAACGAGCTGAACCAGGCGCTCCAGCTGCCGGGTATCTCGAACGCCTGGACCATGCCCATCAAGGGCCGCCTCGACATGCTCTCGACCGGCATCCGCACGCCGATCGGCATCAAGGTCAGCGGCGCCGACCTCACCACCATCGAGCGCATCGCGCAGGAGACCGAGGGGGTGATCAAGAAGCTGCCCGGAACGCGCAGTGTGTACGCCGAGCGCGTGGCCGGGGGCTACTTCGTCGACTTCGTGCTCAAGCGCCAGCAGCTCGCCCGCTACGGCCTGAGCGTGGACGACGCAAACATGATGGTCATGACCGCGGTGGGCGGCGACAACCAGTCGATCACGGTCGAGGGTCGCGAACGCTACGGGATCAACGTACGCTACGCCCGCGACTTCCGAGAGGATCTCAGCAGCCTGCAGCGAGTGCTCCTGCCGCTGCCGAGCGGCGATGGCCAAATCCCCATGAGCGAGATCGCCGACGTCGTGCTGGCGCACGGCCCCGCAATGATCCGCGACGAGAACGGGCTGCTGGCGGGCTACGTCTACGTGGACTTCGATACCTCGAAGTACGACGTGGGCGGCTACGTCACGGCGGCCAAGAAGGCCGTGACCTCGGGCGTGACCCTGCCCACCGGCTACAACATGGTCTGGAGCGGCCAATACGAGAACATGCTCCGCGTCACCGAGCGGCTGAAGCTGATCGTGCCGATCACCCTGGTCCTGATCTTCGCGCTCCTCTACTTGAACACCAAGTCCACGGTCAAGACACTGATCGTCATGCTGGCCGTGCCGTTCTCGGCCATCGGAGCCGTGTGGCTGCTCTGGGCGCTCGGCTACAACATCTCGATCGCGGTCTGGGTGGGTATGATCGCGCTCATGGGGCTCGACGCCGAGACGGGGGTGTTCATGCTGCTCTTCCTGGACCTCTCCTTCGACGAAGCGAAGAAGAGAGGGCAGCTCCAGACGCGCGAAGAGCTGGTCGAAGCCATCGTCCATGGTGCTGTGAAACGCGTGCGCCCCAAGGCAATGACGGTCTGCGCCGCAATGATCGGCCTCTTGCCCATCATGTGGTCCACGGGCACCGGCTCCGATCTCATGAAGCGCATCGCAGCGCCGATGATCGGCGGCCTGGCCACGTCGTTCTTGATGGAGCTCCTGGTCTACCCAGCAGTGTATTTCCTCTGGCGAAAGAAGCAGCTACCGGTACCGGCGCCCGCAGGGTGAACGGCGCGGGCACGGGCGTTGCTTCACTGGCGTCGCGGCGAGCGTCCGACTGGTTTCACCGCTTTCGTCCCGCCCACACGGGACCTCCCGAACGGCGGACGCTCGCCGCACCACGCGAGTGACCCCCGCGAGTCGAATGCTGACCGTGACGAGACCCGTCACTTCTGACCGAGCCGGTCACGTCCGGCGCAATGGAGCGCCTCGAGCACGTGGCCAAGCGAATCCGGTTCGCCGCCGCGCGGCGCGATTGCGGTCTCGACAAAGTCGACGCGCGCGGGCGGCACCGACATCGCACCACCCCTCTGTCGTGAGCTCTGCCATTCGGCTCGGTGGTACGGGAATTGCTGCGTGAACTGACGGCATGAACCCGGATTCACCCGGCGAGAGCGACGAGCTGCGGCGAGCGCGCCTGCGTGCCCTCGCCGACCGACACGGCGTCATGTTCGAGGTGCGTCGGGCGCAGGTTCCGTGCGCTCACGAACTGCGCGCCATCGGCTACGACGTATACCTCGTCGGCCGTCACGCCGGTCCCATGCTCAGCCCAGGATGCACCAAGTGCCAGACGATCTGGGTCGACCTCGGGGCTCTGGCGCAAGCTGCGCTGCCGCGGCCCGAGTGGAGGACACGGATCTCGATTCGGCCCTTCGACCATGCGTTGCACTACGCGACAGCAGACGCTCCCGGGGAGGTAGAGCTAGTCATCGAAGTGCGGCACCGAACGGACTACGCCAACGCGCTCGACGAGTGCGAGGACGTGTGCCTCACTCGGCTGTTGAGCAACCTACGTGCTCTAGGTATCTCCGACCGCCGAGCGGACCGCTCTGTGACTTGAGGCGTCACACCGCGCCCTAGAATGACGAGTCCAGTCGGCGGAATCGGCGCGGCCGCGCCGGGCACGGCTGATGCAACGTTCCGCGCAGTACTCACTGGAGGAAGAACCCATGCTCCAGCACCCCGAAAAACTCACCTTCGTGCTATCCCTGGTCGCGTTGGGCTGCGCGGCAGCGACGCCCGGAGCGAGCCCACATGACATGAGCGCGGCGCGCCACGAGGTACGAGCCAACGAGCACGACCAGAGGAGCGCCGAGCACGCTGCCGAGTACGACCCGAAGGCCAGAGAAACCGTCGTGCGTTGCGGCGGCTCGCGGCAGCGTGTCAGTACTTCGCTGGAGACAGGCGCGTGCTGGACGTCGGTGAGGAACCCGACCGCGTCGCACGCGCGACAGGCGGCGGAGCACCGCCGCCACGCCGCGGACCATCGCGCAGCTTCTGCCAACCTGCGCCGAGCTGAGGCTGAGTCGTGCCGAGGTCTCGCTAGCGACGACCGAGACATGAGCCCCTTCGCCCACGTCGAAGACATCGCGAGCGTCGAGGAGTGGAGAAGGAGCGCCGGCGTCCGCGACCCGTCGGCGAGCGTCCGGGGCGCCATCGTTACCTTCCGAGCCGTCGAGGGCATGACGGCCGAGTGGCTACAGCGGGTGATCGACTGCCACATCGCCCGCAACTCGGCCTTGGGCCACGTCGCGCCAGAGATGGCCGACTGCCCGCTGGTCCCCAAGGGCGTCTCGGCGCGCGTCACTTCGACGGGCAGCGGCTTCGCAGTCAGCATCGAAGGCGAAGACGCGGCCGCCGCGGAGGAGATCCTGGCACGCTCCCGCCGCCTCCTTCGCGCGCGGTAGCTGGCCCCCGCGCCGAGCCCCCTTCGCGGGCGCCCCCCCTGCTGGCCCGCGGAGCCGTTTAGCGTCGTGCTCGGGACCGGGGTGGATGCCCTTCTTCGCAGTGCGCGACCGGGCGTAGCTTCCAGCTTCGCATCGTGAAACGCTCTCCTTTCCGCGCCGTGAGCGCAACCGCAGCCAAGCACGAGGCGTGCCGGGCACGCGCCCCCGCAGCTTTCCCCCTGGACGTGATCACTGCGGTCACACGTCCCCGACCGCTTCCATCCGCCGAGCGAAAATCGGAGCATGTGGCCATGGCCGAGCTCGCCGTCGCATTCGCGGATCTCGCGGGGTTCACCGCTCTGACCGAGGTGCATGGCGACGAGGACGCCGCGGACGTGGCCGGCGCGTTCTATTCGATGGCGCAGAGCTGCCTCGTTGGCGACACCCGGCTCGTCAAGCGGATCGGCGACGCCGTGATGCTGGTTGGCGGCAGCCCGGACGATGCTCTCGCGAGCGTGCTGGGTCTCGTCGCTGCGGTCGAGGCACGGCCGGATTTCCCCGGAGTGCGCGCGGGCGTCCACTTTGGTCATGTGGCGTCCCGAGACGGAGACGTGTTCGGCGCGACCGTCAACGTCGCTGCGCGCGTCGCAGCGCACGCCCGCTCGGGGCAGACGCTGTGCACGGCCGCGCTGCGCGACGCCCTGGCGAGGGGGCGCTGGCGCGCCATGCCTCTCGGGGAGACGAAGCTGAGAAACGTGCTCCTGCCCGTCGAGCTGTTCGAGCTCGACGATGGCCCGCGCTCCGCCGAGCGCGACCTCGATCCGGTCTGCCGGATGCACCTGCCGCCCGGCTCGGCGTGGTGGCTCGAGCACGACGGCAGGACCATCCGGTTTTGCTCCGCCAAATGCCGAGACGCTTTCGCGGCAGCCCCGGAGAGCTTCGTGTGAGCGGGCTCGGTTCCCGTGACCCGAGCCGTCACAGACTGGTGGCGCTCCGCGTGCTAGAGGTCGGAACGTGAAGCCTCGTCACCTCGCTCTCACCGCTCTCGGATTCGCCTTTCCGCTCGTGGCCGGGTGCTCCGGCAACGGTGCGGACGCCACTGAAACGCCGGCGCCTCCGGCACTGCCTGCCCTGACGGGTCTGCCCGACGAGAGCGCCGACCCGGGCGTGCTCGAGGTGTCGATGCGAGCAAAGACCTCGACCAAGAAGTACCCGGGCGCGAAGCCCTCCGAGGTTTGGACCTACGAGGGCAGCGTGCCGGGACCGCTGCTCGAAGCCAAGGCGGGCGATAAACTCGTCGTGCACTTCCAGAACGACCTCCCCGAGGCGACGACGATTCACTGGCACGGCGTGCGGGTGCCGGCCACGATGGATGGCACGCACTTGATGCAGGCGCCCGTCGAGCCGGGTCAGGGCTTCGAGTATTCGTTCGCGCTGAAGGACGCGGGGCTCTTCTGGTTCCATCCGCACATGCGCTCGGACGTTCAAGTCGAGAAGGGTCTGTACGGTGCGATCTTGGTGCGTGGGGCCGGCGAGCCCAGCGTCGATCACGAAACCGTGTTGGTGCTCGACGACGTGCGCGTAAACGCCGACGGCACGTTCCCCGAGCTCCTGGACGACGAGTCCAAGATGATGGGACGCCAAGGCAACGTGCTGCTGTTGAACGGCGTTTCGGGCCCGGAGATCCCCATGCAGAGCGGCGCGCTCGAGCGCCTGCGCCTGGTGAACGTCGCGAACGGGCGATTCTTCAACCTGCGGCTCGAAGGGCACACCTTCCACGTCATCGGGACCGACGGTGGGCTGATCGGCCAGCCCTGGGACACGGAGACCCTGCTCATGGCCCCCGGAGAGCGCTACGACGTGGTGCTCATCCCGAACGGCGAGCCCGGGGCGACCCTCACGCTTTGGAACGATCCCTACTCGCGCGGACATGACTCCGCGGCCGCAGCGCCCGAAGCGCTGGCCACCGTGCGCCTGGGAGCCGATGCCGCGCTGCCAGGTCGAACGCTCCCGTCGGCCTTCCCGGAGGTGGAGAAGCTACCGACGGCCGCAGCCGACATCCCGGTGCTGCTCGGCGAGAAGCTCGACGCCAAGGGAGAGGTCGTCTTCACCATCAACGGGCAGGCGTACCCTGACGTGCCCCCGGTCCTGGCCGCGAACGGCAGCATCCGCACCATGGGCGTGAAGAACGAGAGCGACATGGATCACCCGTTCCATCTCCATGGCTTCTTCTTCCAGCGTCAGGGCGATACGGGCACGCTGAAGAACAAGGACACCATCATCGTGAAGGCGCACGAGTCCATGGACCTCACGGCGCGCTTCGACGAACCCGGGAAGTGGATGTACCACTGCCACATCCTCGAGCACGCCGAAGGCGGCATGCTCGGCGAGCTCGACGTCCAGTGATCGAGATGCGTCCCGGCGAAGCGCGCTTGCTCCCTCGCGCGCTTGGGACCCAACTCCGACGCGATCGCAAGCTTCAAAGAAGCGTCGCGCCCCAGCGCACAGTCAGCCCTTCTGCCAATTCGAGCTGACTCGGTTTGCCCTTTGCCAGAGCCGCCTCTAAGCTCGCCGGTCGCCATGCTCCGTGAGGCCGCTGTCCGAGGGATCCCTGCGTTTGCCGTGCTGCTCTTCGCCTGTGGAGGGGCCGCGCCCTCGATGGGCAACCCCGGCTCCGGCGGCGCGGTGCGCGAGTCGCACACGCCACGTTGCCGCGACGCCAGCACCGGCACGGAGCAACTCGCCGTCGGGTGGACGGTCGAAGAGCGAGCGGATCTGGAAGCCGCTTCGAGACGCGGCGTGGTCGTGGTGCGTTACGCGAACTGCGAGCTCGAGGTGATGCGCGACTGTCACGTCAAAGGGGCCTACGAGTTCCAGCCCGCGCCGATGAAGGACGACCAGCTGGTGCTGACCAGCGACGCCGAGCTCGAGCATTGGATGCCAGACCAAGCTCGACGCTTGAGCAGCGAAATGCGCGCGGCGGGTGGGCTGATCATCCGGATGGCGACCGTCGGCCGGCGCGCCACCACCCTGCCATCGGTCGCGCCCGCGGACCTGATCGGCGCATGCGACGGCGCCACGCATTTCATCGCGTCGATGTCCGTCGGTGCGTTCGAGATGAGCACGGGGCCCGGCGAATCGGCCAGCCCGAACCCCGACCCGCCGGAATCGCCTGCCCGCGGACGCACGATGACCAAGTCGGGCGACCGCGAAGCGTGCGGAGAGCCGCCCAGCACGACCCGGCCCCCGGAGCGCTGCGCAGAGATTCTGCGCGTCGAGCTGGCGCCCATCGGCGCCACACGCGCGCCGGACTTCGTGGAAACCCAGGCGCCTGCCCCGTCGGTGCCCCCGCCCAGCGAGCCGCGGCCCGCCGAGCCGGGCGACCCGGAATACGGCCGGAAGTGAGCGGCTCTCGGGGGAGCGCCCGTTGAAACCACCATACGCGCACGTGCGCTTCGCTCGACCCGGAGGTGCGTCGCGCGATCCGAGTCTTGCTCAGGCCAAGACCGCCAAGGCTGCCCGAAGCAAAGGCTCGACGTCGAGGTCGACGCCTTCGTTTCGCACCCGCGCGATGGCCTGCTTCGCTTGTTTCGAGCGGAAGCCCAGGTTCGTCAGCGCGGGCAGCACCTTGGAGCATGTCTTGTCTTCGGCCTGCATCTTCGCGATGTGGGCTTCGCCGAAGACCTCGCACGCGCGATGGGCAAGGCAAGGTTATCGACCGTGGGCGGGCCTCCACGCGCGGGGGGCTGCTTGTGCTCGAGGGTGATGAAGCGCTTCTCACTGCACCGGTGGCCGTGCGCGTCGACGAAGGTGCACTGGAATCCGTCGCGTTCCCAGATCACTCGAACGACGTCGACCGGAACATGTCGTGACCCCTCCCCAAGACTCCGGCGCGCTCGAAGAGGGAGGCCAGGTCCCCGGTCGACACGGCATGACTCAGGAGGTTCTGCGCGAGCTCGAGCTTCTGGCGAAGCTCGGCGCTGGCAGTGAGCTCGACGCGGAAGCTCGCCGCCGAGAGCGGCTCGACACGAGATCTGGGCACCGTCGACCCGGTGGCTTGCGCGACCTGCTCCGACACGGTGACGCGCGAGCAATTCTCGATCGCTGAGAGCGGAGACGGGGTGCGTCGCTGTGGGATGCCAAGCACGCGGCAAGCAGGGGCGCTCGGGGGGACCGGGCGAGCAGAAGCCTGGCCGATCTGCCGGCGGTCTGCTCCACCAGCGGTGGTCGCCGGCGCGCGGACGTGGGAGCCTCACGACGATGTGGTTCGGGGACCCCGCCAGCCGAGGGGCTGCGGCAATCGTTCTGCTCGCGCTCGGCTGCGCCAGCGCGACCACCGTGGATCCGTCGGGGGCGGCCGGCGCGAGTGGCTGCCCAGCGGGCAAGGTCTGCCACTCGGGAAACCCGTCCGGCACCCCGCGGCCGCTGCGAACGGATGGCACGGTCGATGTGACGCCGAAAGAAGCGTGGCCCAATCGCGCAACCGAGCCGGCGCCGCTCAGCGCCGAGGAACTGCTCGCGGCGTGCGCCGCGTACGCAGCCTGCGCGGACGTCGACCCGACCGACGGCGACGTCAAGTCCGCGCGTCGCCTGATGCAGAGTCTGTGCTTGAAGCCTCCGGAGTTCTACGAAGAACGTGCAGTGCCGATTACGCTTCCGACTCCGCTCAACGAGCGTTGGACCTATCAAGCCCGGGAAGCGATCGAAGCCGGCGGCAATTGCGCCCTCGTCATGGCGGCATCCACCCGGCGGCCCGCGGAGATCTTCTGCGAAGAGGTGGGGTGCTGGTGGACGTCGCCCAAGCTTCCTATTCCCAAGGTCACCTGCGCGGGCGATGTGGCGACGCTCGCGACCGGTGACGAGACGTTCACCCGAGACTGCTCCCGCGCGCTGACCAGGTGCGACCCGTCGTCGCCAACCGGCTGCACCGATCGTGCCCCGACCGGGTGTGTTCATCCGGCCAAGGACCGCTGCGACGGCGACATCCGCCTCGGGTGTGACGGGACAGGACGCTTGAGCTTTCACGACTGTTCGCGCGTCCTCGGCGGGGTCTGCGCCGACACGGCGGCTGGCCCGGCGTGCGTCTACCCCAGCGCTGACTGCGCACCCGGAACTCCGCAGGGCTGCAACGGCACGATCCTCCGCGGCTGCGTCCTCGAAACCGCCGTTGGCTTCGACTGCGTCGCCGGCGGCTTTGCCAGCTGTGAGGACGGCCTCTGCGTGGCGAAGTGAGACCTCCGCGCCGCGGCCTCCGGCGCCGCACTTGGTAGGTCCGAGCAGCAGGCGGATGTGGTCCGTTGCCTTCATCCTTCCGTGCGCTAGCCTAATCGGGTGAACTGGTTTCGCTGGCCCATCGTCACGGCGCTGGCGGCGCTGAGCTGGGTGGTGCCGCGCCGCGCGCAGGCGTGCAGCTACGGGCCCTTGCCCCCGCACCAGACCGACCCGGTGGAGGCCGCCGTGGACGCCACGCCGCCTTCGGCCATCGCCAAGCCGAGCTTCACCGTGAAGCGCGGGCACGGACCCGAGGGCAGCTGCGGATCCCAGTCGAGCGACAGCTGCGCCGACACGGGGTCCATCTCGGTGCACTTCGAGCCGGCGACCGACGACCGGACGGATGCGGCGACCATGGGCTACCAGGTAGAGGTGGTGGACGGCGTCGCGCCCACGAACCCGACCTGGCCGAGCTCGGCAGTGCGTGCCTACGACGGGAACACGCTCTACTTCCACTGGTCGGACGGTGAGAGCGACGAGCAGGAGACCATCGACTTCACGCTCGCGATCCGCGCCGTGGACCGAGCCGGCAACCAGGGGCCTGCGACCGAGATCCGGATCCGTCACGGGGGTTCGGAAGAAGGCTGCCGCATGACCGGGTCGGGCGTGAACCTCGCCTGGTGGCTCCTCGCGGGGGCGCTGTGGGCAGCCCGGAAGAGAGCGTCTGCCCGTCGAGCTTCGGCCTAGCGCTCGGGTCTGGTGCGACCCGACCTCGGAGCGACCATCGCCGCCGAGGCGCGGGAGAAGATCTTCCACGCGTTCGAGCGCTCGGGCGACTCGGCCCAACGAGGCTTCGGGCTGGGGCTCGCGTTCTGCCAGATGGCGGCGCTCGCCCACGGCGGCACGGTCGGTGTGGTTCCCAACACGCCCACCGGCAACCGCTTCTATCTGGAGCTGCCTGCGCCTGCGGCAGCCCCGACCACGCTTCAGAACCAGGCGAAGACGCCGGCCTGAAGCGCGAGCGTGGTGACCTTGATGTCGTCGAGGTCTTGCGAGGCGTTGCCCTGGTCGAGCTCGCCCGAGCCCGACAGCGGGAACTCGAGCGTTGGGCCGACCATGAAGCCCGCGTGCGGCAACGGCGAGATGACGAGCATGCCCTCGATGGTGAGGTCGAGGACATTGGCCTCGAGCTTCTGGTCGGCGCCGACGGGCGGGCTGCGCTCCTCTTTGCCAGACGCGTAGGTGAAGCCGCCGCGCGGCCAGATCCCGACCATGTCGGTGAACATGAAGCAGTACCCGACGCGCGGTGCGACGAGCCACCCGCTGTCCTCTTCTTTGACGATGTCGGTCTTGTTGTTTCCCCGGGTCTCGTCCCCGTCGTACTCGGTCGAGTAGTACCCGAGGGCGCCGCCGATGCTCAGGCCGTCGATCACGAAGTAGTCGAAGCCGACCCGGGGCGCGACGAACGGGCTCTTGACGGTTCCCCGCGCCAAGAAGTCGAACTGGGTGCGAGTGGTGTCGCTCTCGTAGTTCACGTTGCCGGGCTGGAGGTCGGTCTCGATCTTGGTGGTCGTGGACGCGTAGCCAAAAGCGCGCTCGACCCCCACGGCAAACCGGCCGGCAGTCGCGAAACGGTCCTGCGCGATCGCCGCGGGCGCCAGACAGGTGACGAACAGGCCGAGAACCAGGGCTCGAGCTTTCATGCCTCGATTCTGTTGGATGTGGCCCGCCATTGTCCACCGTGGAGGGGCCTCGAAGCGCCGAACGGGTGGCGCCGGGGCCGGCTCGGACGCGGGCTGCTGCACGGGTTGCGGTCCGACCGAAGGACCACCATGTAGCGGGGCGGCTTCGCTGGGGCCAGACCCCCGGCACCCCCGTGCTACAGAACGCCATGACAGCAGCGAGAACGCCAGGCACACGGCAGCACCCGATCCGGGTGGCGGTCGTCGGAGCGGGCCCTGCGGGCTTCTTCACCGCTGAAGCGTTGCTCAGGTCCGAAGCGCCGCTGTTCGACGTCGACGTCTTCGAACGGTTGCCGACACCGTTCGGATTGGTGCGCTCGGGGGTCGCGCCGGACCATCAGAAGATCAAGGCGGTCACCAAGACCTTCGAGCGCACCGCCGCCCATCACCGCTTCCGCTTCCTGGGGAACGTCGAGGTCGGGCGCGACCTTTCCGCTGAAGAGCTCGGGACCCACTACGATCAAGTGGTCTACGCCATCGGCAGCAGCACCGACCGGCGCCTGGGGATCCCGGGCGAGGAGCTGGGCGGCTGCCACGCCGCGACCGCGTTCGTCGGCTGGTACAACGCGCACCCGGACTTCCGAGAGTTCCCCATCGATCTGGGCGCCGAGCGCGCCGT
>Ga0138256_10006139_pt1 | contig 12714 bp, 6 predicted proteins | sample KNB2016incub_MG_FD_105486 | JGI IMG/M metagenome (GOLD analysis project Ga0138256, IMG submission 105486) | Active sludge microbial communities from wastewater in Klosterneuburg, Austria - KNB2014incub_MG | ecosystem: Engineered > WWTP > Activated sludge > Unclassified | place: Austria... | reverse complement strand
GAGTGGATTGTCGATACCGGTCTCGAAAACAGCGTTGAGGTAGGCAAACTGCAGGACGGTCGGATCTGCCTCACCAGCAGGACCCAGCGCCGCATTGAGTGCCACGACACCGGCAGTCAGCGTTCCGGTTTTGTCAGTACACAGAATATCCATGCTGCCCAGATTTTCGATGGCCTCCAGGCGCGCCACGATGACGCCCTCCGCGGCCATTCGCCTGGCACCGCGCGACAGCGTCACGCTGACAATTGCCGGCAGCAGTTCGGGCGACATGCCGACCGCAAGCGCCATCGCAAACAGCAGGGACTCAAGCACGGGGCGTCCCAGCCACTGGTTCGCAACCAGCACAAACACCACCATGCCGAGCATCACGCGCACCAGCAGATAGCCGAATTGCCGCACGCCCCGTGCAAAGTCGGTCTCGGGAGCATTCGCTGCGAGACGTGCGGCGATCGCACCGAATTGCGTATCGCGGCCGGTCCGCACGATCACTACATCAGCGGTACCGCTGCGCACCGACGTGCCGAGGAACACGGTATTGGTGCGGCCTGCCAATGGCGTATCCGCTGCCACCACACCGGGCTGCTTCTCGACGGGAAACGATTCGCCAGTCAGGCTCGCTTCAGTCACCAGGAAATCCCGCGCTGCGAGAATCACGCCGTCCCCCGGTATCAGGTTACCCGCAGCCAGCAACACCACATCACCGGGCACCACCGTGGCTGCCGGTACGGTGCACACCACTGCATCGCGTCTGACACGCACTGTGAGGGCAAGGCGCTGGCGCAACCCGGCAATGGCCGCAGAGGCACGATATTCCTGAAAAAAACCGAGCAGGACACTGCCAGCGATGATGACGAGCACGATTGAGGCATCGACCAGTTCACGAACGAACAGCGAAACCGCCGCACCAAAAATCAGGATCAGGACCAGCGGACTCTGCACTTGACGCAGCAATAACCGGGCCGCGGACATCCGGGTGGCATCGCGGATGCCATGCCCTGCGAGTCGCTGGAACCGCACCGCCGCTTCATCGGCCGACAGGCCATCAACGCTGCTCGCGAGTTCACGCACAAGTCCTGCCGCGTCCCGCGACCAGTAAGCCGGCGTCACGGTACGGCCGGCCATCGCGACCGATTCAGTACCGGATGTCACCCGGTATTCCTGAGCCCCGCCGCCACCCCGTTGATGGAGATATGGATACCGGTGCGCACGCGCTCGGCTTCAGGGTCAGTATCGCCGCGGCTGCGATAGCGACGGATCAGCTCGACCTGCAGATGGTTCAGCGGATCGAGATACGGAAAACGATGTTCGATCGAGCGCGCCAGCGCGGAATTGCTGGCCAGTCGCCGCGACTCACCGGTGATCTGCGCCAGCGCCTTGCTGCTGCGCTGCCACTCGGCCTGAATAGCGCCGAACAGGCGTTTGCCGAGGCGCTTGTCCTCGACCAGCTCGACGTAGCGGGCGGCGATGCGCAGATCGCTCTTCGCGAGCACCATGTCCATATTCGACAGCAGCGTGCGGAAGAATGGCCACTGCCGGTACATCCGCTGCAACAGGGCGAGCCGGCGCTGCCGTCCGACGCCATTACCCAGATAGCTTTCCACCGCCGTGCCGAACCCCGCCCAGCCGGGCAAGGCAACCCGGCACTGCCCCCAGGAGAAGGTCCAGGGAATCGCACGCAGATCCTCAATGCGCAGTTCCCCGCCATCCTGACGCGGGCGCGCCGCCGGACGCGAACCGATCTTCAGCCCGGCGATCTCACGGATCGGCGTAGCGGCAAAGAAGTACTCACTGAATCGCGGCGTTTCGTAGACGAGATGCCGGTAGGCCTCAAAGCTGCTGCGGCTGAGTTCAGCGGCGGCCTGCAGAAACTTTTCAGGCACCGAGCCAGCCTCGCCCGGCGTCGCATGCAGCAGGGTTGCCTCCAGCGTTGCCGCCACCAGCGTCTCCAGGTTGCGACGGCCGATGTCCGGATGCGCGTACTTCGAAGTAATCACCTCGCCCTGCTCGGTGACCCGTAACTGGCCGTTCACGGTGCCGGGCGGCTGGGCGAGAATCGCCTGGAAGTTCGGACCACCGCCCCGGCCGACAGTACCGCCGCGACCATGGAACAGCCGCAGCACCAGGCCTTTGTCGCGCAGCGGTGCGAACAGCTCCACCAGTTCAATCTCTGCCCGGTAGAGCTCCCAGTTGCTGGTGAAAAAGCCGCCGTCCTTGTTGCTGTCGCTGTAACCGAGCATCACTTCCTGCTCACCGCCACTGCGCAGCACCGTGTCCAGCACGCCGGGCAGGGCGAGAAATTCCTGCATGATGCCGACCGCGCGACGCAGATCGCCGATGGTCTCGAACAAGGGCACAACGATCAGGCTGGAACGCGCCGTGTCGGCCAGCGTGCCCTGCAGCAGCCCGGTCTCCTTGAGCAGCAGCATCAGCTCGAGCAGATCACTGACTTCTTCGGTATGCGAGATGATCGAGTGACGGATCGCATCCCGTCCGTAGCAGGCCAAGGCATCGCGTGCCGCCTCGAATACGGCAAGTTCATCCACTGTGGACTGCGTGTAGGCATGGTCCACAACACGCAGCGAACGCGCATCGTTTAGCAGCGCCAGCAGGATCTCGCGACGTCCGGCTTCATCCAGCGCCATGTAGTCGCTGTGCAGGCGGGCAACGCGCAACAGTTCAGCAACCACGGCTGCGTGCCGGTCAGATGATTGCCGTAAATCGATGGTGGCCAGATGAAAACCAAAAACCTGCACGGCACGTATCAATGGCGCCAGCCTGGGCAGGACGAGAGCCTGCGCGTGATGTGAACAGAGCGAGGCTTCGATCACGCGCAGGTCGGCGAGAAAGTCCTCAGCGCTGGCATAGGCTTCCTGTGGCTCCACGGCGTGCCGCAAGGCCTCCAGGCCGGTGTAGGCATGCAGCGTCGCTGCCAGCCGCGCATAGATACCGATCAGCGCACGCCGGTAGGCTTCATCGACGCGATGTGGATTGTGGTCTGGCGAACGGTCCGCCAGCGCGGCCAGCTCATCGGACACGCCAGACAACAGCTGGGACAGCGACAGCTCGGCACCCAATTCATGCACTTCAGTCAGATAGAAGCGCAACGCCACTTCGGCCTGCCGCTCGAAGGCCGTGGCGAGCGTCGCCGCCGTGACATTCGGATTACCGTCGCGGTCACCGCCGATCCAGTGCCCCATGCGCAAGAACGGCGCGACTGTCTCACCCGGCAAAGCCTGTTCGAGGTCGGCATAGACACGCGGCAACTGCCGCAGAAAGGTCGTGCGGTAGTACGACAGCGCATTATCGATTTCATCGATCACGCTGAGCCTGACCGTGCGCAGCATGCGTGTCTGCCACAGCTGCGTGACGCGGGCGCGAATCAGCAATTCATTCTGCGCAAGCTCGGGCTCCATCTGCAGACCGTCGCGCTGTGCGACCAGCTCGGCGATCGCCCGCTCGGCATCGAGGATGCTCTTGCGTTGAACCTCGGTCGGATGGGCGGTCAGCACCGGGCTGATATGCGCATGCGCCAGGGTCTCGGCGATCTGCCGGTCGCTGACACCGGCACGTGCCAGACGCTCACGACTGAGCGCCAACGAGCCGTCCTGCAGCTGCGACCGCGCTTCCTGCTGCGCCCGCTGACGCACCTGATGCCGGTCTTCGGCGATATTGGCCAGATGCGAGAAATAGCTGAAGGCCCGGATCACGCTCACCATCTGGTCGCCAGACAGCCTCTTCAGCAGCCGGCCGAGCGCGCGGCCCGCGCTCGCATCCTTCTTTAACCGGTAAGCCACCGACAGCTGTCGCACGCGCTCGATCAGGTTGAAGGCAGTCTTTCCTTCCTGCTCGCGGATGACGTCGCCGAGGATCCGGCCAAGCAGGCGTATATCCGCGACCAGCGGCCGGTTTTGTTCCTCGGCATTGCGCTTGCGTACAGCAGGCAGCCTCCGGCCTGTACTGGTCATCGCAGCCTTCTCCGGGTGTAGATCAACCGCAAGAATGCACCCTTGGCGCAGCTACGCAAAGGAGGCAATGCCATACAGCCGTCGTCAGCCGGCAAAAAGCTGCTCTATGGGTCCCGGCCTGCTGCTGCAGGCCGCGCTCAGAATTTCACGCTGAAGGTGGCACCCGGCGAAAGCGTCGATGAATGGTAACCGTTTACGTCCGATGTCGAGTTATTGTCGGTATAGTCAGCGCCAATGCTCAGCGTGACAAAATCAAGCGGCAGGTATTCCAGATAGACCGCAGCACGCACACCGTCGTCGCGCCTCGCCTTGCCAACCAGGCCCTCAAAGTAGTCGTCGTATTTGCGCCAGAATGCACCGATACTCCCGCCAACCTGCCACGCTGGTCCTGGCTTGTATACCAGGCTAAGGTCGGCGGTCGCACCCTTGTATTTGTAGTCCGACGGGTCAGTCAGCACGCGCTCCAGCGTGAGCGAGGGGATGAGCACGGAGTTCTGCCCGAAAGATGTGGCGGATAACCGCGAGAATTCTGCCAGTGGCTTGATGAGCTGCGCGGACGCCGAAATGCGGTGACGCGTCTGCTCGTGATTTGCGAAGAAATGCCGGCCGTAGATCACCGCCGGCGAGTAGTCAGCACCCAGATTGATGCGTCCGATCGAAGTCCGAAAGTCGCGGTTGACACCAATGTTGCCGGTAAATGCCGAGTAATCCAGTTCGCCGAAGTCATGGTAGCGTGTCGAAAGAATGCCTGCGCCGGCGTAGATGTTAACCTCGCCCGCCAGCACCGTCGCAGCGCGTATACCCAGATTGGTAACTACGAAAAAATCGTTGTCACCATCCGGTGTAAGGGCCGCATTGGTTGTGTATTGGGGAGAGACCGTGCCCCAGGCTGTAAAAAACTTGCGCTTCTCGAGCAGGATCAGGTCTTCATAGCCCGTTACCATCGCCGCAAGACCGTCGCGTGTTGCGGGACTGCCGCCAGCCACGGACTCAAAACGCTGCCCGAGGGAATCCTGTGCGGAACCCGCCGGCACCGACGCCTCGACCTGGGCCCGCAGTGCGGGCGCAAACCCGCAGAAAAGCAGCGTAGACAAGGCGGCGAGCGCGCCGGCACAACGACCCTTACTGAACACTGCTGGAGCCTCCGGATTGAACGATGGTATCGACGGAGAACAGCCGGCCGGTCGCCGGATCTATCTCGACTGCGCGCCAGGTATTGCCGGTACCCGTCGGGGAAGGCCGGCCGGTATAGAGAACCGTACCACCCTGGATGGTAGTGCCCTGCCCGACGCCCACGGCCTCGCCACCACGAACAATCGACAGCACGACATTGGCTCCCGGAGATGGAAGCTCGGTTGAGCTGGCAGACTGGTCACCGTAATTGAACACCGACACGCGATAGACACCGCCCTGCAACAGGTTGCTGGTCAGGATCACCTCACTGCCATTGGTGCAGATACAGTCACGGATCAACGCCGCATATGGCGCCTCGGTGAGACTGCCCTGGTCAGAGTAATAAACGTGAAAGCGATTTCCAGCCAGTGGCCCGGTCATATGCAGGTCAAGGTCATTTGCGCCCGCTCCCCAGGTCAACAGCACATTGAAGGGCTGGCCCAGCAGCTCGCGCAGGCCGCGGATGTCTGTCGTTGCCAGTCGCAACAGTTCACTGTCCGCCATGCCCGTAAGGTTGCCCGCGTGCACCGCGCCCTGACTGATGCGGTTGGGACTGGACAGGAGACCGGCAGCGATCTGCCGCAATTCTGTCGCACTCAGGGAGCCGCCCGGCCGGTTGTTCCAAGCGTTGGCAAGCATTGGATTGAACGCGTTGACGAGCGAGCTCAGCGAGCCATTGTAGGGCTGGCTGTTACCGTTGAGTGACGTCCAGAGGACAGACGAGCCAGCCGAGGAAATACCGGTCGGCGGATAGAGATCCAGCGACCAGCCCACCGAGGAAATACCCGTCGGCGGATATAGGTCGAGCGACGAACCGACCGATGACACACCCGTCGGCGGATAGAGATCCAGCGACCAGCCAACGGACGACGGTCCGGGTGGAAACAGATCCAGGGACCGCATGACGGTACCGACACGCCACGGGTCGTAACCCGCATAAATAGGCAGCAACTCGGCAACGGTCATGGTTTGACCGGACGGTACATTACCGATCTGGAACATCGGCAACGGGCCCGACTGTACCGAGGGAATCTGGGACTGGTCGTAAGGGCCGCGGGAAAATGCGTCGGCGGAACCACAAGGCCCGCCCGGACAACCGGTATCGAGTGCAGCCTGCAGGCCCTCACGCGTGCCGAGATTCGCTGCGGCAATTACTGCGCCCTGCATTTCCTCGCTCATCATGTCGCCTGTGTACTCATCCCAGGGCATGTGCTCACCATCACCTCGAACTGCACCGCTGCCTTCGAGTGCGGCGGCCGTGGCCGCCGCAATATCAGCACCGACTGAAGCAGCATCTCCGTTGCCCGCCGGACGCGGCGCACGTGGCCGTGCCAGCGGGTAGCCCGGTGGATCTCCGAGTGAGGGCTGCAACGGCTCTGCTGCTGCCGCCACAGCGGCATCAGCGACCGTCTCGCCTGCCGAACCTGACCTGGGGCCATTTGCCGCATTCTGTGCGCGCATTTCGGCAAGGCGCTGTTCACGGGTCGCCTGATACTGCTGCAACTGTGCATCAGCGGCAGCGTTCTGCTGCTGCAGAACCTGCATTCCGTCACTGGTCAGGTGGCCGTCCGGGCCCACCATGTTCACGGTCCGATCGCCGACAACCATAGTCTGGGGAACGATCAGCTGCGGCGCACTGCCGTCCAGAGGCGTGGTGTAAATACCGGGCGGCCGGGTGGGCTGGCGCACCGGCGGGCTGCCGCTGACGGTGATCGTATTCGGATTATTGGCGCCGTTGATCAGCGTATTGCGGAGTTCCGTGTTGCCGAGAATCGACTGCGGGTTATCAGGGTTGCCGAGCATGCCAACCACGACCTGGCCAGCGTCGCCGGCATTGGCCACCTGGCCGGGTGTCAAACCCTGACCCATAACGCCTTGCACATTCTGGTTCTGGTGCCGGCCGCCGCTGTTGGCATTTGCGGCCGCATTCACCGCATCAGTGGTGGTTTGCGTCGGCAGGATGGTCGCGGCGTACCAGGCAGCGTCGTGAATCACGGTGTTGCCGTTACCGATCTGGTTGGCCATGTTGATCTGCTGCTGCGTGGTCGGTCGACGAGGTGCAGCCTGCGACTGGCAAACCAACGGCAACGCCGTCATGACGAGCAACGCAAGCAGCGGAACGCGGGGACTTTGTCCGTACATATGGTTCACCTGTCTTACTCGGCTCTGGCCAGATCAATGGATTCGACATTCACGAGGTGGATGTCATCACCCGCACCTTGCAGGTGCGCCACGTAGACCGACGCTGGCTGCAGGGCGCTCTGCACGACAGCGAGCACACGCCCCCTGGCAGGTACGGCGCTGACAATGCGCAGTGAGAGTCGCACTTCAGTCGGCAGCGCCGCGAGTCCGCGTGCAATGCTGTCGCTCACCTCCTGCACCGCCGGCGTTTCCTCGACCAGCGCGACATTGACCACCTGGGCTGCGTCGGGAGCTGTCTTTGCAAGCGCGCGTCTTGCGAGACGCGCGGCATCGAGACGCTGCAGGGCAATTTCCCGCGCTCTTGCCGCCCGTACATCCTTGCCCCAGGGCAAGGCATCAAGATTGCCGGCGCCGGCCCGGCGGAAAGCCGCAACCGCATCGTGATGCGCCTTGACAATTGCGGCGCTGAAGCCAATTTTTCCGGCATCCGGGAACAATGGCAGTGCGGCTGTCGTTGTCTTGCCGCGGGCCGGATCGAGATCCCGGGTCAGCGCCAGCGTTGTGCGCTGAAGCTGCCAGGCAATCTGCCCGTCCACGGTCTTGCGCGACCATTCCCCGAGTAGCCAGACATCGGTTAGCGGGTCACGCCAACCAGTCAATGCACGGTCACCGCGAATTACAACGCTCTCAGTACTGTGCGCCAGCGACTGTGCGAAGAGCACACCGTCACCCGGCAAGGCTGGCGCAAGCAGGGCGCTGACGCCTGAAGCACCGCCCGCCCACAGACCATCAACGGTATTGGCACCGATCAGCCGGGTCGCGCCCAGTTCAGCACGCAGCGCACGGGCGGCCGGATCACCGACTACTCCGGGTGAAAATGCGGTTGCGTGCGCTACCTGTAATGTGGAAATGAGCGATAAGGTACTGAAAACCAGAAACAAGGCCGCAGTGCCGCTGCAGTTCAGTCGGTAATTCTGTCGAATCATCATTGAGCGGCTCCCAGACTGACGGTTGCTGCTGGTGCAGAGGGAGTGGTATCACCGAGATTCAATACATTGATGCGCATCGGCTCGGTGCTGGTGCCCGCAGCAAAGTCGGCGAGCAGCAGCAAACCCGGGCGCAGCGGCGAGCCGATCAGTACCGACAGGCCGGCATCCGGCCGGTCAAATGCCGCCACCGGTACCAGTGATGCCCGCACCGCCCGATCAACTGTGGCCAGCTCCAGCGCTGCTGGTGCACTGCCGGTGGGCAGACCAAGACGCGCCGGGTCGGCAGAGACGAGCGCCCCGCGCACACGTTCAACAGCCTCCGCCGCAGGACGGTCAGCACGCACGGCCTGCAAGCGTTGCCGGATCGCTTGCATGCGTTCCTGTAATTCGGCGGACGTGATTGTCGGCGGCAGAATGCGGCCAACGGATATATGGCTGGCAACGCCGAGTACCGCCCGGGTAGCAGCGACCATGGCTTCACCGTAGCTGCCTTCGGCTCGTGTCCAGGCAACCGGCACTCCGCCCCGTAGGGTTGCACCGTCGAAGACAAACATCGAACTGAGCCGCCAGGTGCTGTCGATACGCTTCCAGAGACTGACAACGGCTACATCGACAATCGGGTTATAGAAGGTCACTACCGGCTCGCGTGCCTCACCGCTGGTAACAGCAATGGCGGAGCGAAACAGCCAGGAAAGGTAATAGCCACTATCGGCGTTCAGGCCGCCGAAGGTACCGCTCAATGCCACCATCTCCATCGGTGCGCGCTGCCGGGCATAGGCAACAGGATCGCGCACCAGGCCTGCACGCATCTCTTCTGCCGCTATGCTGACACCCTCCAGACGATCACTTGCTGCCACCCTGGCGCGGGCAAAATCCCGGGCATCGTCACCACTGAACCCGCTGCTACCCGCCTCAGCCCTGCCCGATATCAGGTTCACGACCATGAGCGCAGCAAACACCAATCCCAACCAGTTGCGGGGGGCAGTCATCGGACGTCTCCTTCCAGCATGGCGACTGGTGTGGGGGTATCAGTCGACGCCAGACCGGTAACAAAAGTCATGTTGTCCCGCTCCGCGGTATTGAGTATCCAGGAGTGCCCAACTGTGCTGACGCGGAACTGGCCGGGAACATCCGGCACTGCCGCAACCGTCGCGGCATCGAGATCACCGGACAGGCGTGAGCGCACCAGTCGTTGTGCATAGTCCGCACGGGTGGCCACCCAGCCACTACCCGACTGCACGAAAGGGGTGGGATCAAGCAGGCCGGCAACTGTCGCCGTATCCTCCGCACTAAGCGCGGTAACAAAGCGGGCGGCGGCCAGTTCGCGCTGCCGGTCAATGCTGCCCTCTGCGTCTCGACGCAGATGTACAGCGGCGGGATCAAGCAGATACTGCCGGCGCAGCACTTCCAGCTCCGGCGGCACCGGCATTTGTGCATTGACTCCAAGCGACTTGTAGTAGCCCCACCAGCGGCGTTTTGCCTGGCGTTCGGCGACTTGTCGCAGTCCCGGGCCAAGATCAGCGCGCACAGTGGCCGGCAGTGAAGCATCGAGACGCGCAGCGTCGATAGCCGCACGGCGGAGCTCGCTGGTAGCGAAAACCATTAAAGCTGCTTCGCCGGGCACGAGTTCGCCCAGCGACCTGATCTGGACACGACCCTCAATCACCGCCATGGTCAGCAGTTCCGACGACGCGCTGGCAAACACCCGGACCGGGTCAGTGGCCAACACCTCAACGCCATAAGCCCCGAAGGTTTCACCTGGCTGCAGGGTCACCGCCAGACTCGACGAAGCGAGTACACGTTCGGCAAGTTCCGCAGCGATCGGCAGGCCGCTGTCAGTGCGCCTGATCTGCACCGGGTCTGCCGCGAACCCGGTTGTATTGGCACAGCACACGAGCAGCAGGCCAGCGACGCTGACCGGTCCCATGATTGCGTACGACATAATCGCGACCCCTGACAGAACTTTTTATGGTGTTACTGCCTTAAAGGCGGCAACCACAGGAAAGCGGGGCCAACTATTTTTTCAGGAAGGTGGTGGTGCGCCGGGGCAACGTCGCCGGTACTCACGGCGATATTCCGGTAACGGCGTCGCATCCAGGGCAGCCAGCCCCCAGCGACCTTCAACTGCATGCCACTGCGCAATCGCCGCAGCCATACTCCCGCAGCCCTCGGCATGACGGCCGGCGTGCCACTCGTTTACGGCCCGTGGCCACATCAGCACAGCCAGATCCCGTGCCGGCCCGGCATCGTTGCTGTCACGTTCCGCAATGGCCATCAGCTGCGCATACCGTAAGTTGAAAATCCCGGCTGCCTCGGCGTAACGCCCAAGCGCCGCAAGCGCCTGGGCTTTCGTGGTTTGTGCGCTGCCAAGCATGCGCTGGGCCGAGGCATTCGGTCCGAAGTCGAGCAGGTGCTGGCTGGTTACTTCCGCCAGGCCGGTATAGGTCACGGCCTGTGCCGGCTGGCCAAGTTCAATCAGCACATAGCCGATACTCCACTGGGACAGCGCCAGAGAGATCGACAGGTTGGGCGAGGTGCCCTGCTCGCTGAGGGCCTGCTGAAGGATGCGCTCCGACTGCATATAAGCATCAAGTGCAGCACGCCTGTCGTCGAGGTTATACAGCGAATCACCAAGCAAACGCGTGAGATAGGCCTGGATGCGGATATGAAACTCGGGATTTTCCGGATCTTCGGGAATTGACGCGGCCTGTACACCCAGCTGACGCACGGTATTGAGCACCTCTGCCGCCTGGCCGGCATAGTTCAGGTTGTCGGCCTTATAGGCGCGGGCGGCCCATTGCCAGACCAGCGCACCCGGATTGGCCGGTTCACGATCCAGTACGGCCTGCAGCAATTCCAGACCGGAATCGTTGAGCGCCATGGATGTGCCGGTAGTCGAATCACGAATGTAGCGCACCCTGCCCTGCAGGATCTGGCAGCGTGCCAGCTCCAGGGTAATCCGCATGTCGTCCGGATGGGCACGTTGCAGCGCTTCCAGCTGGCGACTGGCATGATCGAGTGCCGCAAACGCCTCCTCCGGCCTGCCGAGGTTCGCTTCACCCGGGACTCCGAGCACGATGGCCAGCTTGCGATAGCCGACCGCGGTCTCCAGCGCCACATCCAGTGGCGCCTCCGGAACCCCTGACAGTATTTCGAGATATCGCTGGCCCTCCTCCGCCAGCGCCTCCCGGGCCGCAGTCGTGCCTGGAATCCGGATCAGCGCATCGTGCAGATCAAACAGCATGAACTTGGCCATGTTACGGGTCTCGGTAAAACGTACGCTGGCAGCCTCGCGTGCAGCCTCCGCCCGCAGGTACAGCGTGGTCATCACCAGTACCGCGACCAGCAACGACAAAGAGAACACGCTGGCGCCCGTCACTGCCCAGCGGTGGCGGGAAATGAAGCGGCCCGCAAGATAGCGCCAGTCGCTGCCGCGCGCCTGCACAGGCAGGCGATCAAGGTACCGGTTAAGTTCAGCCGTGATCTCTGTTACCGATGCATAGCGCTGTTCCGGGACCGGATGCATCGCCTTGCAAACGATGGCGCCAAGATCATCGTCGGCCTCACTACGCCACACCGCTGCGGATACCGGCATCCCCGGCATGTATACGGTTTCGGTACTTTCACGCGGCAACTCGCCGGTAATCAACTGGTGAAGTAATACTCCGATCGAGTAGATATCAGCGGCCGGCTTGGGCATAACCCCGGCCAGCCGCTCGGGGCTCGCGTATGCACGGGTCAGGGGCTGAAGTTGTCCGGAAGGCTGCTCATCCGGACTGGTCTCCTGCCCCATCAACCGGGCAATCCCGAAGTCCAGCAGCTTGACATGGCCATCTGCGGATACGCTGATGTTCGTGGGCTTGATATCTGCGTGGACAACCAGGTTCTGATGCGCATGTTGCACAGCTGCACAGACCTGGCGAATCAACCCGATGATCTGGCGAACCGACAGCTGTCGCGTACGCACATACTCATCGATCGGCTGCCCTTCGAGAAACTCCATGACGAGATAGGGATTGGCATTCTCGTCCGTACCACCATCAAGCAGCGCAGCGATATTGGTATGCCTGAGATTGGCAAGAATCTGTCGTTCAGCAGTAAAGCGCTCCAGAACGCTTGCCGACAAAAGCGTGGAGCGAATCAGCTTGATGGCAACGACCTGCGTGAACAGTCCGTCGTCGCGTTCGCCGCGATAGACCGCTCCCATACCACCCTCACCGAGCGGTGCGCAGATGCGGTATACGCCGACCCGTTCGGGGGGTGGGCGGGGAGCAGCCGGAGCCGGCGGATCGGGCAGCAGGGTCGGCAAGCTCGCGGCGCCGGCCGCATCCGCAGCCAGCATTTCGATTACGGCGGCCAGTACGCCGGGTTCAGCCGCAAGTGCCAGCGTCAGCCGCTGGTGCCGCTCATCCGCTGGCCATTCAAGCGCATCCTCGAACGCTTCG
>Ga0138256_10006138_pt1 | contig 12716 bp, 16 predicted proteins | sample KNB2016incub_MG_FD_105486 | JGI IMG/M metagenome (GOLD analysis project Ga0138256, IMG submission 105486) | Active sludge microbial communities from wastewater in Klosterneuburg, Austria - KNB2014incub_MG | ecosystem: Engineered > WWTP > Activated sludge > Unclassified | place: Austria... | reverse complement strand
GCGACGAAGACACGATTCATAAGGCCGTCGTGATTCTTGAATGCTCGGTGATCGGATCGGAATCCGCGAGCGCGTTCATCGAGCAGCGCTTCGGTTAGGCGTCGTTATCGGCTGCAGGTTTGCGGGAATGGATTGTACTGGACCATGAGCCAGTCGACGAGGTCGGCGACCTTCTCCTGATCGTCCAGGTAGGTTTTGGGCCAGGCGATTGCGCGATAGGCGGCCCATGGCAGCCAATCGGGCCCGCCGGCCAGCGTGGTTTCTCCCGCGGCGGTATTGACGCGGAGATTGCCGGGCGTTGCGCATACGGCGTTTTTCCAGCGCGTGTCATTGCTGAAGCTCCACGCGGCGACGGCGAACACGACAAGGGCCGCGGTGAGATAAAGGCCGATCACCAACCCGACCAGGTTGCGCATGCAAGGCCTACCAGGTGTGACTCATCACCGTGACCCGCCGCCTTTCGACAATCTTCAACGCGCCTGGGCTGCCTGCCAGCTTGTCGAATGTGATGGTCGTGTCGATGTCGGCGCGCGTGCTCGGGACGAATTCGAAGACCTGGTACTGCGCGCCGTCTGGCCCGGTGGCGGCGTCTGCCTTGCGAATGTCCATCGTGCCGGCATCGGCCGCTGTTGCGGTCCATGTCCCGTCGGCCCCTGCGGAGAGGCGAGCCTGCTGCACAGCGCCGTTTACGATGTGGAATGTGCAGCCATCCAGCGTCTCACCTGTCTTCGGACAAGAGGGCGCCTTTGCTCCCGGCCGTACCGGATTTGGTATCGCAAAAGTCACCTCCGGGGTTACGGGCGTTTGGGAGGCGCCGCTGCTTGTGCAGCCCGCGCAGACGGCGACCAATGACATCAACACCCAGCGCATGACGTTTTGCTCCCTTGCCGATGACGCCACGGGATACGATGTCCCGGTGGACGCGCGTGTTGCGATGACGATAGCCGGTTCGGGATGAAAGCCAAAGTGCTGCAGGCGGCAGCCTTGTTTGCTGACCGGACGCGGGGCGGGGTAGAGTAACCCTGTATATAAAGAGAGGCGCCCATGGACGGCTTCGAGGGCAACGACTCTGAAGGCAAGACGGGGCGGGCGCGGTATGTTTATCCGTTTGCCGAACCGCCTGAGCCGGGAAGCACGCTGGAGGTTGCGCCGGGTGTGCGGTGGTTGCGGATGCCGCTGCCGTTCTCGTTGAAGTGGATCAATCTCTGGGTGCTGGAAGATGGCGGCGGGTGGACGGTGGTCGACACCGGCATGCCGAATTCCGAGACGAAGGCGCACTGGCGAACGGTCTTCGAGAACGAGCTGCAGGGTAGGCCGGTGAAGCGCGTGATCGTAACGCACATGCATCCCGATCATATTGGGCTGGCCGGATGGATGACGCGGAAGTGGCAGTGCGAGCTCTGGATCACAAGGCTGGAATACATGATGTGCCGCCTGCTGGCGGCGGACACCGGGCGCGAGGCGCCGCAGGCGGGCGTGGACTTCTATCGCGCGGCGGGTTGGGAGCAGGAAGACCTCGACAGCTATGTCGAACGGTTTGGCCGTTTCGGAAAAGCGGTGTCGCAGTTGCCGGATGCGTTCCGCCGGTTGAGCGACGGGCAGGAGATTTCGATCGGCGGACGGACGTGGCGGATTGTCACGGGATGCGGACATTCGCCCGACCATGCGTGCCTGTGGCAGCCTGAACTGAACGTGTTCATTTCAGGCGACCAGATCCTGCCGCGCATCTCCTCGAACGTAAGTGTGTTCCCGACCGAACCGGAGGCCGATCCGTTGGCGGACTGGCTAAACTCGTGCCGGAAGCTCAAGGCGGCAATCCCTGAGGGGGCGCTGATTCTGCCTTCTCATAACGAGCCGTTCTACGGCGCCCACAAGCGTCTGGACGCGCTGGTGGAAGGGCATGAGACGGCGTTGAAGCGTCTGTTATCGCGGTTGGATGAGCCAAAACGGGCCATTGAACTGTTCACGGCGCTGTTTGCCCGGGCGATCGAGAAAGACGTTCTGGGCATGGCCACAGGCGAAACGATCGCCCACCTGAACTGCCTGAAGGGGCGCGGATTGGTCACGTCCGTACAGGATGGCGGGACGACGCTGTACAGGCGGGCGTCTTGACGGCGACCGGAGACGCATAACGTATAGCCGCCGAGCCCAGACGCGGGCAAAAGTGAAGCCCTCCGGGGCGCGCCAAGGGCTGGTAAATGAGTGATACGCCGTCGCAGCAACCGGTGAACGACCCCCCGGGCGTGGTAGTCGAGGGCGGCGAGCCGAAGCCGGGTCTCAAGAGCAAGCTGTTCCATGAGTTCCGCGAGACGGTGATGACGATCGCCATCTTCGTGCCGTTCTGGCTGATCTTCTCGACTTTCGTCTATGAGCTGCGGTCGATCCCGTCGGAGTCGATGGTGCCGGCGCTGCAGGTCGGCGACCGCGTAGCGGTGGCGAAGTTCGCCTATGGCTATAACCGCAACTCGATCCCCTTTGGCCTGGGCGCGCTGGTGATCGGCGATGATCCGGCCAAGCCCGAGGAGAACATCTTCGGGTCGAAGCCGAAGCGCGGCGACGTGATCGTGTTCCAGCATCCGCATTCCGACCGCGTGATGATCAAGCGCCTGGTCGGCCTGCCGGGCGACCGGATCGAGGTGAAGGCGGGCAGGCTGTATCTCAACGGAACTGAAGTGCCACGTGAGAAGGTGCGCACGACGACCTATGTGCCCGACGACTCGAGCCGCCTCGTGACGGCGACGGAATTTCGCCAGACGATCCCGACAGGCGAGGGCGAACAGACCAAGTCGTTCCTCATCCACGAATTCTCGGACTCGAACGATCTCGACGAGACCCCGGTGTTCACGGTGCCGCCGGGTCATGTCTTTATGATGGGTGATAACCGCGACAATTCCGAAGACAGTCGCGCGCCGTCCGGACATCGCTCGATGGCGACGGCTTTCCCAGAGGCGTGGCCATATCGTCCGACTAGCCTGCCGTCTGATCCCCGCGACGACGCGATCGGCTTTGTGCCGTTCGATTATCTGATCGGCCGCGCGGAGACCGTCCTGTTCACGCTGCATGGCTGCAAGCAGGCTGAAGGCGCTGAGTGCCCTGAGGGCAGGCTCTGGAAGGGGCTGTAGGCTGAGGACCGGCATTCCGGCTTCGTTTCAGCTTGCTGCCTGATATGCCCTGAACCTCACTGGGGTTTCAGAGACAACCATGCGCTTCGTGCTGATTGCTTTGATTGCGGCGACCGCGCCGGCCGCGCTGGGGCAGGGGATAAATACGCCGCCGCGCACGGCTGAGGGCATCCCGATTTCAGCGGCACATGCGGCACGCTGTTCATGATGCTGCTGGAGCGGCCGCCCTGTTTTAAGACGCTGGTGCTGACTGAGGTTGAAGCCCGCAAGGGCATGGCGGCGTTTATCAAAGGCGTGCCGGATCTGGTGGATCCCGACTTCTACATCCAGAACATCCAGGAGGCGGCGCGCGCGCGTAGCGAGTATCGCTCGTCGCTGCTGATCCTGCCAGCCGATGGGCAGTTGCCGTACACCGACAAGGCGCAAGTTGGCCCAGCATGCCCAATGGAAGGACCCCGACGCGCACGACCATCCCGAGGAGGGCGCGACGTTCGATCGGTGACTTGCGGGCTCGGGTCAACCGCCGATACGGCCGTTTCCGACGCTGGCGCCGAACCTTATCGTGCAAACGCTGCGGGAACTTGTCGTTGCGACGGAAGACGTTGGCAGTCCGCGCATCGTCCACCTCGCTGGTTCGCCGCCGCCCGCGGTCGTGACAACCTATGAAGGATGGTCGCAGGGGCGCTGGGAGGGCGATACGCTGGTGGTCGAGACGACGCATGTCCGGGCGGACAATCCGGTGCGCCCGGTGTTCGGTGGTTCCATCATGCTGGAGCCTGACAGCAAGCTGGTTGAGCACGTCACCCGCATTGCAGATGACGAGCTGCTGTATCAGTTCACGGTGGAGGACCCCGATCTGTACACCGCGCCGTGGCTGGTCGAGTACTCGTTCACGCTGCAGGACGCCGGGATTTACGAGTACGCTTGCCATGAAGCGAAATATTCGATGACCAATATTCCTCTGGCCGGCCGCGAGCATGACAAGCGTGAGGCGGCGAAGGCGAAGAAGGCTGGAAAGCCGAAATGGCGGACGCCGGCAGAGAGGAATCGGTAATCCCGCTTTGCCGGAATCGTAAACGTAGCGGCGTACAACCGTCGGCAGCGAGTGAGACACCGCTGCCGACGGTCTAGAGATGGACGTATCTCTCAAGCATCCGGGCGAGTTGACGCTCGCGGAGATCGCCGCGTGGCGTGCGCTGCGCGCGGCCGATCGGGGCGCCTATGTGCGATGTGAATGGTCCGATCGCGACGCCTGATGCGCGTGAACGGATCGGGCAGGTGCTCGCGAAGGCTGGGATCGCGACCTACGCATTTTCGGGATGGCCGAATGTGCAGGCGCGGCGCGGGCTGAATCTGCGCAAGCGCGAAGGCTCGGCGATGGGGGATCTGTCGCGCCGGCTTGCAGCGTGGCGGGAGGCGCAGCGCGATCTTCATCCCAAGCACTTCAAGAAGATGCGGCGCTTGGCGCGGCAGGGGGAAAAGGATTTTGGCGCGGAGACGGTGACGTTCGGTCCGGCTTCGGCGGAGGATCTTGCGAAGCTGATCGGCTGGAAGCGCGAACAGTTCCGGCGCACACGTCGGCATGATGTGCTGGGCGCGGCGTGGACGCGCGGCCTGCTCGAAGCGTGCGCGGCGCATCAGGGCGACAGGTTCGCCGGCGTCATGGCGACGTTGCGTTATGACGGCAGGCTTGCAGCGGCGGCGTTCGGGCTGCGCAGCGGGCGCGTGCTGCATGGGTGGATTGCGGGGTATGATCCGCACTTCGCGTCGTGTTCGCAGGGGCTGGTGCTGGAGGAGCGGCTGCTCGAACGGGCGGCGGAGAGCGGGATCACCGAGGCGGTGCTCGGCACAGGCGAAGGGCAGTACAAGAAATATAACGCAAGCCACTACACCGCCGTGGACGACGGAGTTGTGACAGCGAGAGGCATGGCGGGCGGCGCCCGCGCGCTGGCGGCGGGGCTGCTGCATGCGGTGGGGCAGGGGCAGTTTGGTCCGGCCTCGAAACTTGCCGGGCGCACGCGGCGGCGGCCGGACGTGATTCTCGCGGTCGAGACCCGGATGGGCGACCAGGTGCGCGGGGTGACTCGCGCACTGACCGAGGATCCGGCAGTGGCGCGCACATCGACGACGCTGAAGGCGGCGGTGCGCAGCTCGGCGTTCTGATTTTTCGCTCATTTGCTGTGAGTTAGCAGCTGAACTCCAGAAGCGGGTTTGGATTTCAGGCGCGATGCTCTAAGCACCGGGCGGGGAACGCCTTCCGGCTAAGGGGGGCGCTTGGCTCAGGGCCGCTGAGGATTGTGGACGTTGCCGTCAAACCAGAAGCTCGTGCGATGAAAGCGGCGCGTCCCGGCCGCATCATTGTCGTGCGTCATGGGCGTCCGCAAGTGATTCCCAAGGAAGCCCCGCCCATGCGGTGGCGCGACTATCGCGACTGGTGGGCGACGTATGAGCTGAGTTCGCTGAAGGACGGGCAGACATGCCCCGAAGCGCTGCTGAAAGAGATCGGGGAGGACGCCGTCATCCTGTCGAGCGCGCGGCCGCGGGCGATGCAGACGGCCGGGCATCTGGGGCGCGGACGGGAAGTGAAGCATGACCCGATGTTCAACGAGGCGCCGTTGCCGCCGCCGAAGCTGGGGCCGTTCCCGATGCGGCCGAAGAACTGGAACAAGATTGCGCGGTTGCTCTGGATGATGGGCTATACCGGCGGCGAAGAACATGTTCGCGATGCGCGCCGGCGCGCGGCGAAGGCCGCGGATATTCTCGTCCAGACGGCAGGCGAGGGGCGCGATGTGGTGCTGGCGGCGCATGGCTGGTTCAACCGCATGCTGCGGCCCGAGCTGAAGAAGCGTGGCTGGGCGAACGTGCATGACGGCGGCGACAAGTACTGGTCATACCGGATTTACCAAAATCGGTAGACGGCCCACAGACGCCGCTCCACGGCAGAAAAATATTGTACGATGCTGTGTCTTCAGCGTCGTGAAGGTGGCACCGCAAGAGGCCTCATGTGCGAACCTGCCGACGTCCACTCCGCCTCGTTCGAGTTCGTGGCAGGGCCTATCCGCACCAGCGCATCCGCCAGGATATCGACAGGGGGCCTTCCGGCGACGGCCGCCGCCGTTGCGATCATTCTTCTTGCGGCGCCGCCGGTGGCTTGGGCCGCAGCAAGCCCTGCACGCAAGCGCGCCGCACTTGGCCAGGCTGCAGGGCGAATTGATCAAAAACGGTTTGCCGAATAGCAACGGATAGCGGTATCCGCCGTGCTTGCCTCGGGCGTCGATGCGCCTATGGTGGCGCCCCTCAGGAGACCGGAATGCCAGAGCCTAAAGCCAGCGCCGACATTGCAGCGATGAGCTTCGAAGACGCTCTGCGCGAGCTGGAGCAGATCGTGCACAAGCTCGAGGCGGGCGACGTGCCGTTGGAGGATTCCATTCGCATCTACGAGCGCGGCGCAGCGCTGAAGGCGCATTGCGAGAAGAAGCTCAAGGAAGCCGAGCTGAAGGTCGAGAAGATCGTTCTGGGCCCGGAGGGGCCGAAGGGCGTCGAGAGAGCTGATGATCTATAATCTCGATCCGGATTTCGAACAGCGCCTCAACGAGGTGGCGGACCGCATCACGGTTGCGCTCGACCAGTTGATCCCGCCTGCGTCGGGACCCGAGGCGCAGCTGATGCGTGCGATGCGCCATGGCGCGCTGAGCAAGGGCAAGCGGCTGCGTCCGTTCATCACGATCGAAGTGGGCCGCATGTTTGGCGCGCAGGAGAAGTCGCTGTTGCGTGGCGCCGCGGCGGTGGAATGCATGCACGCCTATTCGCTGATCCATGACGACCTGCCGTGCATGGATGACGACGATTACCGGCGCGGTCAGCCGACGGTACACAAGGCGTTCGACGAGGCGACGGCGCTTCTCGCGGGCGATGCCCTGCAGGCGCTTGCGTTCGAGATCATGGTGTCGCCCGAGACGCATCGCGATGCGCTGATGCGGTGCAAGCTGGTCGAGCGGTTGGCGCTGGCCGCGGGTGCGCGCGGCATGGTCGGCGGGCAGATGATTGACATGTATCCGGCGCTGGACGGCGAGGAGCCGCTGCAGGTCATGACGCGGATGCAGCGACTCAAGACCGGGGCGTTAATTACGTTGGCGGGGGAGGTTGGCGCCTTGCTGGGCGGCGCGCTGGACAGCGAGCGGCATGCCATTTCAGGATACACAAATGATCTGGGTTTAGCCTTCCAAATCGTGGACGACCTGCTGGACGTCGAGGGCGATCCGGGAATTCTGGGCAAGGCGACGGCCAAGGACGTCGCGGCGGGCAAGAAAAACTTCGTTTCCCTCCTCGGGGTTGAGGGTGCGCAGGATCGGGTGCGTTATCTCGCCGCACAGGCGAAGCAGCATCTGGCGTCTTTCGGGTCGCGGGCCTCATCTTTGCTGCATACGGTCGACTTTGTGCTCAATCGCCGCCACTAATTGACCCGTATTGGGGACGAGATCACGGCCATGACGACCAGGACGCCTATGCTGGACGAGATTCAAACTCCGGCTGATCTCAAGGGCCGCTCAAAGGCCGACCTTCGCCAGATCGCTGACGAACTGCGCGCCGAAACCATCAGCGCGGTTTCCGTGACCGGCGGCCACCTTGGGTCCGCCCTCGGCGTGGTCGAGCTGACCGTCGCCATGCATACCGTATTCGACACCCCGAAGGACAAGATTGTCTGGGACGTTGGTCACCAAGCCTATCCGCACAAGATCCTCACCGGGCGGCGCGATCGCATCCGAACGCTGCGCCAGGGCGGCGGGCTTTCCGGTTTCACCAAGCGCGACGAGAGCGCCTACGATCCGTTTGGCGCAGCACATGCGGGCACGTCGGTTTCGGCGGCGAGCGGCTTTGCCGTTTCGCGCGACCTGCAGGGCGAGAAGAACAGTGTGATCGCCGTGGTCGGCGACGGCGCGATGAGCGCCGGAATGATCTACGAGGCGATGAACAATGTCGGCGGCATGCACACGCGCATGATCGTCATCCTCAACGACAACGATATGTCGATCGCGCCGCCGGTTGGCGCGATGAGCCATTACCTGTCGCGCACAGTTTCATCGAAGGGCTATCGCAAGGTGCGTAATCTTGCCAAGCGCCTCGTCCGCAAGATTGGCCTCGAAGGCTGGACCAAGCGGGCCGAGCATTCGGTGCGCAACTTCACCATGGGCGGCGACCTGTTCGACGCGCTGGGCTGCTATTATGTCGGCCCGATCGACGGGCATGACATCAGCGCACTGGTCGATGTGCTCGAGAATGCGCGCGACATGGAGAACGGCCCGGTGCTGGTCCACGTCGTCACGCAGAAGGGCAAGGGCTATGCGCCTGCCGAAAGCGCAGCCGACAAGTATCACGGCGTCTCCAAGTTCAACGTCATCACGGGCGAGCAGGCCAAAGCCAAAGCTGGGCCGCCTTCCTATACGAAGGTGTTTGCACAGGAACTGATCCGGACCGCGGAGAAGGATGCGAAGGTTGTAGCGATCACAGCCGCGATGCCATCCGGCACGGGCCTCGACAGCTTCGCAACGAAGTTCCCGGAACGCTGCTTTGACGTTGGCATTGCCGAGCAGCACGCGGTGACGTTCGCAGCAGGCATGGCGGCGGATGGGATGAAGCCGTTCGCGGCGATCTATTCGACCTTCCTGCAGCGCGGCTATGACAGCGTCGTCCACGACGTGGCGATCCAGAAATTGCCGGTGCGTTTCGCGCTTGATCGTGCGGGCCTTGTCGGCGCCGATGGGCCGACCCATGCGGGTTCATTCGACATCGGCTTCCTCGGCGCGCTGCCGGGCTTCGTGCTGATGGCGGCGGCGGACGAGACCGAACTGCAACGCATGGTCGCGACTGCGCATGTGATCGACGACCGGCCTTCGGCTTTCCGTTATCCGCGCGGCGAGGGCGTTGGTCTGCCGCTGCTGGACGATCCGCAGCCGCTGGAGGTCGGCAAGGGCCGAATCGTGAAGCAGGGTGCGGCGATAGCCATTCTCTCCTACGGCACGCGGCTGGCGGAATGCCTGGTCGCAGCGGACATGCTGGAGAAGCAGGGGCTTTCGACCACGGTGGCAGATGCGCGCTTCGCCAAGCCGTTGGACGAGGCTTTGCTGGCGCAACTCGCCAAGAACCATGAAGTGCTGATCACCATCGAAGAGGGTTCGGTCGGCGGCTTCGGCGCGTTCGTCCTGCACTCGCTGGCGGGACGTGGGTTGCTTGATTCCGGCCTCCGCATTCGCACGCTCACCCTGCCGGATATCTTCCAGGACCATGACAGTCCCGAGAAGATGTATGAGCAGGCTGGGCTCGATGCGCGCTCCATCGCGGCGAGCGCCATCAAGGCGTTGGGTCGCGGCGACGAACGAGCGCTGAAGCTGATCGTCGGCTGAGCCGGAGGCTCTTCGTGGTCAGATGTCGGCGAATTCGCGGAAGCTGCCTAGGAAGGCGTTGATGTGCACCGATACAGCAGGCGAAGACGATAGCGTCGCTTGCTCGTCGCGCCCAACGAGGTGGCTAAGGTCGACAAGGTGGGCCTTCTGATCTGGACGCAGGGCATGCGCGTTCACATATCCCATCGACCAATTTGGGAAGGCGCGTGTGTCTGTCGATTTGGTCTGCAGGACGATAACCCTGGAGTGACGGGGGTCCCTCTCGATCGCAGAGAAGATGCGCATGACCGCATTCTTCGGACCTTCGAGAACTTGGAAGAATGAGCCATCATGAAACAAAAGAAGGCCGGTGACGCCGATCGGCTCATTGTTCTTGCGGGCGACCGCCAAGACCGAGTCAAGCTGTGCAGGCGTCATCTCTTCGCGCGCCGCGCTCACATAGATGAGGCGATGAATGTCCGACATAACGAGCTTCCTTTGCGTCGCCCGATATAGCAGTAAGCCGTAAAATCGCGCTTAAACACATGGAGCAAGTCAGGCCGCTGGCGCCTGCTTCAGGCGTTTCACCAGTTCCTGACGCACTTTCCACGGCTTGAAGCTGGTGTGGAGGCGCGAGAGCCAGTGGGAGTTCACAGCGCGATAGGGCTGGCCGAGGTCGCGCGTGGCGGGCAGTATCCGGCGGCCGAGGATATCGATGGCGTGATCGACTTCCTGGGGCGAGGCGAAGAACAGTTCGCGGCCGCGGTGTTCGATGATCCAGATTGGCCAGCCCTTGCCCAGCGTCTGCTTCGGCATGGGCGGATCGAACACGGTCGCCTTGTAGTAGGCGGCGTCGAGGCCCTTGTGAACCCATGGAGTGATGGGTGTTAGGACGGGCTTCTCACGATATTCGACGCGGATATGCATGGGGCCTGGATCACAATGCCGAAGCTTTCCGTCAAGCAGGCCGAACAGCGTCTGATCAGGTTTGCGCTGGCTTATCCCGAAACGGTGCTGGAGCATCCAGGGGGCCACGACGCGGTGAAGGTGAAGGGCAAGATGTAAGCGACCTTCGGCGGCGAGGCCACTCCGAAAGGCGAGGTTTCGCTGAGCGTCGAGCTGCCGGTCTCATCGGAGATGGCGCTGACGCTGCCTTGGGTGGAAACCACAAAGACGCTGGTGAAGACGCTTGGCTAGTCCTTGAAATCAGGCGAGGCCCTGGGTAGCGGCAAGGGGCTGTTGCGGCTGGAGTGGCGGTGGAGGCGCCTCTTCCTCGACCAAGCCGGGTGCAGGCGAGATTGGAATGGTTTCGTTGTCCACCCGTGCGACGCGCGCCAGCGGCGCGCCGATCAATGCGCCGATAACGCGCAAGGGCGGGGTGTGATCGCAGATCACCTTGAACATGATCAACAGGGGCAGCGCGATGATCCCGCCGACAGGGCCCCAGATCCAGATCCAGAAGCTGACAACCAGAATGATCGCCAGCGGGTTAAGCGTCATGCGGCGGCCGACAATTGTTGGCGTGATCAGGTTCGCCTCGAGGAATGAGATGCCCATGAAGGCCAGCACCGGGAATGAGGCTTCGACCAGCGTATCGAAGGTCGCAAGGCCTGCGAGGCCGAGCAGCGCCATCATGATGGCCGGGCCTAGGAAGGGGATGAAGTTGAATAGCGTGGCGAGGCCGCCCCACATCAGCGGTTCTGGCAAGCCAAGCCGCCAGCAGGCGAGACCCGTGCCGAAGCCGACAACAATGTTGATCATCGAGAAGGTCACGATGTAGCCCGAGACACGTCGTTCGACATCGCGGAAAATGCGCGCAGCATGAACGCGCGCGCGCAGCGTGGGCTGAAAGGCGATGAATTTGAGACGGAATTCGCCCCGTGTAATAAGCAGAAAATAGCAGAGGATGAAGACGAAGCCGGTCTGGACGACGGCCGTCTGAACTGACGTAATCAGCGATTGCGCCAGGCCGGGCTGCTGCATCACGACTGTGCGCGAGGCAGGCGTGGTGGGTTGTGGGACGATCTGAAGGCCCTGCATTTCCTTGGAGATATCGGTGAGAGGCTTCAGCGGTTCTTGCAGTTTGCGCAGCTGGCGTTCAGCGCGCTGGATTGTTTGCGGCGCATTTTCCATCCAGCGCGAGGCCGGCTCAGCGATCAGGGAGAAGGCGAGATAGGCCACGCCGCCGGCGATGATCAGCGCGAGCAGTGCGGCGATGGGTCGGGGAATCCTGAACCATTCGATCCGGCTGCACAGCGGCGCGAGAATCACGCTGAACACCAGTGCGGCCGCTATGGGCAGCAGGAAAGCCTGCCCGGCCCAAAGCGCGACGCAGATCGCAAGCGCCGCCATAACGCTAAGGCATACGGCAGTGACTAGCTGCGGATGCTGTTCGACAATCAAAAACGGCTTCCGCACCGGGATCGTCTCGAAGCCTGAAGCCCGCCGTTTGCGTCTCGCCATTTGGTTGGTCGCCTTGGGATCCAACCGCAGAACGTGCAGGGGAACTCAGCGGTTCCCAGCCGAAAAGGCGGTGGTCTGGTGCGATTTCGTCTGAGGCCGGATGATCTGCCGCGAAACCGTCCAGATCCGAACGTATTCATGGGCCGTTCAGGTCGGACGTTTCACCCTGATCGTCCAAGAGGGAATGGTCATGCAGACAATCCTGAAAACGATTTTGACCGCGTACGCCTCGACTGCGCTGATAGCAGCGTGTTCGACGGCTCCGACCGAAACCGCCGCAAATGCAAAGCCTGATCCGCGTCAGGGCCCCGAGGTGAAGAATATCTGCTTCGGATCGCAGATCCGCGACTGGCGTGAGAACGATCGGGACTCCGTGATCGTCGAAGTCGCGGGACGGAAGGAATACAAGCTTCAATTGCTTGGTTCATGCGAGCCGCAAAACGCCTTCATGTCGATCGGCGTAATCTCGCGCTTTGGCGGCGGCTCATGCCTTACCCCGGGCGACCAGCTTGTCACGGACACGCGCTTCGCCAACGAAATCTGCCGTATCGAGCACATCTACGAATGGAACAAGGACGCCAAGCCGGCGGATGCGGCATCGGCAAGCTGATCGTCACTAGCTCTCCTCCGACGTGACGAAAGGAGGCCCGGGAAGCTTGCGCTTCCCGGGCCTTTTCGGACCAGGCGGGCTGCACCTCCGCCCGGCCCTTCAGATCGCGATCAAGATTGGACCCAAGCGTCGCGATCTGTG
>Ga0138256_10006137_pt1 | contig 12716 bp, 10 predicted proteins | sample KNB2016incub_MG_FD_105486 | JGI IMG/M metagenome (GOLD analysis project Ga0138256, IMG submission 105486) | Active sludge microbial communities from wastewater in Klosterneuburg, Austria - KNB2014incub_MG | ecosystem: Engineered > WWTP > Activated sludge > Unclassified | place: Austria... | reverse complement strand
TTGCGGGTTAGCCACTTGTACCGAATAGTCTCCCATGCTGGTACAAGTGTTGGAGCAAAGCCCATGCGAGTTAGCCACTTGTACGAATAGTCTCCCATGCTGGTACAAGTGTTGGAGCAAAGCCCTTGCGGGTTAGCCACTTGTACCGAATAGTCTGCCCCCTCTGCAAGACACCTTACGAAATATTAAAATTTTAACTATTTTTAGTGATCACTTCAAAAATTCACTAAAAATGAAAAACCTTTTATTAATGCTATGTTTATGCATCGCGGCTACTGCCTGGTCACAGGAGTCTATGCAAGCTACCCAGAAAGTAGCACAGAGCTTTCTGGCACAAAATGAAAAAGCCATAGTCAGTCTTGGAAATGCCATTCCCGAAGAAAAATATGGCTGGAAACCCGCTGAAGGCGTCCGTTCAGTGGGAGAAGTATTGCTCCATGTAGCCCAGGGTAACTATTATTTATTGATGAATATAGGTATTCCTCCACCAGCTACTATTGATATGATGGGCATGGAAAAAATCCAGGGGAAAGCGAAAATCATCGAGACCCTTGAAGCATCTTTCAAATTTGTAAATGACAATATCCTGTCCATCAAAGACAATCAGCTTACTGATAAAGTAAAATTCCCCTGGGCTGAGATGAGCAAACATGCCGCCCTCTATCTGATGGTGGATCATACCGGGGAACATAAAGGCCAGTTGATTGCTTATGCAAGGTCAAATGGTGTGGTACCTCCCTGGAGCAATTAATTAGATTGGTGTCAAATTATTAAGGGGTTAAGTGGTTAACCCATTTAACCGCTTAACCCATTTAACCATTTTACCCCCCTATTTATAAGGAGAATAATTTTTCTATCTTTCTGACCTCATCCATTTTAATCTGACTAATTATGGGCTCAAATCTTTTCAGGAAGAAATCTGTAGATAAAATTTTGAAAGATGCGGCCCTGGGTGAACAGGAAGGGGGCCATCTGTCTGCTTTAAAACGTTCACTTGGGGTATTTGACCTGACGGTATTGGGCATAGCAGCGATTGTAGGTGCAGGGATATTTTCCACTATTGGTAAAGCCAGTTTTGACGGCGGTCCGGGCATTATATTTTTATTTTTATTTGCCGCCATAGCCTGCGGTTTTTCTGCTTTTTGTTATGCTGAATTCGCTTCCCTGGTACCGGTATCCGGAAGCGCTTATACATATTCTTATGTCGCCTTTGGTGAATTCATAGCCTGGATCATCGGTTGGAACCTGCTCATGGAATATGCCATTGGCAATATCGCTGTTGCTATTTCCTGGTCTGACTATTTTACGACCTTGATGGCGGGATTAGGGGCGCATATCCCCGAATGGCTAACCATGGACTATTGGACCGCTAAAGAACAAGTCGCAGAAGCTCAACAATTGGCCTGGAACAATGCCCCGATGATTGGTAACCTGCGGATAATTTGTGATCTTCCTGCTTTCGGAATTTCTGTATTGATTGCATATATTACTTATATCGGGATCAGGGAGAGTAAGGTATCCGCCAATATTATGGTCGCTTTAAAAATGGCAGTGATCCTGATTGTGATCGTTGTAGGGGCTTTTTATATCAAACCTGAAAACTGGTCGCCTTTTATGCCTAACGGTATCAGTGGTATTTTAACAGGGACGGCTGCAGTATTCTTTGCCTATATTGGCTTTGATGCCATTTCGACCATGGCAGAAGAATGTAAAGATCCTCAGCGGGATCTTCCCAAAAGTATGATCTACAGCCTGGTCATTTGCACGGTAATTTATGTTCTGATAGCCTTGGTTCTGACGGGCATGACCAATTATACACGTTTGGACGTTGGTGATCCTATGGCTTTTGTTTTTAATGAAATCGGGTTGGATTGGCTGGCGGGAGTGGTTGCAGTAAGCGCCGTCATAGCTACAGCGAGCGTTTTACTTGTTTTTCAGGTAGGTCAACCACGCATCTGGATGAGTATGAGCAGGGATGGATTATTGCCTCCAATCTTTTCTAAAATCCACCCTAAGTATAAAACGCCTTCATTTTCTACGATCCTGGCCGGAGCGCTGGTAGCCATTCCGGCATTGTTTTTGAATCTGGACTTAGTCATCAGCCTGACAAGCATAGGGACATTATTCGCTTTTGTATTGGTTTGCGGTGGAGTCCTGGTCATGTCCCATGATCCTTCACGGACGCGGGCTAAATTTAAGATCCCTTATTTCAACGCCAAATATGTAATGCCTTTTATTTCACTGGCTATCGTCTGGGTACTGGGAGTCCGAATGGTAAACATGGCAGGGGAGTCAGGCATAGCCTCGACAATTCCGTATTTTCTTTTCATCCTGCTTACGCTGTTTGTAACCGTGTACGCAGTGCTAAAAAATTATTCCCTGATCCCTGTACTGGGATTGATTTCTTGTGCTTATCTCCTATGTGAATCGGGGACGAGCAATTGGACCGCTTTTTTGATTTGGCTGCTTGTCGGTCAATTGTTGTATTTTGTTTACGGCTTTAAACACAGCAAACTCAAACAAAGCAACTAAAAACAATGAAGTATGGATACTAAATCAATTCTTATCACATTATTAATCGGAGCAGTCAGTGGCTGGCTCGCCGGTCAGATTAAACAAGGTTACGGCTTTGGTTTATTGGGCAATATCGTTGTAGGTATTATCGGTGGATTTCTGGGTAGCTGGTTGTTGGGATCTCTAGGGGTTTCAATGGGCGGTGGCCTGGTGGGATTGATTGCCACCAGCGTCATTGGCGCCATCGTATTATTGATCTTGTTAGGCCTTATCCGGAGAGCTTAATTCAACTTTCAACACCGGAATACGGAAATATAATCCGGGTTGCTGAAAATCTGATTTTCAACAACCCGTAATTAATTTGACCTTTTTTTTATTGGGGTGGTTTACCCCCTACCTCAACTTTTTGCTGTTATCGGCAGCCTGGATGCATTGTTCTCCAGCCATTTTTCAAAGTTTTGAAGCTCTGGATTTAAATCCCTGGCGATACTGATATCTCTCGCATTAGTAAAAGCTTCTTCAAATTCCTGGTAAAACTGGAACATATTTCCCAGATCATCCGCTCCTGGAAATCCAAAACTGCGGTACATCGCCGGAGTTACAGCGTTGTATTTTACTTCTTCTCCGACTGCTTTAGTCAGGGCTTTGGCCATGTCAGCACAAGAAATATGTTCTCCTGCAATCCCGACTGCCTGTCCAACCAGGGGTTCTCCTTTCTTAAAAATCCCATAAGCAACTTTACCTATGTCTTCGGCTGCAATGCCTGAAAGCCTTTTATCTGCCATTGGGAAAGTAATCGCAAGTGTTCCATCTTCACCGCGCTGAGGTCCCATGCCAAAATAAATGAGGTTGTCCCAATAAAATGTCGTTAATAAAAATGTGGTGGGCACTCCGGCATCCGTAAAAAAATGATCGGATTCACCTTTACCATCAAAGTGGGGTACAGAATATTTTCCACCCAGGGTAGGCATCCGGTCATCTTCAATAGGGATAAAAATGCGGGTATCCTCCAGGGTTGACCAAATCACATGTTTCAAACCGGTTGCTTTAGCCGCTGCTGCCATAGCCTGGGCTTCAGCTGATTCCCGCTCCGGTGAAAAATGCGTCCAGAAAAAAGTAACACAAAATGCTCCATAAGCGCCTTCCATCGCTTTTTGAATCGTTTCCGGATGTTCCAGGTCAGCATATACCACTTCAGCTCCCCGGGCTGCAATAGCTTTGGCCTTATCGGAATGGATATCCCTGGTGACGGCACGCACTGAAAATTCACTATTAGGGTCATTTAAGATTGCATTGACCAATCCCCCACCCTGGGCACCGGTGGCACCGAATACGGTAATTATTTTTTTTGTAGACATGTACTTTAGATTTATAAAGAACTAAAACGCAGCATTGGAAACTTAGTTCATTCAAGTTTAAAAATATTTGAAAAAAATAAAAAAAAATTCCGATTCCCGAGACTCAGAATAGAGGATTTAGGTGTCAACAACACCAGAACCAGTTATTTTAATTTTCAGGGATTGCGGTTCTTCGTTTCTTTATTCAAAAAGATTCCTTTATTATAAATTGATCCTGAATATTCAATTCAACTAATATCTTTTCGATGGACTTCATCATGGGCGGAGGGCCACAGACGTAAACATAGCTGTTATTTGGCATGAGCCTGGATTCCAGGATGTCCCTGGTTATGAATCCATGTTTGTAACCCGGTATTTCCTGCTCCGACAATACATTAATAAAATGATCCCCTAACAAGTTGTCCAACTCTTCTTCATGGATAATGTCTGCCCGGGTTTTATTGGCAAAGATAAGCTTGTTATTCCCTACGCTATCCATCTCACGGAGGTGACGAAAGATGGAAAGGAATGGTGTGACACCGGCACCGCCAGCAATAAAAACGCCCTCATCCTGATACCTGATATCTCCAAATACACCATGCAGGATCAATTCATCCTCTTTTGTCAGGCTGAGCAATTGATTCGTGACCCCTTTACGGTCCGGATAGGTCTTAATCGTAAACTCCAGAAAATCGTTATTTGGCACGGAAGTAAGGGTAAATGACCTTTTTTCGTTTATCCAGTCCTTCTGGTTGATGGAAACATCAGTCGCCTGCCCCGGGATAAATTGAAAGTGAACTGGTTTTTCAACAATAAACTGGAGCACATCATGGGTGACATGGGCAATGGCCAAAATTTTTACAATCTGTTTCATAATGTGATTTTTGGGTAATAAAATATGCCTCAATATTCTTTAAAGTTAGGCTTATTGGATATGTAAAGTTTGAATTTACCCTACACCGGTTGGCGACAGGTCCCAATAAAGTGGAAGCTATGACTTATTAATAATCATAAAACAAACCTAATCGCCCAAACAGAAAGCCCCTGTTGAATCAATTTGGACTATAAAACCGCCAGGAAGTTTTGTGGTCCCGTTTGATGTCCTGGTTGATCAGTATCGCCCTCAACATTTCTACGGGAAGATTATTTTCATGAAGGATGGCATCGTGAAATTGCCGCAAGCTCATTTTTTTGTTATCTACCAGTTCCCGCTTTAAAGCCATAAACTGTAATCCTCCGATCATATATGCAATTTGATATAATGGCCCGTATCCCCCGGTAAATGACCTCCTGACCTCCCCTTCCGCATTCGCCCGCTCATGCCCTACCCGGTCAACCAGGAAATCTATACATTGTTGCGGGGTCCATTTTCCCAGGTGATAATTCAGTGAAAAGATGATCCTTGCACATCGGTGCATCCGCCAGAACAACATACCTATTTTTTCACCGGGGGTTCTGGGAAACTTCATATCCCAAAGCAACATTTCCCAATACAAGGCATTGCCTTCAATCCAAAACGGCGTTCCAAAATTCCGATAGGTTTTATATCGATCCTGCATATATCCCTGGAGGTGATGGCCGGCGATCAGTTCGTGATGAACCGTTGCCCTTGAAAAATCAGGATTGTTGCCGCGCATACTCATCATTTTATCTTCATAACTCATGGTATTGGTCGGATAAGAAATAATCAGCGATTCCCCTCCCAGGAAAAACGGGCTGATCCTTTGACGCTCGGGCGACATCATATACATGCTCCAGTCTTCCTCAGCCAGGGGCGGTATCGTGACGAGGTCATGTTTTTTTAGAAATTCAACCGATTGTTTGTACAATTCATACATAGCCTCAGGTTGTTTTCCAGGCGCTACATAAGAATTTTTTACTTTCTCCTGGGCTGCTTTCCAATCGTTTCCATATCCCATTTCATTAGAGGCTTTCAGGAGTTCGGCATCGCACCAGGCAAATTCTTTATTGGCAATGTCTACCAGTTCATCCGGAGAATAAGGTAGGTACTCCAGCTTAAGTTGACGGATAAGTTCTTCGTTGCCTATCGGCCTGCCAATGATACCGCTGCCATCATCTTTTTGGGAAACGGTGTGCCTGATTTTACTGCGGAATGTACCGGCATAAAGCCCCAATAAACTATCCGTTTCGGCATAGGTCTTTGGGACCCACCAGGTAAATAAAGGGTCATATCCATTGTAGAAACTGTAATAATCTTTTAAACTACCCATCAATCCTCTCACCGCTGCCGTACCGAGATCAGCCTGGGCTTTATCCAGGCTATCCGCTTTTTTCAGCTTTTTAATTTCAATTTCAAGGATTTTATTGATCTCATTTAATTCTTTGGCAATCGCCTCACCGTTGGCCGTAATCCCTCGTTTCCGAGGCTCTATTAGGTTATATATCCGATCACTAAAGGGCAGCCATTGGACGATAGTATTATACAATTTATCTTCTTCCGCCAATTGATATTCCTCATCTTCAATATCCCTTTTGAAAAGCAGGTAATCCACTTTCCCGTTAATGCTGATCTTATCAAAATCGATGGCAGTCAATTGTTTTTTATAAGCCGAAATATTTTCTAATAATCTGCGCCTCCGCTGAGGGCTATTGTAGTCATCCCTTCGTTGTTGGGTCCACCATTCCGCTCTTGATCCGCTGCTGGAATAAAACCGGTTTATGCTGTTTCGGTCGGCTTCATAATTGATCATGAGGTGGGCGAGCTCGCTGGTTTGGAGGTAGAGGTCTGAGTTCAGTTTTTGGGCGGAAGTTGTTTTAATGAAGAGAATGAAAGAAATGAAAAGAATGAAGGGAATTAAGGGAATTGATCGGCGCATAAGAGTAAGTTTTAAAGAGGGCTAATAGCTTCTAAGGTAAAAAAAATAGGAATTTTGAATTTACAAAATTGATCCTATAGGGGTAATCTCACTGGTGCATCATAACATCATGATCGGAAATGGCCGATGTTAAGTGGATCGGGGTTTTGTAAAATTGGTAGAATTGGAAATTGTTCTGTTAACAAATGAGGACTATAAATATCTCTTGATTGACAATTTGACATAAACACTGGATGGTCCTGGCCTTCCCACATGGGATACCTGAATCAATATTGGTTGGTGATATCAAATTTCTCCGCTCCTATTTCCTAGCTAATCTACTTAGAGAACTCGACATGTAATCGCTAACTTATCGTTTATGGAAGCCAAACAACCCAGAGCCAATCTTTTGAAAGTTAGTAAATCTGAATATATAAATGAGATGTATGATCAGGAATATTTGTTCCTATCACAACATAAATCATTTAGAGGATCAGACCCTAAGAATAATGGAATAAAGGATCCGAGGGAACAGAATGTTACCACCCTCAATGGTAAAAAGGTATCTGTATCAAGAAAAGACGGGAAGCCATTATTCTATGAGAATGAATTGATTTTAAGTGATGGTGAACTCAATGAATCAATTGAAGATGTGCATACCCTTATCTGCTCTTTTTACTATTTAGGCAATGAACTGGAAGAGCCAAATGAATTATACCAGGAAAAATTTTATCAACCCGGAAATCTAATTCTGATAATCAAAGATCTTAAGGAATTCAAAAGTAAGTTTCGTGAATCAATGGCCCAGTTGAACATGGGTTTTGAAAATAAAATGGTTGAATACTATGATCCCAAAACCTGGAGAGGGGGCAGGGATAGTTTAACCGTTCACCATAAGGATATTGGTTATTCATACCAATCGGAATTTCGCGTTGCTATCCGGCCGTTGAATTACGGCGAGCCCGGAATACCTCCATTAATGCCAATGAAAGTTCCACTTCCTGGGCTTCGGCAAATAAGTTACACAAGAGAAATTTATTCTGGTTTTCAGTAGCTAGCTATAACCACTTTTCAATTCAGTTTAGCAAGCATCAAATCAGTTGAACCTAAACTTCCTATGCTATCCCAGTTTCAAACTTTATTAGTAGCCCCGAAGGGAATCGAACCCCTATCTGGAGAACCGGAATCTCCCATTCTATCCATTAAACTACGGAGCCATATTCTAATACTAATGTGCAAATATCTTAAAAGTTGCTATTATAAATAGGTCATGTGGAATTGTTGAATTGAAAAATTGAAAAATTGTCAACCTCAGACTCAGCCTCCCAGGATGATCCCCGGATCGGGCCTCAGCCTTAAACTCAACCTAAACCTTAGTTTTTCGCAATCATCTTATAACTCGTCACCACCCCCCTTATCAAAGACGAACTAAACCCCTGGTGCTCCATCTCATTTAATCCCGCGATCGTACATCCCTTGGGTGTCGTCACCTTATCGATCTCTGCCTCAGGATGGGTGTCCCGGGTCAATAACAATTCAGCTGCACCTTTTACGGTCTGAGCGGCGATCAAGCTGGCTACTCCTGAGTTGAACCCGATTTCGATACCGGCCTGGATATTGGCTCGGATATACCGCATGGCGTAAGCTGTCCCGCAGGCACCCAGTGCCGTAGCAGCTTCCATCAGTGATTCATCGATGACGGCTACCTTACCCAGTTTTTCAAACAGTCTTTTGGTAAATTCTATCTGTTCGGCTGAAGCCCCGTCACCACTGATACAGGTCATACTCTCCCGTATCGCTATAGCCGTATTGGGCATGGCCCGTATAATGGATATTTTTTTCTTAATGATTTCTCTCATGGTCTTGGTCTCCACCCCTGTGACCACGGATATCAATAAGTTTTTATTGGGTACAAACGCGGAAGCAACCGATTTGAGTAAGGCAGGCACCTGATATGGTTTGACCGCCAGGATGACTACATCGGATGCTTTGATCGCTTTGATATTGTCCGAAATAATAGATACCCCCTTTAAGGAAAGTTCTATTAATGCATTGGGATTCCTCCGGGTTACGATCAGATCTTTTGCCTTGATAAACTCACTGGCCAATAAACCTTCTGCAATGGCTGTCCCGAGATTTCCTCCACCTATGATAGCTATTTTATTCATTGTTGAATTGCTGAAATGTTGAATTGCTGAAATGTAGAATTGTTGAATTGTAAAATTGATGAATTGTCAGTCTTTTAACCCCTTCCTCTTTAACCTCTTAACCCTTCTTAACCCTTCTTTACCTCAACCTCAACCTCTGTTGAATTGTTGAATTGTGAAATTGTTGAATTGTCATTCCCTTTAACCTTCTTAACCTTCTTAACCCTCTTAACCGTTTAACCTCTTTAACCCTTCCTCTTTAACCCTTCTTAACCCCTTTACCCTCCTTTACCTCTACCTCAACCTTAACCTCAAACTCTGCTGAATTGTGAGTCCCTTTAACCTTCTTAACCTTCTTAACCTTCTTAACCGTTTAACCTCTTTAACCCTTCCTCCTTAACCCTTCCTCTTTAACCCTTTACCCTATTTTACCATATTTCGGTTCCAATAATAATAAAAAGGTACTCCCAACAATATTAATGCAATCCCTGATAGCGTTTCCATCGGCCGCTGTGACGGCGTATAAATGATCAATCCAAGGCAAAACAATACGAAGATGGCCGGTACGAAGGGATACCCTATCACTTTATAAGGTCTTACCGCATTGGGTTCTTTTTTCCTCATGATAAAGACCCCCAGCGCGGTAGATCCGTAAAACAGGAAGGATGCAAAAATCAACATATCCGTAAGGGTATCAAAACTTCCGGAAAACAATAAGATGATCGCCCAACCGCATTGTATCCATAAAGAATACGAGGGCGTTTTATATTCCGGATGCACATAATCCGCTTTTTTGAAAAAATTGCCATCCCTGGCCATCGCATAATATATCCTCGAAGACATCAATATCGTGGCATTCGTGGCATTGAATGTGGTAACCAGGATCAGACAAGAAACAAATAACGCCCCTGCTTGTCCTAAATACAAACCCACAATATCCACGGCCGCTATTCCCGAACCTGTAGTCTGTCTGGCTATAATATCATCTATTGGAGAAATGTAATGGTAAACAAAATTGATCGATACATATATAACCATGACGATCAAAGTCCCGGCAAATAAAGCGATCGGCAGATTGCGCTGGGGATTTTTGATTTCACCGCCCAGGTATCCTATGTTGTTCCAGCCTTCATAGGCCCAGAAAGCACCGAGCATCGCCGTAAATAAAAGAGCTAAAAATCCTCCCGAAAAAAAGGCTTGGGGCACATAGGTGGTCGCTGCCTGGGTGACATTAGACCAGGATCCTTTACTGCTGAATAAACCTGCCAGGATAAGAAATACCATAGCGGTCACGAGGGTAAACGTCAAACCCCTCGATACCTTTTCTCCCAACCTCAACCCCTTATAGTTTAAATAGGTAAGTCCCAACAACAACAACATGGCTAATAATTTGACCGTCAGATTATCGAAAGGGCGAATGACCCCGCCTATATTAAAATCACTGTTGCCTATCTCCGGCAGGTGGATCAGGTGATTGAGCGACTCTGCAAATACATACGCAATGGCGGCAATCGATGCCGAGCGGATAGCTGCAAAACATCCCCAACCAAATAAAAAAGCAAAAAACGGATTGTATATCTTCTTAAAATAAGCATACTCTCCCCCACTATCGGCATACATCCCCGCGATCTCGGCATTGCTGAGTGCGCCAAACAAACTGATGGTCCCCGCCAGGATCCAGGCCAAAAGCACATAGGTCGGCAATTGGAGCGAATCAGACATCGGAGCAACCTTTTTAAATACCCCCGAACCAATGATGGCACTGATCACTAAAACAATACAAGACAATAAACCCAACGACCGGTTGAGTGTGGTTTTGTTGCTATCCATAGACAAAATTATTTTTTCATTTCCTCGAATGACTGAGTCACTACCTGCTCCAATGTAAGATTATTTACCTTACTCTTTACCCAACTGATGATATCCAGATAAATAAAAGCCTGTTGTTCGTAATGGTCTTTAGTAAGTGCCATCAGTTCGGGATAAAAAGAAGCAAACAATTCCTTTTCTTTAAATGCGTCCGCATTGATCAGGCGGTTAAAAAAATGGAGAATGGCTTTTTGCACTTTATTGAGGTCGTGCATTTTTTTAAGAAAATAATTGCTGGACCGGACCAGGTAAGACAACAACCCTTTATTACCCAATTCATAATGGGCAATCAAATTTAGCAATCGGGCATATCCCTGCAGGTCTTCGCGGAGGGCCACGGATTTGAGGTCTATGATTTTATCCAGAAAATTGCTGGCGGTCCTGGGATCTCCGGCTCCTATATACAACCAGGCGATCTTAAAATAAAAGACCAGGATGCGGTGTTCGTCCAGTTTTGCTTTATATTTTTCCAGCCGTTGCAGGGTCTTGGGGACGATCTGCAAACCCTGTTTAAAATTACCTTCTAAAAAGTATTGATGGATCCGGGAGGTATGCACATAGACAAAAGATAACAACTTGGAATTTTCGTTAAACTTCGGATAATTTTCTTTCCTGAATTTTTCCAGGTCTCCCAGCGCCTGAATAAAAACTTTATACAATTTAAGGTTATAACTGCAGGTCAGGATATAATGGACCGCATGCATATACGAATCCGGATCGCGGTCAATCAGAAAGGATTTATTGGCAAATTCATTTTTCCATTTTATAGCATGGTCCATACATTGCTGAAAATCCAATAATATAAAATAATACCATACCTGGCACTGATGGTAACTGATGGCATCCATGGTGCTCAGTTGCGATTCAACGACTTTTGGAAGGTTGGTTTTAAAATAAGCCTGTATTGCTTTTTCATCTTTGATGCTGCGGACGTGCCCCATTTGCAGGTATTTGCCGTACATCAGGAGTTTTAAATTGGACAAACGAATGGATTGACTGACCACCCCGGTCAATAAATCAGCCTCATCGGAAAGTTGTTTGGCACGATCGGTATGAGACCGGGTAATATGCCGCGTCTCAATCAGTTTCTCAAACTCGATGATCTCGAGCAATAAAATTTCCTGATCGTGGTTTTTTGCTACCTGTTTGATCCGTTCCAACAATCGCAGCGACTGTAGGTAAAGGCCCTTGCCGTAAAGGATACGGGCATAGTCAATTTGTTCCCGGATTTCGAGGTCTACCTTTTTACTCGAATGAATCAACCTTAGACTGGTGAGTACATTGGAATATAAATTGCGTTTAAGGTTGGCATATTTTACACCGGCAATACCCCCCAATTTTTTCCGGATTAAATCGTCGTCTATTTCTTTGGTTTTTTCCAGGATATCAAACAACTTGATAAACTGGGTACCTTCCTGGCGCTGCAAACGACTACTGAATAATTTAAAATGTCGTTTTTCAGCTTTTGTCAGGGAGTGGATAAGCTCCAAAAGGTGATCGGATTTTGCGATTGGCATGACAATTATTGTTGTTATATAACGCTGATATTGAAGTCAATATCTTAAACCATGTTTGTTGTTTAGTACAAAATTTTCGTTTAATTTAATCAGGGTAGACCGAATAATTCGCTTATCTTTTCGATCTTGTTTTGTCGGGTAAGATAATACAAGCATAGAGAATTGTCATCACAATATTAACACAATTAACCTGTAAATGGATAACAGTGACCAGAAAGGCCTTTATATACCTCAGTTGGAAAAGGATTCGTGTGGCGTAGGCTTATTTGCAAATTTAACCGGCGAGAAAAAACACAAAGTCGTAGACAAAGCCCTGACCATGTTGGAAAACATGGAACATCGCGGTGCCTGCGGCTGTGAACCCGAAACCGGTGATGGTGCAGGTATATTAGTACAGACCCCTCATGATTTTTTTAAACTTGTTTCCGGAAAGCTTGGATTTACCTTACCGGATTTTGGAGAGTACGGCGTACTGATGTGTTTCATGCCCAAATCCGAAAAGCTTTACAATAAAAT
>Ga0138256_10006136_pt1 | contig 12716 bp, 8 predicted proteins | sample KNB2016incub_MG_FD_105486 | JGI IMG/M metagenome (GOLD analysis project Ga0138256, IMG submission 105486) | Active sludge microbial communities from wastewater in Klosterneuburg, Austria - KNB2014incub_MG | ecosystem: Engineered > WWTP > Activated sludge > Unclassified | place: Austria... | reverse complement strand
TACTTCGTTTCCGCCGGCATCGGGCGCAAGGCGCTCGCCCTGCCGCAGACGCGGCAGATCGCCGACGGAGTGGATTTCGTCGTCAGCCTGATCTACGGCCAGCGTCCCGGCGAGGCGGAGGATCCGACCGCCTGGGATCTCCAGGCGGTGGAGGAGAGCTTCCGCCAGCTCGAAGCTCTCGGCCGGCCCTATCTCACCGGCGCGGTGACGGTCGGTGTCGCGACCTGGCGCGGCAAAGGGGGGGAGACGCGTGAGGTCTCGACGGCGCTGTCGCTCGGCGATCTGGTGCGGGCGCGCGGTCTCGAGCTCAAGCCGGGCTTCAGCCTGCAGGGCATCGACCGTCAGGTCTGGGAGTTCGTGGCCCGTGGCCCGGCGCGCGCCGGGCCTTGGAATCTCGCGACCGGCGACTCGATCCGCGTGGTCCGCACCGCGACACCGTTTCTCGAGGAGTTCCGCCGCCGCCTGGGAGCTTGGGAGTCTACCCATCGACTGGGCGATGTGCTCTATCGCTTGCGCCGCGACGAGGAACGCCTCTCGTTGTCGGTCGACAACCTCGCCGAGGTCCTGGCTCCGGATGCCGCGGCGCCGATCCTCGATCTGGCGCTCGAACGCGTCTCCGCCTCCGCCGGCCGCTGGGTCGTGCGGCTGAAGCTCGCGAATCAAAGCACGGAGAGCACCGACCTGGCATTCTTCGACAGCAACTTCGTCGAGCTCCAGGTGGCGGGCGCGACGATCGGCGATGTCGAGCCGGGCGACTTTCAGCGCGTCGAGCTGCTGGTCGACGGGGAGAAAGGGACGATGCGCGCTTTCCGGCAGGCGAACACGGTGCGCCTCTTCCTGCCGCTCCTGGAGGAGAGTCAGCAGGTCGCGAGCGGCAACATCGAGCTTCGCCTGGCGCAGCGAACTCCAGCGACCACGATCTCCGCGAGCTTCCTTCTTGCCGACGGGCGGGCGCTCTCCCTCGAGCCGCGCGAGTGGCAGTTCGACAAGCCTTGAGCGCCGTCGGCGCGCTGCTGCGCGAGCTCTTCTTCGCCCCCTTCCGCGAGATGCTGCATGGGCTCGATGCCGTCTTGCGGCACGGCCTTCGATCCCTGCTGCTGGTTGCGGCGGGGCTGGTCGTCGGCTGGTGGGTCTACGTTCCGCTGCACGAGCTCCTGCACGCTTTCGGATGCCTGGCGGCCGGAGGGGAAGTCTCGCGTCTCGAGATCGCGCCGGTCTACGGCGGGGGCTGGCTATCCAAGCTCTTTCCTTTTGTCGTCCCGGGCGGGCCCTACGCCGGGCGGCTCTCGGGTTTCGATTCGCACGGCAGCGACTGGATCTACCTCGCGACCGACCTGGCACCGTTCGCGTTGGCGCTCTTCCCGGGCTTCTGGTGGCTGCGCCGGGCAGCCTTCGCCGGTCGGCCGGTCGCCTTCGGCGCCGCCCTGCCGGCGGCCTTCGCGCCGCTGCTGTCGCTCTCGGGAGACGCCTACGAGATCGGCTCGCTGGCGACCGTGCACCTGCCCGTCTGGTCCGGCCACCGGCAGCTGGTCGGCGACGATCTGGGGATCAAGTTGGCGGAGATCGCCGGACTCGCGGACGCGCATCTGCTCGCCGGCGTGGGGGTTGCCGCTTCGCTCGGCCTGCTCTGGGCGTTGACCTGGATGCTCCTCGCCCGGCGCCTCGCCTCGCGCCTGGGCGCGCCGGCTCCGGCGGAACGCACCGCTGCTCGCCCGGTGTCGAATCGCGCGGGGGGTCAGGCCCGGGATCAGGCGCCGGGATCAGGCTAGGATGAATGCGCGAGTCCCTGTACCCGGAGCTGGAGTGATCATGAGTCGGAAGTGGTCGAAGTCGCCGTCGCAACCTGCCGGCTCGGGCCGCGGGCCCAGCCCGGGAAGCCCCGGGCGCCCCCCGGAGCTCGTCGGAGCACGCAGCGCTCTCGGTCTGGGGATCGGCCTCCTGCTCGGTGGCGCACTCCTCGCAGGCTGCGCCTCGTCGCGAGCCAAAGCCAACGCCGCTTCCGCCAACGAGCGCCGGCCGGCGGCCGTTTCGCTGATCGCGGCGAAGACCGCAGCATTCACCGCACGACCGGGCTTGCTGGATCTCTACGTCGATGGTGAGGCTGGCAAGGTGATGGTGCGGCTGCCGCCAGGGCGGGGCCCGCGACGGACGATCGGTGAGTACATCTACTACGAGGGCATCGTCACCGGCCTGGGCTCGAATCCGGTGGGTCTCGACCGCGGGCAGGTCGGCGAACCGCAGCTCCTGCGTCTGCGCGAGCTCGGCGGCAAGGTGCTTTTCGAGTTCGTGAATCTGCAGTATCGCGCGCTCGGCGACTCGCCAGAGGAGGCGCGGGCGGTGGAGGAGTCGTTCGCCAACTCGGTGATCTGGAGCGCTGAGGTCGTCGCCCGCGACGGCGACGGGAGCCTGCTGATCGATCTCGGTCCATTCCTGCTCCGTGACGCGCACGGCGTGGCGAACCGGTTGGCCGATGCGGGGCAGGGCAGCTTCTCCCTCGACCGCGAGAAGAGCGCCATCGACGTTTCGGATTGCCTCGCGTTCCCCGACAACGTCGAGCTCGAAGCGACCCTCACCTTCACCAGCTCGAAACCCGGCGACGAAGTGCGCAGCGTCGCCGTCGAACCGGGGGCGCTCTCTTTCGTGCAGCACCAGTCGTTCGTCCGCCTGCCGGATTCCGCCTACACTCCGCGCGAGTTCGATCCGCGCATGGGCTCGTATGCGATCCGTTTTCAGGACTATGCCGCGCCGCTCGCGCGCCCGGTCGAGCGACGCTGGATCGTCCGCCACCGCCTGGCGAAGATCGATCCCGCGGCCGCCCACTCAACGGTGCGCAAGCCGATCGTCTACTACGTCGATCGCGCGGCGCCCGAGCCGATTCGCAGCGCGCTTCTCGAAGGGGCGGGATGGTGGAGCGCTGCCTTCGAGGCGGCGGGCTTCGACGACGGCTTCCGGGTCGAGCTCCTGCCGGAGGGGGCCGATCCGCTCGACGTGCGCTACAACGTGATCCAGTGGGTGCATCGCGCGACGCGCGGCTGGTCTTACGGCGGCGGCGTGATCGATCCGCGCACCGGCGAGCAGCTCAAGGGGCACGTCACGCTCGGCTCGTTGCGCGTGCGCCAGGACCGGCTGCTGTTCGAAGGTCTCGCCGGCGCCGGAAAGAGCGGCAGCGGAGCGCCCGACGACCCGGTGGTCCTGGCGCTGGCGCGCATCCGCCAGCTCGCTGCGCACGAGGTCGGGCACGCACTCGGCTTTGCGCACAACTTCGCCGCCAGCGCCGACGGCCGCGCCTCGGTGATGGACTATCCCGCGCCGCTGGTGCGCATCACCAGCCAGGGCGAGCTCGATTTTTCTCAGGCTTACGGTGTCGGCGTGGGGGAGTGGGATCTGCATGCGACGCGCTGGGCCTACGGGCAGTTCGCGCCCGGGAGCGACGAAGGCGCGGCGCTCGCCGCGATCGCGCAGGAGGGCGTGCTGCGAAACCTGCACTTTCTCACCGATGCTGATGCCCGCCCCGCCGGGGCGGCGCATCCGCGCGCCAGTCTCTGGGACAACGGCGACGATCCGGTCGCCGCTCTCGAACAGGCGATGCGGGTGCGTCGCATCGCCCTCGCGCGCTTCGGCGAGGCCAACCTGCCCGCCGGCGCACCGCTCGCGCTGCTCGAGGAGACGCTCGTTCCGGTCTACTTCCATCATCGCTTCCAGCTCCAGGCGGCGGCCAAGGTGCTCGGTGGCCTGGATTATCGCTATGCCGTGAACGGCGATGCCGCGCCCGGAGCCATCGCCCGTCCGGTGTCTGCCGACCGGCAACGGCGGGCGCTCGCAGTGCTGCTCGAGACCCTGGACCCGGCGGTGCTCGATCTGCCCGAAGAGACACTGCGCAAGCTCCTGCCGCGCCCCAGCGGCTACGACGCGAATCGGGAAATGTTCGCTTCGAAGACCGCTCCGGCGTTCGACGCGCTCGGCGCGGCGGCGACCGCGGCAGATCTGACCATCCGCCAACTCCTGCAGCCGGCGCGCGCGGCGCGCCTGGTCGACTTTCATCGCCGCAACGCCGCGCAGCCGGATTTCGACGAAGTCCTCACGGCGCTATGCGACAAAGTGTTCCTGGACACTGCGCTGCTCCAGCCGCGCGAGGCGGAGATCGCGCGGGTCGAGCAGCGCGTCCTGGTCGATCGGCTGATCGAGCTCTCGGGCAACAGCGCGGCGCCGGCCTGGGTGCGCTCGCGTACCGACGGAGCGCTCGCCGAGCTGCTGCAGCGGATGGATCTCCTGGTGCCGCTCGATCCGGCGGAGAAGGCGCATTTCTCGGCGGTGACGGCCGAAATCGGCAGACATCTGGCGCGTCCCGCGCCGCCGTCCGCGGCGCTGCGGCTGGCGCCTGCCGAGCCGCCCGGTGAGCCGATCGGTGCGATGACGGACGAGTGGGAGATCGGCAGGGGAGCAGCGGATTTCACGCGGGCGGACGATTGCGAATTTTCGCCACCGCGCTGAGCACTGCCATCGTCGCAGCGACTGTCGCCTGCGGCGCGCCGTCGCCTACCGCCGCGGACGGCGTGACCGGACGCAGTGCCGCGATGGCGAAAGCGGTCCCCCGGCTCGAGTTCGAAGTCGTCGCCACCTATCCGCACGATCCGGGTGCTTTCACTCAGGGCCTTCTCTGGCACGACGGGAAGCTCTACGAGAGCACCGGCATGTACGGAAGGTCTTCGCTCCGCGAAGTGGAGATCGCCACCGGTCAGGTCTTGCGGCGGGTGGATCTCGATCCCGAGATCTTCGCCGAGGGGCTGGCGCTGGCGGGCGCTCGTCTGTTCCAGCTCAGTTACCAGACCGAGATCGGCTGGGCCTGGGATCTCGCTACGTTCCGCAAGGTGCTCGACTTCACCTACCCCGGCGAGGGCTGGGGGCTCACCTTCGACGGCACGCATCTCATTCAGAGCGACGGCAGCTCGCGCCTCACCTTCCGCTCGCCGGTCGATTTTTCACCGCAACGCGAGCTCTCCGTGACTCGCCTCGGCCGACCGCAGTTCTATCTCAACGAGCTCGAGTTCGTGAACGGCGAGATCTGGGCGAACATCTGGTTGAGCGACGAGATCCTGCGCATCGATGCGCGCACCGGTGAAGTCACCGGAGCGCTCGACGCCGCGCAGCTGCTGTCGCCCGAGGAGCGCCGTCACGCCGACGTGTTGAACGGCATCGCCTGGGATCCCGAGCGCCGGCTCTTCCTGATCACCGGCAAGAACTGGCCGAAGCTCTTCGCCCTCTCGGTGCACGCGCCGGGCGTCCCGTCGCGCTGAGTCCTTCAGCGGTCGGTCGGCGCCGCTTCGGCGTCGAGGAGGTCGGCGAGCAGTCGAATGCGCCGCGCCAGGGATTCGACCTCGACGTACTCCTCGCGCGTGTGCATGCCGCCGCCGACCGGTCCCAGACCGTCGAGGACCGCGACACGCCCGGGCTCGGGAAGAAAGTTGGGAAAGGAGATCCCGCCGCGGTCCGCCTCGCGCAGCAACTCCCAACCAGCCCTGGCCGCGAGGGCGACGGCGCGGTCCGCCTGGACCGGTGGCAGGCTCGCGGGATCGACCGGAGGGATCGCGCCGTCGTGGGTGAAGTCGATCCCGACCTCGCGCCGGGAGGCGATCTCCGCCGCCAGCCCGGCCAACTCCCGGGCCAGCTGCGGCCCCTCTTCGGCGCGCAGGAAGCGGGCTTCGCCCTCCACTACCGCGCGATCCGGGACGACGTTGAGCTGATGGGCGCTGCCGAAACCGGCCTCGGAGGCGAGCCCGCCCCCGACCTCGGAGTCGGGCCGGGTGATCGCCGCCACCCAACCCTGATCTCCGGCGGCCATCCGCGCGACGTTGACCGTCGGACCGTCGAGCGGCCGCGAGAGCGCCGCCGCGCGTTCGCTCCACTCGGCCGCCGCCAGCAGCGCCGAGCGCCCTTGCCAGAAGGCCAGGCCGGAGTGCGCCGATTGGCCGCATACGACCAGGCGCCAGTGGAACATGCCGCGCCTGCCGGTGACCAGCGTCTCGCCGTCGCCGCGGGGCTCGCCCGGCTCGAGCACCCATAGGGCGGTGGCAGCAGCGCCAGCGGCCGCCACGGCGCGTCGTGAAATCGCGCCGCCGACCTCCTCGTCGGGCACCAGGACGAGTCGGAGCGCCGGCGGACGGACTCCGCGCCGGGCCAACAAGTCCAGCGCCTTGAGAAAGGCGACGATGCCGCCCTTCATGTCGATCGCACCGGTGGCGAAGAGGCGCCTCCCCTCGCGACGGGGGGGTGCCGCGGCGAGCACGGTGTCGAAATGCCCGATGAGGAGTATGGGCAGCCCGGCTTTCGCACCGTCGGCGGCGGGCGAGGTCGCGACGACGACCGGCAGCGCGGCGCCGTGCTCGTCCGGCTCGTCGTGAATCGCCACGGAAAGTCCGCGCGCGCCGAGCTCAGCCGCGAGGAGCGCGGCCATCCGGCGCAGGGCCTGCGGCTCGTCGGAGGGTGAGCTTTCGGCGGCGAGGCGCTCGAGCAGCTCGACGGCTTCGGCGAGAAGATCCTCGGGTAGCAGTGGGCCCGGGAGCGGCTGCATCGCTTCGGAAGTCGGCATGAGCCGGAGCTTATCGTCCAGCGCCCGGCCTCGAGTCTCCTTGTCTCGGCGCGGTGCGGCCGATACACTGACGCGCCGCAAGAGGTCGGCAGATCGATGATGAAATCGCACAGTGCAGCAGCAGGGCGCCGATGGCACGCGCGCCTTCTCGGAGCCTGGCTGGCGGGCGGCGTTCTCGCTGCGGCGTCGTTGCCCGCGGCGCAGCCGGTGTTGCCGACGGCACAGGAGGTCGAGACCGCGGTCGCGGCGGTCTATCCGGCGCTGGTCAACATCTCGGCGGTGTCACGCGATTTCGCCGAAGGCCGGGCGATGCGCTTTCCCAGCGCCGGCAGCGGCGTCCTGGTCACCGACCAGGGGCACGTGCTGACCAACTTCCATGTCGCCGGCAACAGCACGCGGATCCGTTGCACGCTCACTGACGGGCGGATCTTCGACGCCGACGTCGTCGCCCACGATCCGCTCACCGATCTCTCGGTGTTGCGCCTGCGCGCCGGCGGGCAGGGCGCTGCGACCGTTCCCACGGGCCTGCGGCCGGCAAGGCTGGCGGTCGAGGCCGCGGTCGAGATCGGCGATCCGGTGCTGGCGCTCGGCAATCCGTTCGCGCTTTCATCGTCGGTGACCCTCGGCATCGTCTCCAACGCCCATCGGGTGTTCACCGACTTCACCGGCTCGGAGCTCTCGGACGTCGAGCTCGATGGCGGCGAGACCACCGGCTGGTTGACGCAGTGGATTCAGCATGACGCGCTGATCCTGCCCGGAAACTCCGGTGGCCCGCTGGTGAACCTCGCCGGCGAGGTGATCGGCATCAACGAGCTCGGCGGGGGAGGGATCGGTTTCGCCATTCCCGCCCGTGTGGCGGCCGACGTGCTGCGGCACGCCCTGGCCGATGGCGCCGTGCGCCGCAGCTTCCTCGGCTTCGCCGCGCTGCCGGTGGCCAAGCTCGGCCGCGAGACCGGCGCGCTGGTCTCCTCGGTCACTCCGGGCGGTCCGGCGGAGGCCGCGGGCCTCGAGGCGGGCGACATCCTGCTGGCGCTCGACGGCGAGCAGGTGGAGGCGCGCTTCTTCGAACAGGTGCCGGAGCTCTATCGGCGTGTCGCCGAATTGCCGATCGGTACGGCCGCGAAGCTGACGATCGAACGCCGGGGCGAACGCCGCGAGATCGTCGTCACGACCAGCGAAATGGAGCGCCTGCGTGGCGAGAAGGGCGAGCTGCGGGCGCTCGGCATCTCCGCCGAAGAGCTCACCGGACCCCTCGCCCTGGCGCGCAATCTCCGGGTGCGCGAGGGGCTGCTGGTGACCGGGCTGCGGCCCGGCCAGGCCGCGGCGACGGCGCGGCCGCAGGTGCAGGCGGGGGATGTCCTGCTCGCCGTCGATGGGCATCCCGTGAAGACCCTTGCCGCGGTCGAGGCGCGGCTGGCAGAGGCTCGCGCTGCAGCGCGCTCGGCCGCCGCAGCGAAGGCGAGCGGCGCGTCCAGTGCGGGCGGCGGGATCCTGCTCAAGCTGATGCGCGGCGACCAGGAGATCCTGGCGCTCGCGCGCCTGCCGGAGAAGCGCAGCGGGCGCTCGGGCGGCGAGCTGCCGCGAGCCTGGCTGGGTCTGCTCACCCAGGTACTGACGCCCGAGCTGGCGGCCGCCCTGGGCCGTCCGGGCACGCAGGGCTATCGCGTGAGCGAGGTCTATCCCTGGACCAACGCAGCGCGCGCCGGCGTTCTCGTCGGCGACCTCCTGGTCGCGCTCGACGGCGAAGCGCTCACCGCGGCGCGGCCGCAGGACGCCGACGATCTGCGCCGGGCCGTCGAGGCGCGGCGGATCGGCGAGAACCTGCGGCTGGCGATCGTGCGCGACGGCCGCGAGCGCGAGATCGCGGTGCAGCTCGAGTCGCGTCCCGCTGCCTCCGAGGAGACCCGGCGCTCGCGCCAGGAAGAGTTCGAGTTCGCGGTCCGCGAGCTGACCCTGCTCGATCGCAGCGATCGCCACTGGGAGCGCGACCAGAACGGGGTCCTGATCACCGACGTCACCAGCGGAGGTTGGGCGCACATGGCGGGATTGCGCATCGACGATCTCGTCCTGTCGCTCAACGGCGCAGCGGTGACCAACGTCGCCGACTTCGAGCGCCGCATGGCCGAGCTCTCGCTGGCGCATGTCGCGACGGTCGAGGTCTTCGTCCGCCGCGGTGCCGGTACGCACTTCCTCTTCATCGAGCCCGAATGGCCGGAGGGAAAATCCAAGTGACTTCCGCTCGCTTCTTCCGTCGTTTCGTCCACTGCGCGCTACTGGCAATCCTGGCGGGCGCGACAGCCGCCCAGGCCAAACCGCGCGAGCTCTCTCGCGAAGAATTGCTCACCCGGATCTCGCCGGCGATCGTCAGCATCAAGGTCGTTCTCAAGACCGAGTTCAACATGGGCGACTCGATCCAGGAGCAGGAGTCCGTGCTCGACGCGCTCGGCGCGGTCGTCGACCCGGGTGGGCTCATCCTGCTGTGGAACTCGCAGCTGTCGGCGACGCGGCTGATGGACGCCGTGCAGCAGATGGGCGAGGGCGAGGACTTCAAGCTCAAGATGACGCCGACCGATTTTCACGTCACGATCGCTGGCGACGCCCGCGAGTATCGGGCCTTCCTGGCCGCCTCCGACTCCGAGCTCGATCTGGCCTTTCTGCAGCTCGAGGAGCGCCCGGCGCAGCCGCTGGCGAGCGTCGAGTTCGGCCGATCGCGCCCGACTCGCATCGGCGAGACGGTGATCGGCGTGACGCGGCTCTCGCCGGCGTTCGACCGCGCGGCCTTCTTCGAGACCGGCAGCATCGCGGGCCGCATCGCAAAGCCGACGCGGGCCTTCATTCTCGATGCTTCACCTTCGCTGCTCGGCCTGCCGGTGTTCGACCTCGAAGGGCATGCCGTGGGCGCCGTGGCGACCGTGTTATCGCGGGTTTCCGAACCGGCGGCGCAGGGTGGCGACATGATGAGCTACTTCGCCCTCGGCCGCGGTCGCATGGAGAGCGGTCCGCTGGGCGTCTTTCTGCTGCCGGGAGAGCGGGTGAAGGAGCTCGTCGCGGCCGCCCGCGTTCGTGCCAGCGAGCTGCTCGCCGAGCGCAGCGTTCCGACGGCGCCGACCGCGCCGACCGAGTAGGCCGAGTAGGCCGCATCGAGGCCGCGGACGGCGCCCCGCGGCTTCGGCGCCGTCAGCTGCGGCCGAGATAGTCCTTCGTCTGCTGCAGCAGAGTCTTCGCCGGAGCGGAGTCGGGGAAGCGCGTGAGATAGACCTCGATCTGCGCCAGCGCAGCCTCGCCTCCCCCCTGGCGGATCATCTCGCCCACGGCCTGGAAGAAGCGCTTGTGCGCCTCTTCGCTCTTGGGCTCGAGCTGAAGCCAGTCCTGAATCACACCCACGGCCTCGGCGGGTTTGCTTTCGGCGAGGTAGACCTTGCCGAGGTTGGAATAGGTCACCCAGTAGGGCTGGATGGCCAGCGACTCCCGGAAGGCGGCGATCGCCTGTTCCTTCGAGCCCTTGAAATAGAGGCTCATGGCCTTGTAGGTCAGCGCCTGATAGTGCCGCGGGTCGAGCGCCAGAGCCGCGTCGAGCGCGGCGATGGCTTCATCGTATTTCTTCTGCTTGTACAGCGTCTTGCCGAGCTCGAACTGGATCTCCGGATTCGCCGGGAGATTGGCCGCCGCTTCCGCCGCGACTTCGTTCACCCGCTGGAGCAGCGCTTCGCGGTCCTGCTGCGCGGCGGCGGCGGGCTGCTTGTCGAGCTCGCTCGCCGCCTTGCGGCTGGACTGCAGGACGGCCTGGGAGAACATCGGATCCTGCTTCGCATAGAGGTCGAGCTGCGCCAGCTCGAGCGCCTTGGCATAAAGGTCGGCGGCCTGCGTCCAGTTTTCCTCTTTCGACGCCAGATTGCCGAGCATGTAGTAGGCCATGTGATGTGGCGCGACCTCGTTGACGCGGTTCCACAGCCGGTGCTCGTCTTCCCATTGCCGCGCTTGCGCGACGGCGACCGAGGCCCAATAGCCGGCGAGGGCGAGGACGGCGGCGCACGCGAGCCCGGCTCCGGCGAGGCGCAGCCGGCTGGGGCTGCCTGTGCCACTTTCAGGCGACCGGCTCTGGCGCAGCCGGCGCGAGAAGACCGGCGCGAGCGCGGCCGCCAGGGCGGCCGCGAGGAAGAGAATCGGCAGATAGAGGTAGCGGTCGGAAGCGATCGTGGTCCGGAACCGCCCGGCGGCTATGTTCGGCAGCAGCAGCGCCAGCCAGAGCGCGCTTCCCAGGAGTACTCCGCGGTGGCCTTGTCGCCAGGCCCAGACGCCTCCTCCGACGGCCGCGAGGCCGAGGGCCAACACGGGCAGCCACCGCCACCCCAGGAGCGCCTCCATCGCCGCGGGGGCGTAGAGGATCGCCAGCTTCGCCGGCGCCAGCGCATTCGCGGTCATGAGAGCGACCGCGTCGGGCAGGAAGCCTGCGACCTCACGCCAGGGGCGCTGCAGCGGATTGTCGGCGACGTGCTCGACCGTGGCGCGATAGTTGACGTAAGTGAGCAGAGCGGAGAGCGCGAGGAGCGGCACCTTCTCGAGGAGCGCGCGGCGATCGATTCGGCGCTGGCGCCAGAGATCGAGCGCCAACGGGACGGCGACCATCGCCGGCGAGACCTTGCCGAGCATCGACAGGCCGAAGGCGAGCTGCGAGCCCCAGAGAGCGGTTTGTCCGGGGCGATCGAGGTGGCGGAGATAGAGCAGGACACCGAGCAGCAGCCAGACCGCCGCCACCTGGGAGTTGCGGCAGATCGCCCAGCGCACCGTTTCGACCAGGGCCGGATGTACGGCGACGAGGAGCGTCGCCGCGGTCGCTGCGAGCCAGGATCCGGTCAGGCGGAAGAGCGCGAAGAGGAGCAGCACGACGACCACGACGTGCAGCAGCACGGAATGAGCATGGAAGCCGGACAGGTCCCAGTCGAAGAGCGCGTGGTCGATGGCGACAGAGAGCGTGAAGAGCGGCTGGTAGAGGCTGTAATGGGTGCTGGTGAACATGGTCACCAGCGCTGCGAGCTTGTCGTCGCCGGCGAGCGCGTTCACCTGCGGGCTGTTGCGGATCAGAGCTTCGTTGTCGTAGCGAATCCAGTAATTTCCCGGCGTCGGCAGGTAGACGGCGAGTGCTGCCGACACGACGAGCAGCAGTGCCAGCAAGGCGTGGACATTTCTCGTGGAAACGACTCCGGGGGCGGGGACCGGGCTCGTCGGCATGCGATGAAGACTCCTGAAAGAGGCGTGTTGGAATCGGTTACTTGGTTCCGGAGACTTCGGCGGTCTCGACCTTCAGGATCCTGGCCCAGGCGACGCGCAGGCTCGGAGGGAGATCGAGGTCGGCGAAATGGGTGCGCACCTGTTCGCGACTGGTGTAGCTCCAGATGTCTTCCCAGTCGGCGTAGCGCAGAAGGTGGGAGATCGCCCATGCCCGGCGTTCGGGGGAGCCCTCTTTCAGCAACGCGCGCAACTCTTCCGCGCTGACCGGTTGGTCGGGGAAGAAATAGAGCTTGGTGCCGCGCTCGGTCTCCGATGAGTCGGTGCCGGATGCCGCCATGTCGCAATCAGTATAGCGGCTGGGGTTTCAGGCGCAACGCTTGACGCGCTGAGGGCGGTTCTGTAGATTGATCCGGGTAGCAGCGCCAGGCGGGCATAACTCAGTTGGTAGAGTGCAAGCTTCCCAAGCTTGATGTCGCGGGTTCGAATCCCGTTGCCCGCTCCATGATTCTCAGGTCGCCGATCTCCGGCCGGTCCACCCGCTCCCGAGATACCGGCTGACGCCCTCAGGCTCGAACCCTCCCGGGCACCGGCGGTCGATGGAGACGGTTCTCGCTTCGGCTGACTGCGAAAGGCGGAACGTTGGCCCCTACTTCCCTGATTTCCGCAGGAACCGAACTCGCCGGCCGGCTGAAGTGCGAAGCGGACCTGCAGTGCGAAGGGCGCTTCGTCGGCGAGCTCGAGATCCAGGGTCACCTGACCGTCGGCGCCGGGGCGGTGATCGAAGGCCCGCTGCGGGCGCGCACCGTCACCGTTCTCGGTGAGGTGCGCGGCTCCGTTCACGGGGCTGACCGGGTGGAGCTGCAGTCCGGCGGGTCGGTGCGCGGCGACGTCTCTTCCGCCT
>Ga0138256_10006135_pt1 | contig 12716 bp, 10 predicted proteins | sample KNB2016incub_MG_FD_105486 | JGI IMG/M metagenome (GOLD analysis project Ga0138256, IMG submission 105486) | Active sludge microbial communities from wastewater in Klosterneuburg, Austria - KNB2014incub_MG | ecosystem: Engineered > WWTP > Activated sludge > Unclassified | place: Austria... | reverse complement strand
CGTCTACCAGTTGGCCCGCGAGAAGAGCGGAAGAAGCGCACAACTGTTGCAGGAATTCGAAGCACGCTTCGGCCGAAAACCGAGATAGCGCAAGCCCCCACACGCCCCAACAGTTTTCAGGCAACCAAATCAAAGCCCGAGCCAAAAGGCTCGGGTGTTTGTTCTCGGTGGTCTCCGGTGGGCAAAATGTCCCCGGTCGAGTTTGTCGCGCTTTTCCGGGGCCGTTGTTTTGGCTTGGCCGTTGGCAAACCTCCGGGCCCGACCCTCCCGGGCCGGGCTTTGATTTGGTGCGTTTCCACCTGGCTAATGCTGTGGCATTTTCGGTGTTGTCGCGTGCCTTAGTATATTACGCAACGTAATAACCTAGGGGACGCCATGAGCCACACCGAACTGAAAGTAACCCGCCTAAAAAACACCAGCATCCAGATCGTTCTGGTCCAGCCGGGGCAGGCACGATGCGCCTGCGGAGCCTTGCTGCTCAAGGTCTGTGCACCCAGCAGCGTTGAAATCAAGTGCCGCCGCTGCGGCCAGATTGCCGAGGTGCGGCTGCTGCAAAATATTACAAAATGATAGTCTGCGGCATTCGCCGCATTCCAACTCAACAGCGAGGCCGGAGCCCATGAGGCCGGAGCCCTTCGAAAGGGTTCCGCCATGTTTTGTGAAACCTGTCCGCTGCGTATCTCCTGCAAGAAAATCTGTCCTGAGGTGAAGCGGCAATTGCCTTCCATGGGGCAGGGTCGATTGACTCGCGCCTATGGTGGGGCCGCGTCGGAGTTCTTGAGAAGGCTTCTGCAGCGACGAGCCGAGGTGCGTGCGATGCTGGATCACCGCCAGGGCTTGCGCGGCCGTCTGAAGCAGGTGATCGAGTTGAAGTATGTTGCCGGCCTGAGCCAGGCGCAGATTGGCCAGCGGCTTTGTATCACGCGGCGCGTTGCGGGAAGATACCTGGAGCGGGCGCACCGCATGCTGGGAAAACTCATGTGCGGCATGAAGCCCAGGCAGCGTGAACGGCGCGCTACTTGAGCATAACGCGGGTGCTGGCGCGGGCGGGCCCGATGCGGACTTCAAAGAGCGCTTCGCCTTTGGCGTCTGAGGGCAGCGGCAGCTTGCGGGGCCCGCTTGCACCGAGCGGATTGAATTCAAGACTGCTTTGGGAAAGCCCGTTGCTGCTGGCCAGCGTGCGCGCGCCCTGGGTCAGTTTGGCTTCATAGCTGATGCCTTCTTCGCGCCAGGCGTTGTCAAACAGGGCGCCCCAGAGCAGGTTGCCTTCCTGCTGCCAGGCCGAGACTTCGAGGCGGCCGGCGTCGCCCACGTTTTTCCGGGGTCCCTCGGACTTGGGAATCGGCAAGCCCGTGGGTTTGCAGGAAGCCGCGAAACTGTCGGATTCAAGGCGCAGGAAGGCCGGTGCTACATCGCTCTCGCTGCCATGAAACAGGGCGACGAGGTAGTCTTCGCCCAGTTTTGCGAGCAGGATGCGTTCGAGGCTGCCGGGTGTGAAATACTGGCCTGAGTAGGCTTCTTCACCGGCCAGCAGAATGCTGGCTCCATTGGTGCGGCCCCAGCCCAGCTTGCGCACCCGGGCTTCGAGCTCAAGCTGGAGCGCATCGCGGGTGGCGAAGTCGCTGCCGCTGATGCTGAAAAGCCGCACGGAGATGAAGCCTTTGGCCGCGCGTTTTTGAAAACGTGAGCCCACGCGGGTGTAGCCGGCGAGCTTGCAGGCGAAGCGGCCCTCCATCAGCAGGGGTACAAGGCACTCGCCCTGGGGCTCGATGACGGGCAAGAGGTTGGTCAGTACCTCATCGCGGCGGACTTCGAGGTTGTCGTTGACGCCGCCGGGCGCGCTGATGACCAGCGCATAGTTGCGCTGGCCCAGGGCAAAGGTCGTCGCCAGTCCGCGTGCGCCGCTTTGCAGGGACAGGTCCATGGATTTGCCCTGCAGATTGGCGCCGTTGATCGTGGTCAGGCCAAAGTCGCGGGGCGGCATGAACGTTGCGCCAAGGCGTGCGCGAAGGAACTCAAGGCCGCGCTCGTCCAGGCGCCAGAGCGCCATGGAGGGCGCGTTGAGGTTTTTTTCACCGGCCAGAAGTGCCAGCCCGGAAGCCGGGGGCATGGGCGCGGGTGCAAGGCGTGAGGCCATCCCTTCGCTTTCAAGCCAGTAGTATTCGCCCACGCGCGAAGTTTCGGCGCTGCGGCCGTTGGCGGCACGCAGGGCCAGGTCAAGCTCGGGTGCCAGGGCATGGCCAGGTGCGGCCAGCGCCCATAGTGCGCAGGCCAGCGAGGCGATCAACAGCATGGGCAGCAGCAAGCGTTGCATTCTGTTTTTGAGTTATGCCTGAAATCGGGACCCTGCAGCAGTTTGACTTTACCAAGACGGAGGACTGCTAGTAGGCGCGGCGGACGCGCGAATCAGCGATGCCGATTTCTTCACGATACTTGGTGACGACGCGGCGCGAGGCCTCGATGCCGGACTCGGAAAGCTTCTTGGCCAGGGCCATGTCGGAGAGCGGCTTCTTCTTGTCTTCCTCCTCGATCAGCTGCTTGAGCTTGAGTTTCACGGCCTCGCGGGAGATGGCGCCGTCGTCGCTGCCGGAGCTTGGCATGCCGCCCGTGAAGAAGCTGTTGAGGGCGAGGATGCCCTGGGGCGTCTCGATGTATTTTCCATAAACCGCGCGCCAGACGGTGCTGTGGTGGATGCCGAGTTCGTCAGCGATGTCCTGCATTTTCAGGGGCGCCAGCGCGGACATGCCTTCACGCAGGAACTTTTCCTGTCGGCGCACGATGGCGTTGGCCACGCGCTCAAGCGTGCTCTGGCGCTGCTCGAGGGCCTCAATCAGCTGGCGGGCGTTGTTGATCTTGCCTTTGAGGAAGTTGAGGGTGGCCTTGTCGCCCTGTTTCTCCTTGAGCAGCTTGCGGTAGTAATCGCTCAGCCCAAGGCGCGGCAGGTTCTCGCGCGTAAGCCTCACGCGCATCACGCCCTGTTCGTCTTCTTCGACGACGACATCGGGCGTCACCATCTGGCGCGCAACGTGGGAAAACGCCATGCCCGGGTGCGGGTCAAGCACGGAGAGCATTTCGATGAGCGCCTTGACGTCTTCGACCTCGACGCCGAAATCCTTGGCCAGCTTGGGCAGGCGGTTCTTCAGCACGTCGTCCCAGTGCACCGTCAGCAGCTTCTTGAAAAGCGGGTAATCCGGATCTGTCTCGCGCACCTGCAAAAGCAGGCACTCGGCGAGGTCGCGCGCGGCCACGCCTTTTGGCTCAAGGGCCTGCACCTCACGCAGGGCCTGTTCGGCGTCCGAGAGGGAAGCGTTGGCCAGCGTGGCGATGTCAGTCAGGGGATAGGCGAGATAGCCGCGCTCGTCGAGGGAGTGGACGATGGCGTCAAAGAGCGGTTGGTCCTGGGGTGCGATGTTGCGCATGCGCAACTGTTCAAGCAGGTGTTGAGCGAGGGTTTTCTCCTCGGCGGCTACGTTGTTGAAGGCTTCCTGCTTGGCGTCGGGCTCGCCGTCGTAGCGGGCCTTGAGGCTGCGCGAACTCTGGTAGTCGTCGGCATCGGTGTTGCGCGAAAGGTACTCAAGGGCGTCGTCGAAGGACTCACCTGATGGCAGCGTGACTTCTGGGGTTTCCTGGGCGATGGCCTCGGAGATTGCGGCGTTGTCGCCTTCGGCGGGCGCTTCGTGCTCTTCGGCGGCCATTTCGAGGGTGGGGTTTTCCTCGAGTTCTTTCTCGATCAGGTTCTGGAGGTCGGTGGTGGCGAGCTGAAGGATGTTGAGGGACTGGATGGTCTGCAACGAGAGAACCTGGCGCTGTTCAAGGCGCTGCCGCATGTTCAGGTCGAGGGACATTCCAGACATCGGGCTTGGGTTCCTTGTTTGGCTCTAACCGGCGTGGGGCGGTTTGGCTCGGGGTTGAACTAACGTTTGCGGTCCTCGGAAAACTCGCGGCGGTTTCCTCGGTTTAGCGCGGTGTTAAATCACCACAGAGGCGCGGAGCCGCAGAGGTTCACAGAGGACTGCCGCAGAAAGGCTCGTCAGGATTGGGTTTGGCTTTGTCATCTCTGTGTGTCTCCGTGTCTTTGTGGCTCTGTGGTGAACTAACGTTTGCGGTCCTCGGAAAACTCGCGGCGGCCGGCCAATGCGTCAGCGAGGATGGCCTGGGAGACATTTTCGATTTCGGCGCCGGCGGGCACGCCTCGCGCTATGCGCGTGATTTTCGCGCCGGTTTTCTTGCAGGCCTCGTTGAGGGCGTCACGCAGGTAGGCCGCGGTGCCTTCGCCTTCGAGGTCGGGGCTGGTGGCGATGATGACTTCTTTGATACCGCCCTTTTGCACGCGTTTGACGAGTGCGTCGATGGTGAGGTCTTCGGGGTTGATCCCTTCGAGCAGGGCGATGTGGCCCTGGAGGCAATGGTAGACGCCTTTGAATTCGCCGCCCTTCTCGAAGGCCATCAGTTCTTTGGCCTGTTCGACCACGCAGACCACGGACTTGTCGCGCTGGAGGTCAGAGCAGATGGGGCAGGGGTCGCGCTCGGTGAAATTGAAGCAGACGGAGCAATGACGCAGGTTCTGCTTGACATCAGCAATGGACTTGGCGAGTTCGAGAGCTTCGTCTTTGCTGAGTTTGATCAGATGAAAGGCCAGACGCTCGGCCGTTTTGGAACCAATGCCGGGCAGGAGCTTGAGGCTCTGGATTAGGCGATTGAGGCTGTCCGGATAGGCTGGCATGAATTTTTCTTTGGATTGTTACCGTATGGGAACGCTATTTGCTAGTACCCCACTAAACATACTCCATGGGGCCGTGCAGTCAAGCGCGAGCGGCCTCGCTCACGGGCTTTCCTGCGGCGTGAGTTTCTTCCCGCGTGCGGCGACTACTGGTCGTTCAATCTGCTTACGACCCGCAGGCTGCTGACGGTTTTTCAATCTGTCTGGCATTCCGTGCGGCCTGCCAATTTGCCAAGTTTGAGGAAGACTCATGCGCCATGTGCCTGTCGTGTCTGCCCTTCTGCTTCTGCTGGCGCTCTCGGCCTGCCAATCAAGCGACGGCAACGACATCGAGTCCGAGTCCGCCGTGGCCGTGCTCGGCTCGGATCTGATCATCGATACGGGTTACTGCCGCGTCGAAATTTCACGGCTGGCCATTGGCGCCGGCACGGGCCAGCTGCCGGCGGGCTCGATTGTCAAAGTGGCAGCGCACACCCGCATTGCTTCTAACGTCGTCGTCTATTCCAACAACGTCCGCATCACTGCCACCAATTCCGGCGGCACGGCCGTATCTGGCCTGAATCTTTCGCCTCCAGCCAATGTGTTTTTGCGCTATGACTTCAGCGCGGCTCTACGTGACGGCCACGAAACCGCCGCCCTAACCTTCGTAACCAAAGTGGGAACCACCTATACGAACCTGGCCCATACGGCTACTTCGCCCGTGGCCGGAACCAGTTTCAGCACGCCAACACAAGGCCAGGCGCTGGCTTTGATGACTGCCGTGGGAGAAGTTGCGGTCGCGTTTGGCACGGCTTCGGGTGGCACGCCGCCACCGGCTGCCACGGCCCTCACGGGCACGACTTCGACCGTGCTGATTTTTACTGCATTTGCCCTCAACAACACGGGCAGCACGATCACGGCAAATTTCGCCATTCCCACAACCGACACCGTGACGGTTCCAAAGGTTTCCACGCTCAATGATGCTTCGTTTGACCAGGCCAACCCCACCTCGCCCACCAACCGGGTTTTGACCGTGACCACGGGCGGCAAGACCTACACCAGTGACAAAGCCGGCGCGAGCGTCGTTGCAACCCTGACGACCTTCAGCGGCGTCAACTCCAGCGGCTCGCTGGTTGGCACTGTAGTCGACAGCGCCAGCACCGCCACCTTGAGCATCAACTACACGTTCACCACGGGCGCGGCTCCGGCCACTGCCCTGACGGGCACCGTGGCAGACTTTGCCGGCCGCAGAACAGTGACCCTGCAAGACACCGGCGCGCTGATCCGCGTCATCTGCATCATGCCTGACACTTTGCCCGCCGCTGCGCCGTCCTCGGTCACGTTTGACGACGCGAGCTATGACGCAGGCAACCCCACGGCTGTCAGCGGCCGCATTCTTACGGTCAGTGAGGGCGGCAGCACTTTCTCCAGCGACGTGCCAGTGCTGGGCAACGTGAGCATGCTGTTCTCGACTTTCGCCGCAGGCGTTTCCACGGGCACCATCACGGGCACGGTTGTAAGTGCAACACCGACGACCAAGACGCTCAATTACACGTTTACGACGGTTGCAGGAGCCGCCGGCGGCGGCACGGGAACGCTGGCCAACACAGCGCCCGCGACCGTGGCCGCCGCAGGAGATGCCCTGGAAAGCGCGATTGTCTCCAGCGGCACGGGCTATTTGGGTTTTTGGCTTTCCGGCGTGGGCACCACCAACCGCACAATCCAGATGCGCCCGCTGGATGCCGCTGGCGCCGTCACGGGCACACAGACGTTTGTTGAACCCAACGTGATGCTGGCGGCAGCGGGCGGGTTTTCGGCCGCGCTTGAGCCGTTGGGAATCGCCGTGGTAGTAGGCGCCACAGGCAGTGCCGCGGCGACTGACACTGTCCGCGCGACTGTGATCAACACCAGCACCTCGCTGATATTGTTCCAGCTCAACCTGGGCACGGGCACGGCGCCGCGCATCGTTTACAATGCAACGGCCAATCTGTTTGTGTGTGCGTTCACGACGTCGGCGGGCGTTTCGGTGACCACGCTGCCGGCCACAGGCGCCAGCTTTGCGGCGCCCGTGGCCTTCCATGCGGGCGCGTCGCTCACAGGCCTGGCCAGTGCCGGTGCGGCTGACGAAGTACTGGTGACGGCCAACGATACCAGCGGCATCCGGGCGCGGCGCATTACGCCCAGCACGCTGACGGGCCTGGGCAGCGCCTTTGACGTGACGACTTCGCTGCTCGGCGGTGCCTGCAGCTTTGACAGCGTCGGCGGCAACTACCTGATTGCGGTGCAGGAAACCGCCGGAGGATTCACCAACCAGATCATTCGCCAGTTGCCTGTTGGCTCAGACACGCTGCACGCCACCAAGCTTACACTGGTAGGAATCGCGGCCATGACGCAGAGCGCCAGCGGCAACAACGCCACGATGTTTGCTGATACTACGCCCGTGTTCTACGCCACGCGCAGCAATGCCGGCGGCCCCACTCAGATAGGCAGCCCGATCATTGGCCTGTTCTCGGGGCTGGCACTGGACACCTCGGCCAACGGCGCGGCTATCGCCTCCGACGCCGCGGGCGGCTTTGTCGCACTGTGTGCCAAGGGTGCCGGAGCCGGGGTGAGCAGCATCAAGTTCACGGTGACACCGTAGCAGGCCGCAGCGTGGTTCGTCCGGGCCGGCCTGCAAGCGGTCTGCCTCGGGGAGATGCCTCACCAACGCAGGAATCAAAAGCAACCGGAGCGGGCAAGCCCGCTCCGGTCTGTGATCTCTTGAAGTGCAGCTTAGTCGCGATTACTGAACAACCACGCGCTTGCGGCGCAGGCGCACGATGGGAGGAACAATCGCCAGCATGCCGCCCAGGGCGAGCAGGATCAGGCCGCCCGTGGAGCCGTTGCCGTCGGAGACGCAGCCACTACCCTCGCTGCCGCCGACTTCGGGCACCGTCATCATGCCGTTTGCGGTGATGGGAGTGCCGGTCACGGTGTTGGTCATGGTGATGGCCATGTTGTAGTCGCGCGGGCTGGTGTCGACGGTGGGGAGCCACTTGGTCACCAGCAGGAACAGGGCAAGCTCGGCGCCGTTGGGGATGGCCACCGTTGTTGCCGTGCCAAAGAAAACCTGGGCGATGAGGCCGGGATTAGCGCCCTCAGGTTTGGTTTTCACGTCCTTGGCGGGCGTGATCACGATGGCGATGGTGGTCGTGTCCACGATGATGTCCGCGCCCGAGGCATTGCGCATGAAAGCCAGGTCGTGCGTGGTGCGGCCGCCCATGGCGTAGAATTCTGCCGAAACGCGGGGCAGTTCATTGTGGAAGGGGCGTCCGTTGCCGTAAACGTTGTTGGGCGCAGTGCCGGCGGGCGGAAGCGGATTGCCCGGCGCGGAGGCTGGCGGCACGAAAATGCCCGTGGGAGCCATAACGGCAATGACTGGGCCTACGTCAGTGGCCGTCGGTTCGTGGATGACCTGGGTGATGGTGAACTGGGCAAAAGCGGCCCCGGCAAAAATCGCCGCAGCGCCAAACATCAGCCACATTGAGAAAGCGCGACGCATGGACTCCTCCGATACGCAACTGGCGCCAGTACAGGCGCAACGAAAACGTTTGGGGCGTCGGGGGACGATCGATGATAGACAGCCCCGGCTGCCCAAACAAACACAATTCGGAGGCACAACCCCGTTCTACGCGAGCCTGCACTCTAGCACGGCGGCATTTCGGCTGAAAGCGCGGAATTGGCATTGCAACTGTTTGCGCCGCATATTTCCATTGACTGGCCTTGGGGGCTGTTAGAATGCCCCCCTATTAGCCAGCACTAATCTAGGTTGCCCTAGTTGGCGCCAGACGGAGCAAGTTGGGGCAGGCCAGTTCGCCCCGCATTGATGAGTACTGTGAAACACGCCATCCTTAGCGACCATGCGAGGCAGTTCGATGAACTGCGCTTTGCCTATCCCGTGGTCAGCAGGCGGTCCAAGGGCCTGTCGATTGGCGTAAACCTCAATCCCGACAAGGTCTGCAACTTCCATTGTCCTTACTGCCAGGTCGACCGCACCACGCCTGCACGCGACAAAATCGTTGATTTCGACCTCATGCTCGAAGAGGTCGACTACCTGCTTTCACTGGCCCAAAGCGGTGAAATCTGGGCGCACCCGCGCTTTGCGGCGACGCCTGCGGGGCTGCGGCGCATCAACGATATTGCCTTTGCCGGCGACGGCGAGCCGACCACCTACGAGCGCCTCGGCGAAGCCATTTTGGGCGTAGGCGAACTCAGGTTGAGACATGCGCAGCCGCACCTGAAGACCATCGTTATCACTAATTCGACGCGGCTGGGCGAGCCCGAAGTCCTTGCTGCGCTTGAACATCTGAAGACGGGCCCCTACGAAATCTGGGCCAAGCTTGATGCTGGAACGCAGGGCTGGTTCGAGAAAGTAAATGGCACGCCCATGTTGCTGAGGCACGTTGTAAAGAACATTGCTGCGGCAGCCAGGCGCTTTGAAATCACCATCCAGAGCCTGTTTCCGACCATCGATGGCGCAGGACCCGGCGCTGAAGAAATCAGCGCGTACATTGGGCGCCTTCAGGAGGTGCTCAACGCGGGCGCGAAGCTGAAACTGATTCAGGTCTACACCACGGCGCGCAAACCTGCCGATACTGGCATTGGAATGTTATCGGACGCAGGGCTTGATGAAATCGCTGCCCGCGTAAAGAGTGTAATGAGTGAAGTGCCCGTAGCCGTTGAGGTCTATTACGGGCGGCAGTGGGATGCCGTGGAGCAGAGCCCATGAGGCCAAGAGTTTTCATAGTTGCAACTGAAAGCAGCGGCGACAATTACGGCGCCCTGCTGGCCCGTCAGTTCCGCGATCTGCGCCCCGACGTCGAAGTTTACGGCATCGGCGGCGGCAAGATGGAAAACGCAGGCGTGCGCCTGTTCCGCAACATGCTTGAACACAGCGCCATGGGCCTCGTTGAAGTTGTGCGCTCTTTGCGCTACTTCCTTGACACCATGGATGAGCTGATCAGGAAGGCCAAAGAGCTCAAGCCCGACGTCGTCGTCTTGATCGACTCGCCTGATTTCAACCTGCGCATGGCGCCGCGCTTCAAGGCCCTGGGCATACCGGTTGTCTACTATGTGTCGCCGCAGGTCTGGGCCTGGCGCGAAGGTCGCGTTGAGCAGATCCGCAAGTCCGTTGACCGCATGCTGGTGATCTTCCCCTTTGAGGTCGACTTCTACGCCAAGCACGGCATTGAAGCCCGCTTTGTTGGCCACCCGCTGCTTGACCTGATCGACCACGAAAAAATCAAAAAGGGCGCTGACCTGCTGCGGCGCGGCTTCAAGATTCCTGACCGCTGCCGAGTCGTGGGCCTCTTCCCCGGTTCCCGCAAGGGCGAGGTGAACCGCCTGATGCCGCGCATGCTTTCGGCGGCCCGCGAGCTGCACAACCGCGACAAGAACATCGTATTTGCCGTGGGCTGCTCGCCCTGGTTCAACCCCGACCGCTACAAGCAGGCGATTCGCGGTTTTGAAGACCTGCCCCTGCGCGGCGTGCATGGTCGCAGCCATGAGGTCATGGCGCTTTCAGATTTCGCGATGATTTGCAGCGGCACGGCCACCGTGGAAGCCGCCATTGTCGGCACGCCCATGCTATGCACCTACCGCATGTCCTGGGCCAGTGCGATTCTGGCCGGGCTGCTGGTGAATTATGAATTCGCCTGCATGGTGAACATACTGGCCGGCAAGCTTGTGGTTCCGGAATTGCTCCAGTGGCAGGCCGAACCGCTGACCATGGCGCTGATTGCCCGTGAGGCCATGGACACCGGCGCGCCCAAACAGCGCGAGGAACTCAAGCAGGTTGTGGATGCCCTGGGAGGCAAAGGTGCGTCGCGCCGCGCCGCAGAGCAGGCCCTTACGGTGGCTGGCCTGCGCCCAGTTTCCAGGCCGATTTCGAGTGAAGTTCCCGCCCTGCAAGGCGCGCTGGTTCGCCCTGCCTGATCGCCGGCTGTTTTTTCCTGCACCGCTTGGTGCCTTGCGCTAATGCCCCGCTGTGGCAGATTGTTGCGCAGTGCGGACGTGGCGGAATTGGCAGACGCGCAGGATTTAGGTTCCTGTACCGCAAGGTGTGTGGGTTCAAGTCCCACCGTCCGCACCAGCTAAGGAGTGTGTCCGGAGTTTCAGCGCCCTGCCGCTCGCAGAGCTCGTTTTCCCGACATTCCACCGGACTGTTGGGACCCACCGTCCGCACCAGAATCGTTTGCCCTGAACCAGCCGATGGCCAGCGCCAGCGCTTCCGCAATTGGCCGGGGTTTGTAGCCAAGCTCTTGCCTGGCTTTGTCACTTGAGAACCAGTGGGGGTACTTCGCGCTTCGGGCTGCCGCCCAGCTGGCTTCGGGTTCTTGGCCTGTGAAAAGTGCGCGAACTTCACCCATGATCGCCTTGGATTGAGCCCGACGATATGAGATGCGCCGGGTGGGCGCCGGTTGCCCCGTCAGCTCGGAGAGCTGCTTCAAAAACTCGATCTGGCGCAGATTTTCGCCGCCAAGAATGTACTTCTCCCCGGCGCGGCCTTTTTGCGCGATCAGAATCAGGCCCAGGGCCACGTCGCGCACGTCAACCACATTCAGGCCCGTATCGGCGAAGCTCTTGATCTCGCCCCGCAGGAAAGCGCAGATCAGCTTGCCCACGGGAGTCAGGTTCACGTCGCGGGCGCCAATGGGTGCCGTAGGGCTGGCGATCAATACGTCCATGCCATGGCCGTTGGCGGCGAGTGCCATTCTCTCGGCCATGAACTTCGTGCGTTCGTAAATGCCAATCAGGTTTTCGCGCGTGGTTGGAGTCTGCTCGTTGGGCAAAGGCGAGCCAAGCGGGCTGCGCTTGATTACGGCGCAGGTGCTGACATGGATGAAGCGTTTCACGCGGGCGAGCTTGGCGGCCTCAAGCACGTGAGCCGTGCCCGTTTCATTCATCGTGATGGATTCGGATTTGCGCCGCACCCAGAGTTTCACGTTGGAGGCGCAGTGGAAGACCAGGTCAACGCCATGGCACGCGGCTTCGAGCGAAGCGATATCCTCAAGCCGGGCCTGCACGATTTCTATGTCACCGGAAACTTCGCTCAGGGCGCCAGGCTTGGCGGCATCGCGCACGGTACCGCGCACACGGTAACCCGCGGCGCCCAGGGCCTCGCACAGATGCGAGCCAATCAGGCCCGAAGCACCGGTGACGAGGGCTTTCACTAGGCGCGCTTATCCAGCGGCACATAGGCCGCGTCCATGGCGCCGATGTAGGCGCAGTCGGGGCGGATCAGGCGGTTGTGGCTCTGCTGTTCCATCACGTGGGCGCACCAGCCAACCACGCGTGAAACGGCGAAGATGGGCGTGAAAATCTCGGGCGGAAGGCCCATCGTGTAGTAGGTGCTGGCCGAATAGAAATCGACGTTGGGATACAGAGGCTTTTCGCGCTTCTTCATGGCCTCTTCAATCTGAACGCTCATGTCGAACCACTTGGTGACGCCCTTTTCCTTGCCCATCTTCTCGCTGAACTTCTTGAGTACAATCGCGCGCGGGTCAATGGTTTTGTAAACGCGGTGGCCAAAGCCCATCAGGCGGAAACCCTTCTCCTTGAACTTCTCGTTGATCCAGCCTTCGACTTTGGAAGCCTCTCCGACTTCAAGCAGTGTCTTGATCACGCCCTCGTTGGCGCCGCCGTGCAGCGGGCCCTTGAGCGCGCCAATAGCGCCGGTAACCGCGGAATACATGTCAGAAAGCGTCGCGGCTATCACGCGCGCCGTGAAAGTGCTGGCGTTGAAGCTGTGCTCGGCGTGGAGCACCAGTGCCACGTCCATGGTTTTCGCGGCGCTTGGGCCGGGCTCTTTGCCGTCAAGCAGCCACAGGAAGTTGGCGGCGTGGCCAAGCCTGGGGTTCTGTTTCACGACTTCAAGGCCGCGGCGGAAACGGTAGTCAGCGGCCACAATTTCAGGGAACAGCGCCGTGAGCCGGATTGCCTTGCGGTAGCGGCCATCGGGCGTGTCGTCGTTGGGCGT
>Ga0138256_10006133_pt1 | contig 12719 bp, 14 predicted proteins | sample KNB2016incub_MG_FD_105486 | JGI IMG/M metagenome (GOLD analysis project Ga0138256, IMG submission 105486) | Active sludge microbial communities from wastewater in Klosterneuburg, Austria - KNB2014incub_MG | ecosystem: Engineered > WWTP > Activated sludge > Unclassified | place: Austria... | reverse complement strand
TTTTGTCTCGCCCTCGCCCGCCTAGGTGGCCATCGCAACCGAAAGCGAGATAGTCACCCCGGATGGATCACTCTCTGGAGAGGATGGACGAAACTTCACATCATGCCCAACGGCGCTCGTATACAAAAATCAATCCGAAAATGTGCCTAAACCTAAGGCGTCAGCACCCCGCCTTCGCCCGTCAAACTTCGGGGTAGCCGCCGAATTCGGCGTGTGCCAGAATATAGCCCAGCAGTCAGATTTTCGCTTCAAAGGGATTTTGAGGTAGGCCGAACATGGAACCGTTCGCAACAAAGCCGAAGGGGCAATTCCAGCTTCATTGGTGGGTCGTCAGCGGCGTGGCTGTCGCGTTTGCCGTCTGGCAGTTGGATCTGATTCCACGCGTCCGCAAGGCGGCGACGGGATCAGTCGCCCGGACCGATCAGAAATCGGCACCGAAAGTCGATACATTCCTTGACGGCGACTGGAGTGACATTCACGACACATCGGCAGACTTCGAAGACACTCCGTCCGGCATGGACCATTCCGATCCGCTGTCACATGCTCTCTCGCGCGATCGAAGCGGCACTCGGCCCGCCGACGATGGCACCACAAATTCGCAGCAGCGGCAAACGCGAAATTCGAGTCGCCGCGATTCACAGGTGACGCGAGCATCGTATGACCTCGACGCATCGCTCGATGAAAATGTGCCGGAACTGAGGGCAGACTTGTATGAGCCGGAAGATCCTTCCGACCTCCAGAAGCCGCCCGCTGTTCTCTCCGCAGAGGTCGCTCAGCAGCTCAGGGAGATTGACGAGAGTCTTCAGGCAGATCAAATCTTGAAAGCCCATCAGGCAATGTCGGACATTTACTGGAAGCATCCGGAATATCGATCCCTGATTCAAAAACAGATCGATCAAACGGCGGCAATCATCTTCACCACGGCGGAGCGTCAATTTGCCGACCCGCACTTTGTTGATTACAGCGAAACCCTCGGATCGATCGCAAAGAAATTCGATGTCCCCTGGCAGTATCTCGCCCGGCTGAATCGAGTCAGTCCGGAAGATTTGCAGGCCGGGCAGCAATTGAAAGTGATCCAGGGCCCGTTTGGCGCTGTCATTGATCTGGACGACTTCTGCCTGACTGTCCACGCGCATGGCTGGTATGTCCATCGGTATCCGGTCGGAATCGGCGCAGAGAACGGCACACCGATTGGAAAATTCAAGGTCGAAGAAAAGCTGGAGAATCCAACATGGTACAACCCGGACGGAGGCGTCGTTGACGCCGATGATCCAGAAAACCCACTCGGAGAGTACTGGCTCGGCCTGGGAAACCACATCGGCATCCACGGCACCATTAATCCGGAGTCAATCGGCAGGGCCGTTTCCCGTGGCTGTATTCACTTGAACGATCAGGATATCGAAGAAGTCTTCGGTTTGCTCACCGTCGGCTCTCAGGTCACCATCCGAAAATAAACTTCATGCGTACTGATGTCCCTTCTCCCCCGAGATCGGGGGAGAAGGTGGCCGCAGGCCGGATGAGGGGTTTGACCGAGAGCGGTCACCTCGTTCCAGGGCTCCAGCCCTGGAACGCACTGCCAGGAGACTCCTGCCTCCTAATTCCCCTCCCCTCGCATTCGCTCGCCCCTCTTTGAAAAGGAGCGTGAATCCAGACTGCACGATCTCCCAAAAAGGAATAGTTCAAGCAAACTCCACAATTCGCAGAATTTTTTGGGCTGGGTCAATCGCTGCCACTTGATGGAAGAGCCCACCATTTTTCGCCCCGCGAGTTCACACATCTTGCCCTGAGCAGGACTCACAGCTAACATTCCGAAACACTGGGACAAATCAAACTCCCAACCCGCCGCCGTAGCTCAGCTGGCAGAGCGACGCTTTCGTAAGCCCTATTGGGTTTATTTTGAACAGCCCGGAATTCGTTGAAATCCAATGTTTTACCGGGTGAAGTGACGATTCCAAGATTCTCCGGAAACGTTTAGAAACACGTCGAAACATCGGGTTCCGGTAGTAGAAAACTACCGCACGTTTCGTCGATCGACCCGTGCGACCACTCGCCTACCGCCGTTCGCCGCTTTAACGCCCCTAGAATCGTCCGTACGGGCTTCGGATTCACGGGACGGGAGAAAACCCGCTTCCCGTTTCGGCACGATAGGCACGATTCTCGACGTCTCGTGAAGATCGCTATTTTTCGACCGAGCTATAGGGAAATTTGTACTCGATTTTGCCATCCCCGCCGACCGCTGTAAGATCAATTGTCAGGATCAAGTATTCCGTTTTGGGAAGGGGAATATCGAATGCGATCAAATGAGTCGCAGTCGCTTCGGGAAGCACTTCGCCCGAAAATGCCCCAACTAAACGCCAGTGATCGCCATAGGTGGTGTCAATCGTGTTGCCAACGTCATCAACAAGCCTGAATTTGTCATCGTAACCAGAGCTATCACGAAAATTCAAAACCTTTCGCTCGTCAGTATTCTTAACTTGAAAGCGACAAGTCAAACTCGGCTTCTCAGCCTCCTTTGGACCGCCACGACTCATTAACAGCTCCAAAAACGGCTTCTCGATTCGTGCGTTCGTCAATGCGATAGTGAACCCTTCGGCTGTATACGTTTCTCCGATGGAAAGTTGCTTCAATGGTTTAGGTTCCTCTTTCTCTCTCACGCCAAAACCATCGCGAATTCCATTGATCCCCTCGGTGAACGCAGAGAACATCTGATGCTTCAAATGCTCTCGCCCAACGAAGTACCCAATGATGAATGAAAGTACCGAAGGAGCGGCAATCATTGCCCACAGCGGAATCCGAACATCGCGGATCGTCCTTTTTTCAGGAGTAGGAGTCGTACTCTGACTCAACCCTTCCTCCGGGGACGGTGAAGGCAACTTTTTCGGGATTGGAGGAGTGAACGGCCAATCCGAATCTTCTTCTTCGGGTGAACCGTCATCATTAAATTCGATAACAAAAGTCTCAGCGCATTTTGGGCACTTCGCTCGTTTCCCCTGTTTCTCGCGAGCGATTCTCAACGCCGCATCGCAGTTCGGGCAGTGCGTCACCGCCTTCAAGTCTTTCATACTTCACCCTTGATCGAAACAAACGGCTCGGCCAGAAGGGTGCAATTCTACTCTTATGGAACTTTGCCGCAACTACTCTCCCCTCAAACGAATAGCGGACGCCGCAGGGTTAGGAGAGTCCCCCCACGGCGTCCGTCGGCTATGCCGAACATTGTCACCCCTAGCAATGCCTACTTCGCTCTACCAAAGTTTCGGCGGTATCAGCGGTCCACTCGTATCCCTCGGAGAGACGAACGACGAATCATTCCGCTGACGTGACGCGGACATTTCTGCCCGCCTTTCATTGACGACGATCTCCATCGTTCGTGGTGGTGGCAGCATCGAGCTGTAGTCCGATTCGACGGATTGATTGGCAACAACGCTATCCAGTCCGAGAATATCCGCCATTGTCGGAGGTATCAGAGGACGTGATTCCCGCCCCCATCGGTGAGGGATTCCTGCGTTGATAACAAGATCACGGGAATTTTCCGTTAGGTTGTCGCGGCTGTTGTACCGGCGTTCCTGTTCGTTCCGCTTGTGTAACGCTTTGCAATTCGAGCAGAGAAGAGATGGATGATCCGCTCGACAGCAATTTGGGTTAGGGGCATACGATTGCATAAACTTTTCCTTTCGAGAGAGTAACGGTCAGATACTGATTTGAGATGCTTCCAGTGCGAGTTGAGAAACTCTTGCTCGCATTTCCATTTCGATTTCCTGTCTTACTTTTTCTTGACTGTCTTCCGGGGACGGAGGACTATCAGCTTCAATTTGTTGAATCGCTTCCCTCAGGCGGTATATCCGACCTTGGAGGCGTTTCAGTATCTCTACCGAGTTTTCGCGTGGTCCCGGTACATTGTGGTAACGCAGACGCAAGGCGGCTTGTTCGGCGACGTAAGTTTTCATGTCATTGAATTCGGCTGTCGTAGTTTTAAGCCGGTGGGTTAGAAATTCACGGTTGAGCTTTCCACGTGCGGTTGGATCAGCGGGTGGCTCTGTGTGACGCAACTCACCGTCGGACTGAGCCGCATTCCGAAACAGATAGCGGTTGCCGATGTGTTCATGGTCGCAGCCCATGCGAGTCCGAAACTCATCAAACGATTCATAGAATGGCATTTGGATCTCCTTTAAGAAAAGAAACTTTGTCGAAGGGTGGTTAATACTTCACGGATCGGTTCTTGATGATCTGTGCTTCCGGTGTATCCGCGATCCAGTGATGAATTTCGGGGTGAGTCGCTTAGCCGTTTGAGTTCTCTCATAAACGGCGTCAAGTGTTTATCAGTGGTCGGTTCGCCGGAGAATGCTCCGACGTACGCAGGGACTTGTCCGAGAATCGATACCGCGATCGGTAACGCAATAGCAAATGCCGTCGCAGTGTCCGCGTGGCCTGCTTCGTCTCGTGTAGCTGAGAGTCGATAGCCATAGGACTTCTCTTCGATCTGGAGTCGTCGAAGATCTGCGATCAGTCTCTCACAATTAAATAATTCGATTCGCCTAGAGCGGAACACATCGAGCATCGTGTTTGCCATGTGGTCCAAGTTCTTGCCTGTAAACGGAACCTCTTTCATTCGGACTCGCTGGAGTTCGAGTCTTTGTGCCATTAACGCGGCTTGATATGGGTCGTATCCGGTTGTCTTCAGATTGAAGCGTTCATGCAGAACAATCATTGCACGTTCAACCGCCATGAGATCGATTTTTCCGGTCTGCGGATCGGGTGCCCAACTTTGTGTGTGGACGAGTCAAAGTCTCAATGTATTTCGATTGCCAGCTAGAACGACAAGGGCAGAGTGGTCGTGCTTTACGGATAAATCCGCTCCACCGACATAGAACCAATCCTCTACGGGACGAATAGTCCGAAGTATCGGCCTAAGTTCTGGATTGATTGCGGCCTGAATGTCTTCCTCATCGAGAGCGTCTCCCGAGCCTGATGCCCATACGCCCCACCAGAGCCGCATGTAACGTGCATGGGAGTTTCTACGCTTTGCCTCTTCCATTTCAGCATCATCGAGCCAAGGTGACGGTCGCGAGTAAATATGAGTTTTCCATCGATCAGAATTGAGGGCTATGTCTCGCCAGCGTTCTTGCCATGTTCCTTCGAACCCGGAATTTGTTGCGATGACCGCGAGTCCCTGTGGAACCTTTGCCGCGTTGTCCAAAAGATTTTCAGCGAACTCCTGTTTCGTGACGTGCGACAATTCGTTCAAGATGAGAACATCCGGCCTTGCACCATGTGAGCCAGCAACGTTGGCTGAGATGATTTCACATTCGCATCCATTCGCTTGACAGAAGATTCGCCTTGCTTGAATCGTGAGTCTTTCGGCGAGCCATGTATTCAGTCTAAGAATGTCCTTTGCAGCTTTTCGAAGTTCGTCGGCTTGATCGGCATCGGCAGCACCGACCTGACAAGTCAATGGGCGCTTCGAGAACGCAAGCAGCCACAATAGACACACGGCAAGGTCAGAGTCTTTCGATGCGCCTTTTGTGGCCTCCCACCAGTGACGACCAAACTCAGGCTTTTCACCGCGAGCTATTGCAATGAGCGCAGCATTGATTCCGGCGAACCGTTCCCGCTGGAAATCCGCCATGCAATCGCTGAACCGAACGTTTCCGTGTGCGGATGGAATAATCAATTCCGCTTGGAATGCTGTTGGATCGTCCGCGAACTTTCGAATGTCGATCATTTCGATTCTCCAGAGGGTGCAACATCGATGCAAGCCCATGCGTTATGTACTGCACTCTTATGCAGGCCGAGTGCCGAAAGGGATTTGTCTCGCTCTGTACTGGCCTTTGCGATTTCTCGGCTAAAAGCCAATTGATCCAATGGTTTCAGTTCGTCTCCGCGTTTCGTTAGCCACCTGAGAGCCAATGCACCGTGTCTTTCCCAACGCAATGCAGTTTGGATAGCAGCGGCATCGTCCATAGAAATCGCACCTTTCGCAGCAAGAACCAGATCCTCTATCTGCCGTCGAAAGTTGTTCAATGAGTTCTCAATGTGTTGGCATCCCTTGGGTAGTTTCCCGGCTGTTAGGCCGTGTCTAATGCTGCTCCGGTTGTTCGCTTGGGCTCCTTTCCGCCCTTGTCCCGTTCGTTTCTTAGGTATTTCGTCCATAGCGTATTTCGCCTCAAAAATCGGTTCTAAACTACTGGGATTCACCCTGGAGGTAGTACGGGAATTCGAAAAACACACTGTAGCCCTACGTTTAATCGCATAGACCTACCCTTAACCAAATCCTAGCTATGACCACAGGCCAGCATTCGTTTACACCATTACCGAAGCCAATAATCATCGACGGCGACAGGGCTGAACTCATATCTACACCAACTCCGTCGCTATTAGACCCCCTAGAACGCCTTCTACGGGCCTCCGATCCTTCGGGCGACGAATTCCCCGCCTTTTTATCGAATTGGTTCCTATGGTCATTTTCGCGACGCTCATTCCTCATCCTCCGATTCGCCCTCATCGAGTCCTTCACCAAGCCAGTCTGCGATTTTCCGCATAGCCCAAATCTCAACTCGCAATTCTTCAACGTCTGTCGGTGGATATCCGTGCCTCATTAAGTCTTCAAATCTAGCGAGCAGAAGTTGTGAATCGTTGATGTGGTTTTTCATGTCACGAAGCAATCGTCTCAATCTGTTTCCGCTCATAGTGAGACTCCTAAATACTCGCCCAGATCTGTTCGCGATTCTTCTTCGGTGTCAAAGAACGTTTTCGAAAACTCGACTTCATCAATCGTTGAACTTATGCACCATCCGAAGAGACCTGAATGATGATTCTTGAACACGGTGACCCGCTGTCCGTCGTAGACCCGCGTCAGATTCCCGCGTCGCGTTCGACTCCAATAAGCCTGGTCTTCAAAATCCTTCCAACGTTGCAGTGAGATTTCGACCTCGTGGCGTTTTTGGTCCGTGATCATTTCTTAGCCCCCCGCTTTTGAATGTTACGTTTGATGCTTCGCATAATTTCCTGAACCTGTTCGTCGTACTCATCTTGCAGTCGTCGTCGTTCGTCGGATTCTTCGCACCATGCCTCAAACTCGTCGTCCCAGACGATCACGTCATTGACCGTCGTGCCTTCATCGTGACACCGCTGGCAAAGCTCACCAAGAAAATCCCAGTCAAAGTCTTCCGAATACCATGAGGTCGTTTTCAACCGGTCAAGTTGCTCACCATGAACCTCACCCCACACTATGTCGGTGGCGTACTTTCGATTCTGCTCGACGTTAGACCTTGTGTCCCCACGGGGGAAAAGAGATTCGACGTCTTTGCCATGCCTGCTTTCCATTTCCTTTTGTAAGTCCAAAACTAATTGTTTCAATTCCGGAAATGACAGAAGCCGGTGAAAGAGGCGTAGCGTGTCAATAATGTCACCGCCACATCGGCATCTGTGGCACCGGGTTCTGTCTTTGTAAATCTCGGACGGCGTGAACATGCGGAAGTGTGGGTTGTGATGACAACATACCGGGCAGTGCCAATACCACGCTCCGCAGTCCGGTGGGCCAAGAAATTTTCGAAGTACGTATTCCATGAGTCGCATGAGGTTTCTCCAGAGATTTGAAAGTAAGACGGCGGCAAGACGGGGGGTAAATCGCCGACGTCTTAACGCCTTAACGTCTTGATCTCTACTTAAATATATGTCTTTCTTTCTTCTCTTTGCAAGGCGTTAAGACGTTAAGGCGTCACGTTTTACCCCACCGTCTTGGCCGCCGTCTTGACCGCACCTGACTTCGATAATTTCGACACCACCTTCTCACCCCCGAGGGCCGGAAGCATCCATTGCCAGCCGTCCTTGACTTTCCTGACGTGGTCCGGTTTTATGATTCCGAGTATGTTTCTGGCACGTCGTAATGCCGTTTCAGAAAATCCATCATCCTCGGCATCGGCGGTCAAGGTTCCTGCGGAATGCCACACACCTGGCTTCATGTTTGCTCGCAACCAATCTTCGGCTTTGTCGCGTTGCGTCTCAGTTCGTGGCTTTGCCGGGGCAAGTCCGAACTCGATTCCTTTCGTGCTAATCCGAAATCCAATAGGATTTGGCTTGATGCCTAAATTCTCTTTCAACATTTGCAGGCGGCACCATTCACCGGTTTTGTCCGGCTTATCGATTCCCATCTGAGATCGAACCATCGCGAGGATTGCGTTTGAGCCACGACTACTATTGGCCGTGAGGTCTTCATCGAATTGCAGTTTTCTCGTGTGATGAATGATTACGATCGCCGCACTGGTTCGCTCCGCAATACCACCTAGACTCTGTAAGACTTTTGTCACACCGGAAGAGTTTTCATCACCGTCGTGCGCTCCACGCAAAGAGTCAATCACCACGAGTGGCGTTTTGTAATTATTGACGGCGTCTTCGATTCGCTGAAGATGCTTAGGGTCAGTCAGATTGATTGGTCGAAGAGGATCATCAGCAAAGGGCACTTTGATTCGCTCCGGAGGACGCCCCCAATCATGAAGACGCTGGACGGTGATTGCTGCCGTACCCTCGGTGTCGCACCACAAGACGTTGCTGCGTTTTGGTGGGCCTTTCGTTCCGTTGAACCAGTTCGCGTCCATGATGATTGGGCGAACGAGGCCGAAGAGTGCGAACGCACTCTTTCCAACACCCGGTTCCGCCACCAACATCGTCGCCATTCCATGAGGTATCCAGTCCTTGACGAGATACCGAATCCCGGCAACGCGCTTCATCACATCAGCCATACTCGCGGTCTCAAATTCTTCTACGGGGTCAGCATCCGATCCTCCAATGGTGACGACATCAGATCCCGGTTTACGCTTTGATTTCAGGTAGGCGGCGAGTCCCAGCTTCTTTTTCTTGTCAATCAGTGGCATCTCAATTTCTCCTTGGGGTGGGGTTCGGGTTACTTATAGAACTGGATGGTTGTGCTGGCAGGTTGTCGCCGACGGGACTTCGGTTGTGGTGGGCTTGTGCTTCGAATCAACTCGAACTGGCTCACTGCTTCTTCGGTGAATCTCCACTTGGGACGGTTGCTCCCTGAGCGGCGGGTATTGATTGCTCTCAATTCGCCGGATTTGATCCACCCGAGAACGGTGTGTTCGCCGACACCGTATCGTTCTTGAAGTTGCTTGACGCTATACGTGTTCATTACATTCCCTTTCGTTTGATCGCGTTCGAAGACGTTCGACATCCGAACTATCTCGCGGATTCGGGACGCGAAACGTTTAAGTGAACTTTTCCGTTTGCTCTTCCGAAAGGGCACGAAAAAACCCCGGTGGTTAGCCGGGGTTTCGTAAGGGAAAAACTTATAGAAATTCTCGGTCGGAAAAGTCCGACGTAACGTTACGCACCATCTTTCATGGAATCGCCTCGACTCATCGCCGATAATTCGGTGTAGAGGTATGCGTATGCCCGTCCCACTTTGATCCATCGGGTAAGTAGTTTGGCGTCGGTGGCATCGGAGAATTGTTTGGAGTTCTTGAAATCAGGCCAATCGACACTTTTGATCAAGTATGGCACTGTCAAAATTTCGCCGTCCGGCTTGCGGCCTTCACGGAACTCGGCGATAACGTCCTCTGGCTTGACTTTCTGTCCATTTTCGAGTGCTTCGACTTCCTCCGGAATCTCGGACTTCGCCCATTTGATCAGCTTATTGAGACCCACGAGTGCCGACGACTTTTCTTCAAGGTTAGGAGCATCTTCGGAGTATCCCAGCGAGATCGCCCTGTCGAAAAGTTTCTTGATCGGGTCTCCAACCCAACCATAAAGAGACTCACCTGGGGACCAATCGTCGTCGTAGTTGATACGTCTTGCCCCTATCCAAGGAAACTCCCTCTGCCACTCGGCTTTACTCTTCCAATGCGGAAGGTCAATAAACTTCTGCATCAATATAGCGGCATCATGTAGTCCCTGGTGGTCCGTAATGTTTCCGATTCGTTCTACGCCGGGAAACCAGCCGATCAAATCCCAAAGGGATTTTGGGTCCGGAGGAAGTTCAGGTTTGTTGAGGGCAATGTATGTACCCTCCATGAATGTTCGTGTGGTGGCATAGGTTTCCTTGCATCGGTAGATTCGAGTCATTCTGCACCGCCTTTCTTTGTTACTTTCTTAGTCATCTTCTCCCCCCCGTGGGCCGGAATGTTCAACCATGACCGTACATGGTTGGAAATCATGAGTAGCCGCCCGTCGTCAATCCTCTCGACATAGCGAGCATCAATTGAAGAATCTGCGTGACCCATGATTAATCTGATCGCCGTCTCATCGCGAACGCCGTCAGCGATCGTCCTGAACGTGTGACGAAGTGAGTAGAACGCGACTCCGGTTTTTTGGATACCACAATTCTTCAGAAGCTTTCCGAATTCCAAAGTTATCGAATTTATTGGGGCGTTTTTCCCGTCTACTCTGACGCGAACCCACGGCTTTCCAAAGCGAGTCAGAAACACATGACCTGTGTACTTCTTTTCGTCCGGGTAGGGTCGGAGGTGCAACGCCTCACGGATAGCGACAATTGTTTCAGGCCACAACGGACTACGTCGCGCAATGCCGGTCTTCGGTCGGTCGAATCGAACCCACCCGCTGTCAAGATCGAGTGCCTTTTGCGGAAGCGATGAACAGTCAGAGTTACCGAATCCACAATTGATACCGAGCAGAATCATCGCCTTCAAAGCTGGAGATGCCGCCGCGAGCAAAGTTCGAATTTCTTCCGCTGAGAATAGCCTCAACTCGGAGTTCGCTCGATGCTTTCGGATGACCGATTGCGAGGGCTTCTTGAAGTTCGGGCCGAACCTCACCGGACGATCGACCAATCCTGATTCATAGGCCCATTTGAAGATTGTCCGTGTTCGCTGAACTTCATCACCCAAACGATATGGTCCCCATGTGAGGGCGACATCTGCACGAAGTTGTTCGAAGTCATCGGACGCCAAATCTGCAACGAGCCGGTTTGATCCAAACTTCGCAATCAATCGATCACATGTCTTTCGATATTCTTGGAACGTACGCTGCGAGAGTTCTCCCGAGGCGACGATCCGAGTTTTCGAAGTAAGGAAGCCGTTGCAGACGTCCTTGAGAACTAATCCGTCGGTCGATTCGCGGGGAGTTTTTCCCGAGTGCAACGCATCGGCTTGAGCTTTGTACAGTTCAAGAGCTTCCTTCCAGCCGTCGCCTGGAATTCGGGTCAATTTTCCCTTAACCGTCTTGCCCCATCGACCGAAGTAGTGAATTTTCCCACGTATCTTCTTTTGCCACGCCCCTGAGTTGTGTGGGCTGAGTGGGAAATCGGAATACGGTTTCGGGGGTTTTCCGCTCTGACCTTTGCCGGACTGTTTTTTTGTGGTAGCATTTTTCATCGCGTCTACTCTTTCACTTCTAGGGAGGGTTAGTGCGAAACGTACCGATCGGGTTCCAGCCGGTCGGTACATTTACATGAACACATGTTCACTAAAGGTAGTATAGAGAGTAGTGCGGAAGATGGGAAGCGTTTTTCGTATTACACAAAAACCCAATGTTTTATTGGGTTTCGCCGCCGTAGCTCAGCTGGCAGAGCGACGCTTTCGTAAAGCGTAGGTCGTCCGTTCAAATCGGATCGGCGGCTTTTCAAAAACACTGTAAAAATCAGGGAATCCGAATCAAACCGGGTTCCCTGAATTCGTTTCAGGAATCGCCATTCACCTCGCCATTCACCTTTTCGGGTGAATTCTGGTTCCCGAGGTTCTTTTTCAAGTGGCGTCGAACTTCGGCAAGCGTGTCCTTTGCTGTGATGTTCACGTAGAACTTCATGGTTGTTTCAACGCTGGAATGTCGCATCAGTTGTTGCAGGATGCCGGAAGGGACGATTTTGGCCCATCGGGTGCCAAACGCCCGCCGGATATCATGCGACGACGCAAACTTCTCTGTCCCGTCCTTTTCATCGACTTTGACCTTTGCCGCTTGGCCGATGTCAACAATCCAGTTTGAGACGGTATCAACGCGACGTGAGACTATGCCATTGTTGCGAAAGGCGTTGAAGACAAATCCTTCACGCCGATCTTCTAGCGTGTTCAGCAGGAATTCAGCGAAGTCATCGACCACGGGATAAACCAGCGTCTGACGATTCTTCTGGTTGTCGCCGTCGATCATCAAACAAACATCGCCGTCCTCATCGACTCGAATTCTGATTCCCTCGCCCCACGGATCCCAGGTCAAGGAAAGCGCCTCGCCAAGTCGCAATCCTGACAACCAAAGACCGCGTATCAGATATTTCAGGGAATCCGCCGCTGGCTTCACTTTCAACAACTGTGCTGCCGTTGGCTTCTCTTCAGATGCTGGCAACAATGTCTTTTCCACTGCGGCAAGCATACGGTCGAATTCCTCGCCAGTGATCAGCCTGCCCTTCATCAGCTTGCCGCCTTTCTTCGTTTGGCGAGTCTCACGTGGGAACTTCGGAACCTCTTTGATGTACTTCTGATCGCAAGCCCACTTCAACGCGGTCTGCAGATGCTGGAAGTATTTCCTGACGGTCGCTTTTGCCACGTCCCTTTTTGAGGCGAGGGAATGCAGACGGGTAATCCATTTTTCTGTTATCCTCGCCAACGTGTCCGGGCGCATCAGTTCCTCAATCACATTCAGGCTACCATCCAGACGGGGCGCGCACTTTGGGGCAATTAGGCAGAATGGGATAACTTGTGCTAGGGTGCTGAATATGTCATCATAGGGCCGTGTCGTTTCACCGCCCTGGAATTGTGGAA
>Ga0138256_10006132_pt1 | contig 12719 bp, 13 predicted proteins | sample KNB2016incub_MG_FD_105486 | JGI IMG/M metagenome (GOLD analysis project Ga0138256, IMG submission 105486) | Active sludge microbial communities from wastewater in Klosterneuburg, Austria - KNB2014incub_MG | ecosystem: Engineered > WWTP > Activated sludge > Unclassified | place: Austria... | reverse complement strand
TGGCCTACAAGGCGATCAACACCGCTGACTCAATGATCGGCCACAAGTCCGAACGCTACATCTATTTCGGCTGGGCGGCAGCACGGCTCGATGATCTGATCAACCTGCCAGCTTCGCGCCTCACCGGTTTTCTGTTTGCTGCCGCTGCCGCCTGGAATGACCAGGAGCGCGGCAAGCTCGCGGTGCAGGCTATGTGGCGCGATGCCCCCAAGCATCAATCACCCAATGCGGGCTGGCCTGAATCGGCCCTTGCCGCAAGCCTTGGCGTTAAATTCGGCGGGCCGCGCAGCTATGAAGGCGCCCGTGTTGACCTGCCCTGGATGGGTGAAGGCCGCGAAACCTTGAACCGCGACGATATTCGCAAAGGCCTCAGGCTTTACGGGACCGCGATGACTTTTTTGCTTTTTTTGGCGGTGTTTTTGGCACTGCTTTTTTGAGCGTGAGCGGCAGGCCCGCCGCCATGAATACCACATCGTCAGCCACTGCCGCCACTCGCTGATTGAGGAACCCTTGCGCGTCACGGAAGGTTCGGGCCACCGCATTGGCCGGAACAATTCCAAGGCCCACCTCATTCGACACCAGCACCACCTCAGCCTTCATCGTCCGCAGGGTCTCACACAGCATGTCCGTCTCGCGTGTGACATCAAGTTTTACGATCATCAGGTTGCTGAGCCAGATCGTCAGGCAATCAATCAGGATGAACCGACCCTTGCCGTCGATTGTTTGCAGCGCGGTTACCAGATCAAGCGGCACTTCGAAGGTTTCCCATCCCGGGGCCCTCTGGAGCCGGTGGTCGGCGATCCGCTGCACCATTTCCTCATCCGAGGCTTCCGCTGTCGCTATGTAGAATTTCTGCCCCTTGCCCAAGCTTTCCGCATAGCGGCTCTTGCCTGACCGGGCCCCGCCGAGAACCAGAAGCGTGCTCATGATCTGCTCCTTGGAATGCGCGCAATGAAATGGCCGCGCATGGCTTGCGGCCACTCGCGGAACGGAACTTCACCCGTCAGCGTGGCACCATGCAGGTCGAACCAGGCAAGAATTGCTTCCGCCTGTCCGCGTTCCGGAACATGGTCGCCGGTAAAATAGCTGAAGCGCTGGTCGTCGCGCAACACCACGCTGCAATGGCGTTTGCAATTCCACAGGCAGGCCTGCGTTTCGATTTTGATGTCATCGCGGCCCTTCTCGGCAATCACATCCTTCATGTGGTCAATCAGCGTCTGCCCGCCCGTGCGCCCATCGGTGCCACTGGCTTCGTTCTGGGAATAGCGGCAAGTCGTGCAAAATACGAGCGAACGCATGGGCTTGCTTCGGTCCTTCGGTGATTGCTATGGTCGTCGCGCCTTCAATGGTGGCAAAGCCTTGATCTGTCAACGCAAACGAAAGCGACATGAATTACTCCCGCATCGCCTTTTCCGCTTCCGACGCGCCTGAAGCCCGCAAGGCCCTGTCCCGGTTGGCCAAGCGCTATGGCAATGCCACGCCAGAAACGGCCGATGTGGTTGTGGCCCTGGGCGGTGATGGCCACATGCTGCAAACCCTACACCGCTACGTTTCAACCGGTACCCCCATCTACGGCATGAATCGCGGCTCGGTTGGCTTTCTGATGAACGACTACACCGAGGGTCAGCTCCTGGAGCGCTTGCACGCCGCCGAACTCACCACCATTCACCCCCTGCGCATGGTGGCCACCGATGAAAGCGGAAAATCCCACAAGGGCATCGCCTTCAATGAAGTGTCGCTTCTGCGCCAGCGCTACCAGGCCGCCAAACTCCAGATCTCCATCGACAACAAGGTCCGCCTCGAGGAATTGATTTGCGATGGCCTCCTTCTGTCAACTCCAGCCGGCAGCACGGCCTATAATCTGTCCGCCCACGGACCAATCCTGCCAGTGAATGCCCCCCTACTCGCCCTCACACCCATCAGCGCCTTCCGGCCCCGGCGCTGGCGCGGCGCCGTTTTGCCTCACAATGCCAAGGTGACAATTACTGTATTGGAGCCCGACAAGCGCCCGGTGGCTTCCGTGGCCGACCATGTTGAAGTGCGCCATGTGAAGGCCGTCGAGATTGCCGAGGACAAAAAGCGCTCGGTGAAAATCCTTTTCGACCCGGGCCACAGCCTGGCCGAGCGCGTGCTCAACGAACAGTTCAAGTTCTAGGCGGCGCGCACCATGTCGGCGCGCAGGCGCTTGGCGATCTTGCGCACCCGGTCTTCAGCGAAGCGCCCGATGAATTCCAGATTTCTGCTGCGCTCGGCGCTCTGCATGTTTTCATAGCGTGTCATCAGCGCCTCGATCAGGCGCCGCCCAAAGCTCTCGGGATCCAACGGAAGCCCCTCTTCCTTGGCATCTTTCATCACATCGCAAGCCGCCACCAGCAGGCCGTAGCAGGATTGCGGCAGGCCAGATTTGCTGTGCAACGATTTCAGTCCCATGAAGCCGCGCCCGAACATGAGTTCATGGGCCCGTGCCAGGCTCACCCCGGAAAGATGCGCCAGTGACCATTGCACCATCTTCATTTCGCCAATTGCCGCAGCCCGCAGTATGATCGAAGGGGTCAGCATTTTCTTGGACACCAGAAAGGGAATGGCCCGCGCCAGTTCTTCGTTGCTGGCCTCAACCAGGATCCGCAGGATGGCCGTTTCTTCCGCGTCCGCCACAAGCTCGTTGGCATCGTTGTCCGCCATCCAGCCGCGTTCTGCCATCAGTTGCTGCATGCGGTTCGAGGCGCGCTTGGCCTGCATGATGCGAATATCCAGCGGCAGGTTCGCCCGGCCAAGCAAAAGCTCGACCATTTCAGCCGCCTGGCCGAAGCGCGTGTAAAGCGTGTGGTAATCCCGGTCATCGAGATGCAGCGCATGGTTTTCAAACAGCCGCAGGCAGACCTCGAGCGGTGTGGATTTCACCGCATAGGTGAGTGATTCCCGGGAAAGATCTGAGCGGAGAACGACGATCTGCTGGCGCGCCACATCGCCCACCCGCAACACCGCAAGCATGTGCCAATGGTTGAGCGCCGGGGTTGCTGCAAGAAACGGCAGTGCCACATCGTCTTCATCGGCGATGATGGAAAACAGGATGTCGGCATGCAGGGTCAAAAGGCCAACCAATCCATTGGCCAGGGTACGGCGTACTTCCTTCACCGGATCGACCGAGAGCTTCAGAACCACCGGAACAACCTGCGCGCAATCGGCCTTGGAAGTGTCTTCAGCGCACATGAGGGCGGCCAGTTGAACGGCAAGCCTGGTGCGCGCCATCGCGTCGCCATTTTCAATAACGTCTGTAAATATGCTGGTGTCGAGGCCGGGCTTGGGTTCACTACGCATATACGGGAGCCAATCTATTCGTAACAGGATTGTCTCAGGCTACGGCTCAAGCCTTAATTTTTGGTTCACCATGTCTCTTTAGGAAGACTTAAGCCCAGTCAGAGCACGCCCGCCTGGCGCAGCTTGAACTGCAGGAGTTCAAGATCGAAGGGCTGCATGATGAAGTCAGCCGCCCCTTCCATGATCGACTGGCCGATTTCCTCGGCATCCGGCTCATTGGCATAGAGAATGACCACGGTATTCTTGCCCCGTGCGGTCCGGCGCATCCGCCTGATGAAATCGCTGGACGTCATGCCCTTCGGGCTCGCCGCCATCACCACCAGATCGGTCGAATTGTCATTGCAGTACTTGAGGCCTTCGTCGGCGGCGGAACGTTCCGCGGAACTGAGGCCGAGATCGCCCAGCAATTGCGAAACGCGCTTGCGCTCCGTGGCGTCCCTGTCAATCAACAAACACTTAACCATTGCGAGTCTTCCTTGTCGTTTCGACGGGAGCGCTGCCCCTGACAATTCCCGCCTGCCGACTCCTGAGCCCCACTTGGTTAACGGGACGTTAAACACCTTTTCCACAGCTTTTCCACAGACCTTAAGCCACTGACAATGAAACACAAATCACTAGTGTCAACAGGTCTTACAAGTGTGGCTATATTGCGGCGTTCAGCCTCCGTTCAGGACTCGTGGGCCGACTCAGACGCTATCCCCAAGCAAGGCAGGGTTGTGGAAGTTCCACTGGCCTTGGCCCCTGCCCTGTGAAACGATGCCCTGGGAGAAAAATATGGCGGGCCTTTGGTATGAGGAATTTGAGATTGGCAAGCTTTATCGCCATCCGATTACCCGGACGGTGACCGAGACCGATAATATCCTGTTCTCCACCCTCACTCACAACGCCCAGCCCCTGCATATTGACCGGCATTTCGCCGCTGGAACTGAATGGGGCCAGCCGCTGATGAATTCCTTCTTCACCCTTGGCCTCATGGTCGGCATTTCGGTGAATGACCTCACCCTGGGAACCACCATCGCCAATCTCGGCATGACGGAAGTAAAATTCCCGGCCCCCCTTTTCCAGGGCGACACAATCAATGTGACAACCGAAGTCAGGTCAAAGCGGGAAAGCAAATCACGCCCTGACGCCGGCATCGTGGAGTTTGACCACCGCGCTTATAAGCAGGATGGCGCACTCGTGGCGCAGTGCCTCCGCCAGGCCTTCATGCGCAAACGGCCTGTTGAATGATCAATCCGGCCGGCGCATCCGCCAGACATCATCAATGGTGGCATATTCCGCATAGCCCAGGCGCGAGATCATCTGCATGGCGCCGCTGTTCACCCGGCCATTTTCAATGAACTTGTCGTCGATGTGAACCCCGATGACGCGGCCCACCACCAGCCAGTTGGCAACCTGCCCCTCGTCATCCGGCAGTTCGATTTTCTTGAACAGCCGGCATTCCAGATTGGCGGGGCTCTCGGCCACCCGTGGCGGCTTGATGAACTGGCAGGGCGCCTTGCTCAATCCGGCAAGGGCGAATTCATCCACCTGCGGTGTCACCCGCGATGAAGTCATGTTCATTGCTTCGCGGATGGAATAGGTGGCAACATTCACCGCGAATTCACCCGTCGCTTCAATGTTCCGCAGGCTGTCCTTATAGCCGGTCGATCCGAAGACCACATAGTGCGGACGCTCGGAAACAATATTGAAGAAACTGTAGGGAGCGAGATTGGCGATGCCGTCGGCCGAAAGCGTTGAAAGCCAGCCGATGGGCCGCGCCACCAGCGCCTTGAAGGGATCAACTTCGAAGCCGTGGTCATTGCGGACAGCGTCATAGAACATCTCAGATGGACCTCAGAAGCGCCGGCAGCTCGGCAATGCTGCGCAGCGTATGGTCGGCAAGATGGGCTATGTCGCCGTGCCCGGCATTGCCAGTGAGAACCGCAATGGCCAGGCCCGCCCCGCCATTTCGCGCTTCCTCCATGTCATGGCCATTATCCCCCACCATGGCAATCTCCGATGGCTTCAAGCCCACCGTTCCGGCAAACCGGCGGATCATGTCGCCTGATGGCTTTGGAGTGAGCACCGTATCGGCGGCAATCACATCATCGAATAGTTCCAGTATGCCGAGATGGCTGAGATGACTATGGGCGGAATAGTGGCTGTCATTGGTCGCCAGCCCCACATGCAGCGCCATCTCCTTGAGTTCCTCAAGCAGCGGCACCAGGGGCATCAGGGGCTTGAGAAGGGATTTTGACAGGGGCGCGTAGTCGACATCGATCATCCGCACCTTTTCCAGAGCCCCCGCCTCGTCAAGGCCCGGCCACCAGAAATCGATGAGCTGGCGCGTCGTGCCCGCCGCCAGAATCGAATTTGCGTCAAATCCATCCGTATTCGGATTATATCCCACCCGCGTCATCATCCGGTCGGCCTCGCCGGGGCTGATGCCGAACTGTTCGCACAGCATCTGGCGGTAGATCGGAACCCATGTGCCGTTCACGTCGATCAGCGTGCCGTCCTTGTCAAAGAGTACGCCGCGGATTGTCATGCCTTCACCCAGCGGGTGAGAAACGCCTGCGGGTCGGGCCGCGGCCGGTCTTCGAGCGGCGCGGTCGCCGTTCCAATGCAGATGATGCCAGCCACCCGTTCGCTCTCCTTCACCCCTATGGCCGCCAGTGCCACAGGGTCATAGGCCACCCAGTCTGATTGCCATTGGGCGTCAAAACCCATCGCTGTTGCCGCCAGCACTATGTTGTAACACACCGCGGCCGAGGACATGAGCTGCTCCCATTCCGGTATCTTGACGTGCGGACCCGCCGTCGAAATCACCACAATCACCACCGGCGCGCGCAGGAACAGGCCGCGCTGAAAGGCGAGGCTGTCTTCGCCATGCTCCGGATGCAGCGCTTTCCACCGTTCAGCAAAGACTTGGCCAATGTCCGCCCGCGCCGCCCCTTCGAACAGCACAAAGCGCCAGGGTGTGAGCTTGCCATGATCCGGCACCCGCACCGCAATATCGAGAATCTCCGAGATTTCCCCGGGATTTGGTCCAGGAAGACCTAAGGCTTTGACTGAGCCGGATTTTCTGGTTTTGAGAAAGGCGAGCGGCGAGCTCAGATCGTTCAGTTTTGTCATGATTCCAGCAATGTGGCGGCTCAACTTCAAAAACGCAATGATTTCAATTAGCCGTGCTTCATTAACTAAAAATTAAGTATCCCGTTGCTGGAGGCATCAGGGCCGTGCTTTGATTCACTCACCGGCCGGAAGGCTGGGGGAAAACGAAACAGGGGACGACAGCATGCACGACCTCAGCACCCGTGCACTGCAAATCCGCCGTCAGAAAAGCGCGACATCCGCAGCTCTTCTGACGGCGGTTCTGTTTGCAGCCCAGTTTGCCTGGACCGATGCCATAGGCGCTCCCAAAACGACCGAAGAAAGCGCCGTGGCGGTGATGGCGCCAAAATTCCAGACCAAAGTCGCCCATGACATCGCCATAGAGATCGTCAAGCCCGGCAACGAAGGCCTGGAACTTTCGGCAAGACTCTCAGAATCGGGTGGCCTGATAGAGCGCGACATTTCATGGACGCTGCGCGATGCCCAGGGCGGCATCGTTTACGACAAGAACACAGACTTGGCGCAGGTCGGCCTGCCGCCCGGAGACTATTCCATTGAAGCGCGCTACGGCTCCGCCACCTTTTCGCAAAACCTCACCTTGCTCGAAGCCAACCGCCTAATGGTCAGCTTTGTGCTGGAAGTTGGCGGCATCCGGGTTTTGCCCCGCGTGCAGGGCCTCGGGCTCACCTCGGCCCAGACCCAATCCCTGGTCTATGCCCTCTCCGGTGCCGACAAAGGCAAGCTCATCACCATTTCCAAAGTGCCGGGTGAAATTCTCCGCGTAAAATCCGGCGATTACCGCATTGAAAGCCGTTTTGCGGCGGGCAATGCCATCGCCGTGGTGGACGTCCGCGTCAGCCCCGGCCTCATGAGCGCCGTTGAGATCGACCACGCCGCCGGACTGGCGCGGCTCTCGTATGTAGGCGCTCCCGATGCCCAGGTCTCCTGGCTGGTCACCGACGATCAGGGCGATGTTCTTCCCGCCATTGACGGATTGTCGGCCAGTGTTGTCCTCAAGCCCGGCGCCTATACCGCAAAGGCCCGGATCGGCAGCGAGTTCCTCAGCGCGAGCTTTGACATTGCCGCAGGCCAGGAACGTGACATCCTGCTCGGAAATTAGGCACTTCCATAGTTTTGCAAAGCTGTCACACTGACCGGGAATCATGGTCCCCGGGGAGGACGTACAGTGATCGTTTTCAGAGACATTTTCAGTCCGCGCTTGATCTTGCTCACCCTTGCCGTTGTGGGCTTGGCCACAACCTTAATTGCAACCATGTTTCTCAACGTCAGCGGATCGGTGGCCGCAATACCTATCCTGATCTTTGGCGTCCTGACACTTCTTGGCATCAGGGACATGACCCAAACCCGCCACGCCATCCTGCGCAACTACCCCATTTCCGGCCACATCCGCTTCCTGCTTGAAAACATCCGCCCGGAGATCCGCCAATACTTTCTTGAAACCGACAAGGACGGAATGCCCTTCCCGCGTGACAAGCGCGCCATCGTTTACCAGCGCGCCAAGCGGGCCCTCGACAAGCGCCCCTTCGGCACCCAATACGATGTCTACGATAACCGGTTTGAATGGATGCACCATTCCATGGTCCCCAGGCCGCCAAGCAGGGAGGCGTTCCGCATTTCCGTGGGCGGCCCTAACTGTACCCAGCCCTATTCAGCATCCGTCTTCAATATCTCAGCCATGAGCTATGGTTCCCTTTCCGCCAATGCCATTCGTTCCCTCAACCGAGGCGCTAAAATCGGCGGCTTTGCCCATGACACCGGCGAAGGTGGCGTAAGTCCCTATCACCGCGAATTCGGCGGTGACATCATCTGGGAAATCGGCTCCGGCTATTTCGGCTGTCGCAACCCTGACGGAACTTTCTCCGACGAGCGCTTCGCCGCGACCGCAAAGCTCGATCAGGTCAAGATGATCGAGATCAAGCTCTCGCAAGGAGCAAAGCCCGGTCATGGTGGCGTTCTGCCCGCCGTGAAGATCACCCCGGAGATTGCCGCCATTCGCGGCATTGAAATGGGCAGGGATTGCATCTCGCCGCCAACCCATTCCGCCTTTTCCACACCCCTTGAACTCGTGGCCTTTATCGCCAGGCTGCGCAAGCTGTCCGGGGGCAAGCCTGTGGGCTTCAAGCTCTGCATCGGCCATCATTGGGAATTCATGGCGATTATCAAAGCCACGCTGGAAACCGGTGTCGCCCCGGATTTCATCGTGATTGACGGCAAGGAGGGCGGCACGGGTGCAGCCCCTCTAGAGTTCATGGACCACATCGGCACCCCATTGCGCGATGGCCTGAGCTTTGTCCATTCCGCTCTCGTCGGCGCTAACCTCCGCGACCAGGTCAAGATCGGCGTCTCCGGTAAAATCACTTCGGCTTTTGACATGGCCCGGGTCATGGCCATCGGCGCCGACTGGTGCAACGCGGCGCGCGGCTTCATGTTTGCAGTGGGCTGCATCCAGGCCCAGCATTGTCATACGGACAAGTGCCCCACCGGCGTTTCAACCCAGGATCCCGCCCGCCAGCGCGCCATCGTCGTTCCCGACAAGGCCGAGCGCGTGGCAAGCTTCCACCGCGAGACCATCAAAGCGCTGTCCGACCTGATTGCTGCGGCAGGCCTTTCCCATCCCGGCGATCTCCGCCCAAGCCACTTCATGCAGCGCGCCGCGCCCGACCGTTCAATCAGTTTCGAGGAGCTTTATCATTGCATGAAGCCCGGGGAATTGCTCAATGGCAGTGCGCCGTCTGCCATGCATCACGCTTGGCAGTTGGCCACCCCGAAGAGCTTTGCCGCACAAATCTGAGAGGATCCACCTTGAACAAGACAATGAAGGCCGCCGTGCTGCGCAGGATCGGCGCAGGCCTGGCGATTGAAACCGTGCCCCGCCCCGATCCCGGCCCCGGCGAAGTCTTGGTCAGGGTCAAAGCCTGCGGCGTTTGCCACAGTGACCTGCACGCCGTTGAAGGCGACTGGACTCCGCACCCCACCCTGCCGCTCATTCCAGGCCATGAGGTGACGGGCCATGTCGAGGCACTGGGCGAAGGCGTTGCGGATTTCAATAAGGGTGAGCGCATCGGCGTGCCGTGGATGTTCTGGTCCTGCGGCATCTGCGAATTCTGTCTCCAGGGCATGGAAACCATTTGCCCCCGAACCGAAGCCACTGGATATAGCAAACCCGGTGGTTATGCCGAATACATGGTGGCGCCTGCCGCCTTTTGCGGCCATTTGCCTGAACATGTCGACATGCATGCCATGGCCCCCATCCTCTGTGCCGGTGTCACCACCTATCGCGGCATCAAGCGCACGGGCGCAAGGCCCGGCCAGTGGCTGGCAGTGATCGGCATTGGCGGCCTCGGCCACATCGCCGTGCAATATGCAAAGGCCATGGGCCTGCGCGTCGCCGCCGTGGATGTCTCGACCGAGAAATTGAATCACGCCAAACGGCTGGGCGCCGAAGTCCTGATCGATGCCCGCGAAGGCGATCCCGGCGCGGCCCTCAGGGAAAAATCCGGCGGCGGCGCCCATGGGGCCATCGTCACCGCTGTGTCGCCCCGCGCCTTTGAGCAATCCGTCACCATGCTCAGGCCCGCCGGCACCGTGTCCTACATCGGCCTTCCCGGCGGCGACGCCGACCAGATCCGCCTGTCGATTTCCAGCATCGTCAACAGCGAAATAACTGTACGCGGATCAAATGTCGGAACGAGGCAGGATCTGAACGAAGCCATCGCCTTTGCCGCCAACGGTCTGGTGAAGGCCGACATCGAAACCCAGCCCCTGGAAAACATCAACGCCATCTTCGCCCGCATGAAAAAGGGTGAAATTACCGGAAGGGTTGTGCTGGACATAAGTTAACCGCATGAATGCTAAACTTCATAAAACTCGAATTAACGTTTAATATCAATAGAATATGCGTGTATGTCAGTATTCGTAACCTTTCCAGCATTACACCCCAGCCATGCCCACTTTGCATGAACGGCGCACGCCAAAAGGCCTAAACCACCTCCCCTTTGCTGCACCGCAGCAAATCAATGGAGAAATGAAATGGCAACACCCAAACAAGTGAGCGAGGCACCAGACGATCCCGCAATTCAGGCCGGCGGCCATGTGCCGCCAAGTTTCTGGATTCTCGCGCTGGGATCCATCGGCGTTGTTTACGGCGATATCGGAACCAGTCCTCTTTACGCAATACGCGAGTCGGTGCTCGCCGCCACCGGCAAGTCCGGACCCATTACTGAGCCCGTCGTTTTAGGAGTCCTCTCTCTCATCATCTGGGCCCTCATCCTCGTCGTCACCGTGAAGTATGTTTTTGTTCTGCTGAATGCTGACAACAAGGGCGAAGGCGGGACCCTGTCGCTCATGGCGCTGGCCCAGCGCGTTATGGGCAGCAACATGGTGCTTATTCCCATTCTCGCCATGATCGGTGCGGCGCTGTTTTATGGCGACGCAATGATCACTCCGGCAATTTCCGTACTCTCCGCCATCGAGGGCCTCAAGGTCATAACGCCGGCACTTGAACCCTATGTGCTGCCGATAACCCTGGCGATCATCGTCGCCCTGTTCTCGGTCCAGGCGCGCGGCACCGCAAGTGTGGCCTCACTGTTCGGTCCCATCACACTCGTCTGGTTCATTGCATTGGCTTTGTCTGGCCTTGCACACATAGTCGACTATCCCGCCATCCTGCTTTCATTCAACCCGATTTATGCAGTGACGTTCCTTGGCTCGCACGGGATCATTGGCCTTGTCACGCTCGGTGCCGTCTTCCTCGCCGTCACCGGCGCGGAAGCCCTCTACGCCGATCTCGGCCATTTTGGCAAACGTCCCATTCAACTGGCGTGGATCATTGTCGTTTTCCCTGCCCTCGTAACGAACTACCTGGGGCAAGGCGCATTGCTTCTGCAACGTCCCGAAACTATCGAAAACCCGTTCTTTCTCATGATGCCGGAATGGGCCCTCGTTCCCATGGTCGTGCTGGCAACGGCCGCCACGATTATCGCCAGCCAGGCGGTGATCACCGGAGCCTATTCATTGACCCGCCAGGCGATCCAGCTCGGCCTGCTGCCGCGCATGGAAATCCGCTTCACTTCGGAGGCCCATGCCGGGCAGATCTACATGCCGCAAGTCAATTGGCTGATCATGCTGGGTGTGCTGGCGCTCGTCATCATGTTCAAGACCTCAGGCAGCCTTGCGTCCGCCTATGGCATCGCCGTCACCGGCACGATGGTAGTGACGTCCATCATGGCGATCTTCGTCATCTGGAAATACTGGAAATGGCCGCTCTGGGCGGTTCTTGCCATGATGCTTCCCTTGCTTGCCATCGATGTAATCTTCCTGGGTGCAAACGCCCTGAAAGTTCTGGACGGTGGTTACGTGCCTCTCGCCTTGGGTGCCTTGCTCATCCTGGTGATGTGGACGTGGCGCCGCGGATCGCGAATCCTCTTTGAAAAAACCCGCAAGTCGGAAGTGCCCTTGGGTGATCTTGTAAAAAGCCTGTCAAAGCGCCCTCCGCATCAGGTGCCCGGAACCGCGGTGTTCTTTACCTCGGACCCCGACAGCACCCCAACCGCTTTGCTCCACAGCCTGAAGCACTACAAGGTGCTGCATGAGAACAATGTGGTGCTGACCATCCGCACCAGCGATAGCCCAAGTGTGGCGCCCGAGGATCGGGTGAAGATGGAAAAGCTGAATGAACTCTTCAGCCGTCTCATCATCACCTATGGCTACATGGAAACTCCCGATGTGCCAAAGGCCCTCAGCCTCGCCCGCAAGCTCGGCTGGAAGTTCAACATCATGACAACCTCGTTCTTCCTGTCCAGGCGCAGCGTGCGCGCGTCCAAGCACGAGGGCATGCCCGTCTGGCAGGACAAGCTGTTCATCGGCCTGGCCCGCAACGCCAATGATGCCAGCAGCTACTTCCGCCTGCCAACCGACCGCGTGGTGGAAGTGGGCAGCCAGATTACTGTTTGACGAATGCCTGCATCCCGCTGCCTCATGCAGGAGGCAGCGGGATGAACTCTTTTTCATCACCGGGCACAATATCAAAGCGCGCCCGCTTCCAGTCTTCCTTGGCCGCTTCAATGCGTTCCTTGGAAGACGACACAAAATTCCACCAGATATGGCGCGGGCCGTCCATCGGCTCTCCGCCCAGCATCATGAAGCGCGCATCGCCCCGCGCCGTGAGCGTGATGGCATCACCGCCGCGGAACACCAGAAGCTGGTTGGCGCCGTGCGCCTGGCCGCCGATTTCCAGCGATCCTTCCACAATGTAAATGCCGCGCTCCTCATGCTCCACCGGCAAG
>Ga0138256_10006131_pt1 | contig 12721 bp, 13 predicted proteins | sample KNB2016incub_MG_FD_105486 | JGI IMG/M metagenome (GOLD analysis project Ga0138256, IMG submission 105486) | Active sludge microbial communities from wastewater in Klosterneuburg, Austria - KNB2014incub_MG | ecosystem: Engineered > WWTP > Activated sludge > Unclassified | place: Austria... | reverse complement strand
TGGATCGAAAGAAATATCTCTGTAATGCGGAGTTCCATAGGAATTGGCCACGGATGACACAAATCGCACGAATCGGTTTCATTATTCCCAATAAGTACTGGTTAATCAACGAATCTTGATCGCGGTCGTTCTGTTTTGGGATTATTCGTGCAATTTGCGGCTAAAAAATTCCAAACCAGCCGCAGTAATTCAGCAGCTCGCCAATCCCGAATGACGCAAGGTTTGCGAGGATGATTGCGACGAGGCAGCGTACCCAATCGCCGGGTTCGAGCAGTTGTTTTGCACGAAATGCGAGCCAGAAAATTGCGCATTCAGCCAGCGGTGCGAAGGTTTCAGCGACGGCTAAATAGATTCCGCGTGATTGGCCAAAAAAGATCATGGGCAGGACGAGGACGACTATCGGATAGGTACACGCCGTCAGCCAAATGCCGCAAAGCAGCTTTTGCCGGATCGTTAGTTTTGGCGAAAGGCCGAGGAGCAAGATGGGAGTCTCGATCAGAATCGTCACTAGATAACCAAAAGGCAAAAAATACCAAAGTTCGCTTACGGCCAGGCTTTGGGTTTGAACAAAATCAACTTCGTCGAACAGAAACATATGGTATTTAGCCGCAGGTCAACGCGGATCACACACAAGCAGCTTCATATCCCGCGGTGAATAAATCTTTACAACATCTTTATCAGAAACGGAAATTCAGCCAAAACGTGTGCAATAGCGAATGCAAAATAAATATCCCGCGTAGTTGTGTAATCGACGGCAAAGCCCGCCCAGAGCCCGATGGCCAGCAAGCAGCCAATCGCAAATGCCGCGATAACCAATTTGGGTATGCCGCCCTGTTTTGAAAACAGCGGGATCTCGGTCAATTTCCAAGGAATGGCCCGCCGATCGACGAGCGGGATCAGAGCGATCCACACAAAGTAGTGAATTGATTCGAGAAACACGTGCGTCGCTACGAGGAAATGGCTGGATATTCCAGGCAGTATCTGGCTTCCGGCGTGTTGTGTTATCCGCCAAAACAGGTTTGTTTCGTCCGGCAAATTTGGCCGTCCGCTAAGCAAAATCCATAGTATCGCAATAAAAACCGGAATCGAGGCGAGGCAAAAGTGATAGGCTTGGAGCCACGCGGGTTTTGTCCGGCGGATCTGCCGTTCGAGAAACCACATTGCTATAAACGGATGAACATACACCAGGGCGAGGCTCCAATATTGAGGCACGAGCCACGCAAGTGCGGCAAGAAAAAATGCCGCCGGAAAGGCCCATGACCAGTCGCTGCGAGGCCTTTGTTTGCCGCGCAGATAAAATAGCAGGCTGATCCAGAAAACAAATGCTGAATTCCACGCGGCAGCAAATATCGCCCAGCTATCAGAGCTCCACAACCAATTTCCGCTGGCAAAATAGAGGGTCAGATACGACGACGCCAATACGATAACGCCGCCTATTCCAACTAAATAGAATAGACGCGAACGGCCCCAACGAAGCGGCATCCGGGCCGCGAAATACCGAAACTCCATCAGATTGTGGGCGCCGGCAAATAGAAAGATGGTCGCGATCGACATCTCAAGCGGGAAAATTCCAATCACGGTCGCAGCGATCGCACAGGACACCAAAAATCCGGCGGCCAAAAAATGGGCGCTCGTGATTTCGAATCGATTGGTCCGGATTTCCTGCATTGGTTCGTTTATTCGTCCGCCGGCGTTGATTCAGGCAAATCAGGTACTATCAGCTCGATGGCATTGGCATTGGAACCTTCGATAGTGATTTTTCCGCTTGCAAATCTATATGGCGTGAACAATTTTCGGTCAAATAGTTTGCTGGTGATGCTCCGTGCGGCGGGCGGCGGGCCAACATTAGCCAGAACAAGGTTTGCGGTCGCCGCGATTCCGCCAAATATGACGACCAGGGCAGCCGCTCGCACGCCAATCGTCGGTTTTGACGGCCTTATCAACCATATACCGCCAAAGACAAACGCCAGGCTGAGAAACAATCCGCTAACAATCGTCTGCGTTTGCATAAACGTGCCGGCCGTCGCCGTATCGTCCGTTGCTGCATCGAGTTCGGCCCGGAGTTGGGCGAGCTGAGATTTGGGAATCAGGAGTTTGGCTTCACTCGCTTTTGGGTCGAGACGAATCGTCATCGATGACGAAACGGCCCTTGGATTCTTTGTTTTTGGCGTTTCCGTCGGCCGTGCAATATCCGCCAGTGAGGAAAGCGTCAGGGACGCGACAAAAAGAGAGATGTAAATTACGCGTTTCATTGGTGGTCTCCTTACGGTCAAATTTTGTGAATTATAATAGCATTTCATAGTCCTGAACGGGTCAACCTAACATTAATTGCAACGGGGTCAATCTTTTGTTTTTGCGCCAATTCATCTTTGGGGCTAAACTCTCAAAATATGCGAGAACAATTGAAAAGATTTATTGAGGCTATGGATGAAAACTCCATCGCCATCATTCCGGCGGCACATGAACAACAGCGTAGCTATGACACCGAATTTAAATTCCGGCAGGATTCGGATTTTTGGTATCTGACCGGCTTTCCCGAACCCGACGCGATTGCCGTCATCTCGCCAAAAGCTAAAAAGCCTTATACGCTTTACGTTCGCCCGCGAAATGTCGAGATGGAAACGTGGTTTGGCCGTCGGCAAGGTGTCGAAGGAGCGGTCCGGAATTTCGGCGTCGATCACGCAGTTTCGATAGAAAAATTTGCTGGCGACATGGCAAAACTCCTCGACGGCCATGAGAAGCTCTATTACCGATTCGCTATTGATAAAGCTCTCGATCAGCAAATTCTCGGCTATTTGTCCGGCCAGCGTGTTCGCCGTCTAAAGACTGCCTACCCGCCGCATACGATCATCGACCCGACGATTATCATCGGCGACATGCGTTTGCACAAGGATGAAAACGAGGTCGCGTTGATGCAAAAGGCCGCCGACATTGCGGTCGAGGCCCATATCCTTGCCATGAAAAAGGTCAAGCCCGGCATGAACGAGGGACAAGTCGAATCGTTTATGGAAGCGCTGATGCGTGACAGAGGAGCGAGCGGCGTCGCTTATAACTCGATCATTGGCGGCGGCGATAACGCAACAATTCTGCATTACGTCGAGAACAACATGCCGCTCAAAGACGGAGATCTAATACTGATAGATGCCGGGGCTGAATACCACGGATACGCATCTGACATAACAAGGACATTTCCGGTCAATGGCAAATACACGGCCGCTCAGCGTGAGATTTATGACGTCGTACTTGATGTTCAGCAGAAGTGCATCGAATACACAAAGCCGGGCAACACGGTAAAAGGTCGTCAGGAATTCTCGATCGAGCTACTTACCGAAGGCATGAAAAAGCTCGGTTTGCTCAAGGGAAAGACAAAAGACCTGATTCAGAAAAAGGCCTATATGAAGTACTACATGCACGGCGTCGGCCACTATCTCGGTCTCGACGTGCATGACGCGGGACGGTATTTCACTGACCAGAAAGCCAAAAATTCCAAACCGTTTGCTCCGGGGATGGCGCTAACCGTCGAGCCCGGCCTCTACATCCCGCCCGACGACAAATCCGCCCCGGCCAAATACCGCGGCATCGGCATCCGCATCGAGGATGACGTCGTCGTCACCGAGACCGGCAACATCAACCTGACCGTCGGCGTGCCAAAAGATCCGCAGGAGATAGAGGATTTGATGCATAATAGAAAATAGTGAGGTCATTATGGGAAACGGAATTGCAGAATCAATATTTGAAAAGGTCAAAACATTGCCTTCCTTTGAACAACGTAAGGTCCTCGATGCTGTTGAAAAGCGGCTGGCTATCATCGAGGAGAGAAAGAAGCGACCCATTTGGGAAGTAATAACTGAAATAAGTTCGGAAATACCCGAAGAGGAATGGGCGAAGCTCCCTTCTGACGGGTCAGTAAATCACGATCACTATTTATACGGAGCGCCGAAGAAATATTGAAAAATCTGGTTTTTGTTGACTCAGTTTTCTGGATCGCAGTCATGAATCTGCGCGATCAATGGCGCAATAACGCGCTTGAGACTGCATGGTGTGACGCTGCTAACAACTGACGACATTCTGATAGAAACTCTGAATTATTTTGCGGAGCGTGGGCAATACTATAGACAAATAGTCTGTAGAAATATTCAAGAAATCCTCCTGAACCCAGAGATTCAGATTATAGATGCAACCCACGAACAATTTCTTGGAGCCTTCGAGTTATATTCAAACCGCCTCGACAAAGGCTACAGCCTGACTGACTGCATCTCGATGAACATCTGTCGCGAACGCGGCATCACGGATGTTCTGACGCACGACGATCATTTTCGACAGGAGGGATTTACGGTTCTCATTTGATCGCACAATGGAAACGAACGATCTGATTAAAAATGTTCCCGTTTTGCTAGCCGCTTTGCTCGTGGCAATTTTGTTTATACAGTCCGGCCTCGACAAGGTGCTGGATTGGAAGGGGAATGTCGAGTGGCTAACCGGACACTTTTCGAAAACTTTCCTTGCCGGCATGGTGCCGGTGATGCTTGCACAGATAACGCTGATCGAGCTTGCAGCCGGACTAATGAGTGCGGCTGGGATCGTTTATTTTTTCCTAACCGGATCGAGCGCAGTTATTTTTTGGGCGGCGGCCGTCGGTGCGGCCGGGATCATCGCATTGTTTTTTGGACAGCGTATTGCAAAAGATTACGCCGGGGCCGCCGTGCTTATCCCCTACTTTATTCTGCTCGGCGGGCTGATGGTCCTGACAAATCCCTACCGATAGTTGACGCCGACTAATGCGACATCGCGTTGAACATCAGCGGATATGTTGCGGATGACTGCGCCCGGTACTGTGGACGGAAGCCGAAAAGAACGACATGTCCGTTGCCCATCGGAACCGAGACGAGTGCTGCTTTTCCGGCTATCTTTTCCGCACCAAGGGCCCAGCCCGACAAGAGTACATTTTTCGGGTCGCTCGGATAGCGGGCAATGACCTCAACCCGCGCGTCCTGGGCAACCTCGAAGGCGGGTGAACCTTCGAACCAGGCGATTGAGTCCTTTTCCATTCCGTTCGCAAGGGCATGTTTTACGTCAATTTCAGTACGGAGTATTGAGCCGGGAATAAAGAAATCCTTGCGGGCGAGGCCGCGGGTAACGTCGCGTAAGGGCAGTTTGAATTGCTCAATTGCAAAATCAGACGCATTGTTCAGAAAAACCAGCGTCCCGCCCGCTTCGACAAATTTCTGCAGATTTTCCACGCCTTCCTTGCCGATACCGCCCGTAAGTTCATCCGGCATCGAGCCTTTGCGATAGCCGTTTAATATTTGGGCCGCGCCCTGGTCCGGAAATAAGATCGAATGCACCCGAAGGTTTCCGGAGCGAATGTCCTTGTCCGTTATCGTCTGATATGCGGCATCGCAGCGCGCCCGATTGCGCTGCTCGAAAACCCAACGCGTCCAGCCTTCGTCCATCGCGCCCATGGCAGATTTGTAAATGCCGTATCTTGGTTCGCCGTGTCCGCTATTGCCACATCCACGCCCAAAACCAAGGATCTTCGCGGGCTTCGCCTTAATTGGTTCATAGACCGGTACTGCGGGAACGTCCATCAAAAGTGAAAGTGTATGGGCGGTAACATCATATGGCTGAATCGGGTTTCCATTTGCGTCAACCAGGTGAGGATATTCCTGTTTTTCGAGCATTGCCTTGGCAAAAGCGCCGTATGGCTGGTCCATCGGAATTACTATCGACGATTCCGCAAATTGCTGTCCGGCTGTCCGAAAGGCGCTCGCGGTTTTTGTCTCGACGCCCGCTCGCTCAAGAATCTCAACAACTTCTCCTCGTCTAAAATCTTCCTCGTTTGGCGTGTTCGCCGAATCTTTCCGGGCCGGCAATACAAACGCAGCCAGCTCACCCGACTTTCTCGGCCTGACGGCTTCTTTCCCAATTTCGTAGAATCTGGCGAGCCACTTTTCGCGGTTTTCGGATGCGTGAGTCAGCAGGCCAAACGCGGCCGTAGTCATGTAATCGGTCACGTTCCCTAGATTCCAGTTACCGCCATTCCAGACAGGGCCGAAGTTTGCGGACTCTTTTTTTGCATCGTACCCTTGTCCGCCGCGTAAGGCATCGGCGTTGATCGAGGTTGGCGAAGCGAGACGGGCAGAGGCCGTTTCGGATAAAATCCGAACTCCGCCGTGATAATGCGAATATGCCCGGGCGGGCGTCCATGCGTCATAGGTCGAGTTGGTCGTGATGCCCTTATAGCCAAGCCCGCGCAGCGATTTGGCCATATAGCTGCCGAGTTCGGTGTAACCCTCGACGAGTTGTTTGGGAACATTTGGCTCGACCGGGTCCATATAGGGCGGCAGGAAAAGCCGCGCGCCGGTGGCGCCTTGCTGATGGATGTCGTGGACGATTTGCGGGTGCCAGACGTTGTGAATTTTATCTACCGTCAACTGCGTTTCGACCTGCGAAAAAGCATACCAGTCGCGGTTGTTATCGTGGCCGACATATTTATGATACAGCTCGGGCGGCGACGTGCCTTCGTACGGCGTGCCAAGCGTTTTGTCGTACCAGTTTTTGACGATATCGACACCATCGGGATTGAGGCTCGGGACGAGGAGAATGATCGTGTTGTCGAGTATTTTCGCTACTTCCGGATGCGGTGCAAGCGCAAGCCTGTGGGCGATCAGCATGCTCGAAAGCGTCGAGCCGACCTCGGTCGAATGTATGCCGCAGGTGATCATTACGATAGTTTTGCCTTGCTTTATTAAGGCTTTGGCCGCTGCATCGTTGCTCTTGATCTTTCGCGGGTCGGCGAGCTTGGCATTGATCTCTTCGAATTTTTTGATCTGTTTGAGGTTCTCTGGCGAGCTGATCGTCGCGTAAACAAACGGTGCTCCCATCGTCGTCTTTCCGATCTCCTGAAACATTACGCGGTCTGACGCCGCGTCGAGTTTCTTAAAATACTCGACGATGCTCGACCAACTCGCAAGCTTTCTGTCATCGCCTGGCGTGAAGCCAAGAACGTCCTTGGGGGCGGGAATATTTTGCGCCGTGATCGCAACGGTGGTGAGAAGAATCAGGCAGAATAGACGCAATGACACTGAGAAAAAAGCAAAGATTTTCATTTTATGGATTCGCTCCGAAGGTTTCGATCAGTTTAGTTGATTTTGGCTGAATGCGAAAGCCGCCTGTGTGTTGATCAACGGTAGAGAGCGTCAGACTTTGCGTTTTTGATGAATGCAATGTAAATTAACGCAAGCTCAACCCCTTTCCCCAATCGTATTACGCAAAAGCCACGCGCGATGGGTGTTGGCTCATCAGAGAATCTAAGGAGACACAAACACCGAGATGAAAAATCCGTTCCTCGAAAACTTTCGACCGTATATTCCGGACACTTCAAAATTGCGCGAACTGAGCGCGTTTCCTTTGATCGTTGGGACGCTGCTTGGCATTATTTTTGGAGCATCTTCGTTGTACCTGGTGTTGAAGACCGGACTCACGGTCTCGGCGTCGATTCCGGTCGCAGTTATTGCTATTACTCTTTTCCGGCTGCTCTCCAAGACAGGTATGCGTGATGCGACGATTCTCGAAGCAAACATCATGCAGACTGCCGGCTCGGCCGGCGAATCGATTGCGTTTGGTGTCGGTGTGACGATGCCGGCAATCCTGATTTTGGGATTTGACCTCGAAATTTGGCGGGTGACGTTGGTCGGTGTGCTGGGCGGCCTGCTCGGGATTCTTATGATGATCCCGATCCGAAGGGCCCTGATCAAGGAACAGCACGGATATCTAAAGTATCCCGAAGGCACGGCCTGTGCCCAGGTGCTGATAGCAGGTGCATCGAGAGAATCTCGCGATGCTGCGACCGAGGGCGGCGGCGAAGTGTCGAGCGATGCCGAGGTCCTGCATCGCGGCAAGATCATCGCAGCCGGTTTTGGCCTTGGTTTCATCTATAAGTCGGTGATGGACGTTTTTAGTGCCTGGAACCCCGAACCTGGCAAAAATCTACCCGACAGCGTGCTCAAAGGAGGTTCTATCCATCTCGAAAATAACCCTGCCTTGCTCGGGGTTGGCTACATCATCGGCCCATACATCTCGTCGATCATGCTCGGCGGAGGCATCCTTTCCTATCTCATCCTCATTCCGATGATTAAGTTTTTTGGGGACGGATTGGCCAGTCCGCTCGCGCCGGCGGTTGGAAAGAAAATAGCCGAAATGTCACCGGGCAATATCCGCAGTGAATACATTCTGTATATCGGGGCAGGTGCGGTAACTGCGGCTGGCATCATTTCACTGGCCCGCAGTTTACCGACGATCTGGAGCGGTTTGAAGTCAGGACTTTCGGATCTCAGGGGAGCGACCGCCAATGTCGAAGGCACGGAGCGCACCGATCAGGACTTGTCGATGAAGTACGTCATCATCGGCCTGATTGTATTAATGGCGGCGGTCATGCTGTCTCCCTCATTAGGCCTATTTCTACTCAAGGACCCCATCGTTTCCATTTTTGGTGCCATCTTAATCGTGATTCTTGGATTTCTGTTTGTAACGGTTTCTTCGCGGTTAACCGGCGAGGTTGGTTCGTCGTCAAATCCGATTTCGGGCATGACGGTTGCGACGCTGTTGTTTACCTGTTTGGTCTTTTTGGCGTTGGGGTGGACCGCCGCCGATCCGTATTTTGTAACGGCACTGTCTATCGGCGGCATCGTTTGCATTGCGGCCTCGAATGGCGGCACAACATCGCAGGACCTTAAGACCGGATTCCTTGTGGGCGGTACACCGCGTCGTCAGCAAATCGCAATCCTTGTTGGTGCCCTCGCTTCGGCACTTATACTCGGCCCGCTGCTCTTATTCCTAAATGACAACGGAACGTTTTATAAAAAAGTCGATGCGGCAAGTTTTCCGGCCGGATTTACGGTTAGCGAGGATAAATTGTTTCGTGAGGGTGGCCACCTTAAGAGTGAGCATATAAAAACCGGTGAGTTTTCCGCGGACACCACCGCCTATCGTGTGTGGCAGAATACAGATCCTAAAGACGGCCCGATCGGCAAATACCTGATCAACAATCAGGGCCAGCCTTCGTATCTTGTCGATCCGGCCATCAATGGCGTCGTCCTTGAAGACTCACAAGGCAATCGCCTGACGCGCTATGACGCCCCCAAGGCGACACTGATGAGCTATATCATCAAGGGCGTCTTAGGACAAGATCTTCCGTGGGGCCTGGTGCTGCTGGGGGCGATGATAGCGATAATGCTCGAAATTGTCGGGGTGCCCTCGCTGGCATTTGCCGTCGGGCTCTATTTGCCGATTGCGACAAGTGCGCCGATATTTGTTGGCGGCATGATTCGAAAAGTCGTCGATCTTTATTTGAAACGAAAACTTGCGGCGCGAAAGCTAACCGAAGATCAGATAGCCGCTGAAACCGACAAATCGCACGGCGTTTTGATGGCGTCCGGCTATATAGCCGGTGCCGCCGTCGCTGGGATTTTGTTTGCTATATTTGCGTTTCTGCCGGCACTTTCGGCATTGCAGAATGCGTCAAATGCCTGGGCAAAAACCAGCAATCCGTTTTTTGAAGGCCCTCAGGCATGGTGGCTAGGTGCAATACCGTTTGTCGTTATCTGTGTCATTTTGTATCTTGTAGGTCGTGAAAAGCTGATGAAAGGCGGCGGCGATGCCGATATAGCAGCCACCGAGGTTCGAGAAGCGGACCTCTAAAAACTGTTTTACTTGTTTAACGCGACACGCTATACTTGCCCTTAGCGTGTCGCTTTTTTCGTTTGTTTCCACATCTTTTGCGGTTGCCGTTTGAAATGAATAGTCAAAAATCGATAGGGACATTTTTGCTCGTTCTGCTGTTTCTAGGTGCTGAAGGCTGTGCGGTTGCGGAACCAAAAACGGCCGAGTTGACGAGTTCCGGGCCCGCGGTAAATTCTTCGCTTGCGGACCGCGCCGAAAAGGAAACAAAGGGGGCGACGATCGACATTGAACCAAACGGCCCTGCCGACACGGTCCGGGTTTTTTACCAGCGACTACGCGAAAAGAAATTTCGCGATGCAATACTGCTGACGAATCTGCGTCCGGCAAGCGAGGGTTTGACGGAGGCGGAACTGAACGATTTTTCTCTTAATTTTGAGGCAATCGCCGGACAGGTGCCGGCCCAGATCGAGATCAATGGCGAGATAGTCACCGGCGATAGGGCCACTGTAACCGCCAATCTGCCGGGCGAGGACGACAAGAATGAGATTCAAAAGATAAATCTAAAGAAGATTGGCGGCGTCTGGGTGATTATGACTGTTGACGCCGAGGCAGAGGGCCGCATCCAACGCGAAGGGAAGCAATACTTCTATAATTTGCGCATCGAAACACACCACGAAGAGGCCAAGAAAATGCTCGAGCGGATATCAAAGGCAGAACTGGCACATTCGCTGCAGAATGGCGGAGTTTTTACAGATTTGAACAGCCTGGTCGGGTCCGGCCTGCTCCCGGAGGATATCAAGACCAGCCTGTCGACGGGGTACGATTATGCAATAAACCTGGCCGCCGATAAGAAATCGTATTTTGCGACGGCGACGCCGGCGGCTTATGCAAAAAGCGGAAAACTGTCGTTTATCCTAAAGCTTGATTCGAAAGGAATTTCTCGTGTTTCTAGCTCCGATACGGGCGGAAAAGCACTATTGCGATAAAAAAGTTTAAATATTGTATTAAACCTGTTGATATCAGCGATAAAAAAAGGTATATCTAACTATACTTCTTTCCTTTTTCCAAGGATAAAAACAGATGTTACGCAAGCTGATTAGAAAATTTAATCGCTCTTTGACTGAGAGCATGGTGTCATCACGCAGACGCCATGCGGCGCAGGTCAAGATTTGGTTCGAACCTGATGTTTATACGGAACGCTCGCGCGATCTGGCCCGGGCGGCTTGCCTGTATGGCGAAACGTTTGACATCAGCCGCACGGGAATCGCATTTATCGTGCCCTCAATTCGTGTAAAGGAAAAATACCTTGTGGGGCACGAGCGAGTGCTAAATGTTGAGATGGATTTGCCCACGGGCAAAGTCAATATGAAGGTCCTGGGCAAACGCTATGAAAAAGTTGGCGTCCATATTTCGACTGAACGATTTCTTGTCGGGGCTCACATTCTGCACCTAACGGGCGAGGATAAAGAGAATTACGAGACGTTTCTGCGCCGCGGAAATCGTGGTTCGCGTCGTACCACAGGCAGTTTGGAACTCGGCATCGATTAATTCGCAGGCGTTTGAGTATCAATTTAAGGCTGCACGAAAACTGGTTTTTCGGCAGCTTTTTTAATAACGTGAAGAATGAGATAGGTATCGGGATTATCGGAACCGGGTTTGCTCGTCGTGTGCAGATACCGGCGTTCTTATCGTGTGACGGAGTTCGCATAGCGTCGATAGCAAGCGGAAGCCTGGAAAATGCGCAAAACGCGGCTGCCGAATTCGGAATCGGCCATTTTTCAGATGATTGGCGTGAAACTGTTTCGCACCCCAATGTCGATCTGGTCTGCATCACTACGCCGCCAAACCTTCATCGCGAAATGGCGCTGTTTGCCATCGAAAAGGGCAAACACATTCTCTGCGAAAAGCCGATGGCAATGAACGTTCGCGAAGCGGCGGATATGGCCTTGGCGGCAGAAAGTAAGCCGATCCTTGCGCTTATTGACCACGAATTGCGATTTCAGCCGGGGCGCAAAATTGCGCATAAGATGCTTCGGGACGGAGCGATCGGAATGGTTCGCCATGCTAAAGCGACCTTTCAGGCGCCGCACCGGGGTGATGCGACGCTGCCCTGGAATTGGTGGTCTGATAAATCCGCTGGCGGCGGTGCATTGGGAGCGATAAATTCGCATATAATCGATTCGTTCAACTGGTTTCTCGATGCACCTGTCGAGAGTCTTTTCTGTCAATTGCAATCGCATATTAAAGAGCGGCGTGTCGCGAGCGGTGAAATGAGGCCGGTTACGACCGACGATGAGGCCAATATGCTATTGCGTTTTGCCGATGGCGATCTGACCATGAATACGACGGGACTTGTGTCTGTTTCCATGGTCGAGCAGCCCAATTACCGCAACAGTCTCGAATTTTACGGGACCTTGGGTGCATTGCGGGTCGATCATCGGGGCGATGTTTTTGTCGCAACAGGTGGTGATACGGATTGGCGAGAGGTCGATGTAAACCTGGGCGAGTTTACCTTGGGCGGTCAGGATACCGGCTTTGCCCGCGGATTTGCGGCGTTTGCCCCGAACATCGTCGCGGCGATCCGTGAGGAACGTCCTGTCGTGGAATGCGCGGCAACCTTTGCCGACGGGCTTGAAGTGCAGCGTGTTTTGGACGCGGCGCGCGAATCGGACCTGACCGGCCGGCGGGTCCATATAGCTAGATAACAATTTTTATGAAAAAGCTGACAGTCTTTGCCGGAGTTCTTGTTTTGTTGCTTGGGCTCATAATCGCGTGGAGCCCTGCCCGTCAGGTTGCTGCCGATGTAATCGATTCGATTTACGGCGATCCGGATATGGGGCCGCACCATACGGTAATGAGCAAAGAGGAATTCATGCTCCAGCGGGCAGAGGCGATTGCGGAGAAACGCGGTGTGGAAAAGGACAAGCCGTTTGATCCACAGAAGCGCATTGATGCGGTCAAGGAACTTGAACGAATGGAGGCGGACACGCGAGATATGCCAGAGTCTTCTGCAAAGGAATCACTCCTGGCGGCGTGGGCC
>Ga0138256_10006129_pt1 | contig 12723 bp, 11 predicted proteins | sample KNB2016incub_MG_FD_105486 | JGI IMG/M metagenome (GOLD analysis project Ga0138256, IMG submission 105486) | Active sludge microbial communities from wastewater in Klosterneuburg, Austria - KNB2014incub_MG | ecosystem: Engineered > WWTP > Activated sludge > Unclassified | place: Austria... | reverse complement strand
TCGCGATACGACTCACCCGCTTATATATGCCACGGCCGGACTGCTGATCGCTATGGGAGGATGGCATATCCAGACCTTTATTAGGGCTCGTAGGTTAAGAAGACAGTGGAAGCGGCGTGTGGTTCAATCCGGAGACGAACCAGTTGCCATCGCCGCGACGCACGGCGAAAAACAGCTCGAAATGCCTGATTTTGAGAATATGGTGCCGGCAAGTGTCACCGATCGAACAACGAAGCATCTAGCAGAAAATCCTCGATCATCGCAATCCTAATAAAAGTCGGACCGACTTATCGGATGTTTCGCGGTTCGGATCATTTCGCCATCGTTTGACCGGGGCTATCTCCTCGTCCGATAGGGGAATATTTGCGATGTTTGATACCTGTGTGCTTTCAAAGGCCCGTGTCGTTAGAGCAAGGTGCGGCCGGCTAATACGGAGCAACTTGCCGCTGATGATAGCAGTTTCAGCCATCTCAACGTCAAGATAGTACTCGTTATACGCCGCAAGATGCCATGTAAGTTCACCATCCTGCGTATCCATTGCCAATAAACGCAGCAGAGCAAACCCCGCCTCTAACTGGAATATAAGAAAATCACCGGGCTGAAAATTCCGTGACATATTTCGAGATTAGCATACGGACGCCACTTGACTATAAAATCAACTTATATGGACCCATCTATCGACCCCAGATCTCTACTCGACGTTGCAATTGAAGAGGCGCGTATCGGCCTCTCCGAGGGTGGCGTACCAATCGGAGCTGCACTATTCGACGGCAAAGGGAACTTGCTTGGACGCGGGCGTAATCGCCGCGTGCAGGAAAGCGATCCGTCAATACACGGCGAAACTGACGCATTTCGCAAGGCGGGGCGTCAGCGGAGCTACCGCAACACGATAATGGTAACCACATTAGCTCCTTGCTGGTATTGCACCGGGTTGATCCGGCAATTCGGGATCGGTACGGTGATCGTTGGAGAAGCAGTGACGTTTCAGGGAGGCATCGATTCTTTACGTGAACTCGGCGTCGAAGTGATAGTTCTAAACTCGCGAGAGTGTATCGACCTGCTTGCGGCCTTTATTACGGCTCAGCCCGAAATTTGGAACGAAGATATTGGAGAATGACCCGTCGGAGCGAAGACCCGACCGCACCAAAATGATCAAGTACACTACCGCAGAACAAGCTGTTCAGTGCATCAAATCCGGCGACCGCGTTTTTATCCACAGCGTCGCCGCCGCCCCTCAGCATCTGATACGGGCGATGACGGAACGAGCACCTGAGCTGCGTGACGTTGAGATCGTCCATCTGCACACCGAGGGTAATGCTCCGTATGCCGCCCGCGAGCTAAAGGATAGCTTTCACGTGAACGCGCTCTTCGTCGGCAGTAATGTTCGCACCGCTTTGGCCGAGGGGCATGCCGATTACATACCTGTCTTTTTGTCCGAGGTTCCGAACCTATTTCGCCGCGGAATCTTGCCGCTTGATGTTGCGATGCTGCATGTTTCGCCGCCGGATAAACATGGATTTTGCACGCTCGGGGTATCGATCGACGTTGCGAGAGCCGCGTTCGAGACAGCTAAATGCGTTATCGCTCAGGTAAATCCGCAGATGCCCCGCACACAGGGCGACGCACTGATCCACGTTGACAGCATTAGCTGCCTGGTAGAGGTTGACGAACCGCTATTTGAAGTTCCGGTACCGCAGCTCACGGAGGCGGATATCGGCATCGGACGTCACATCGCGGAATTGATCGAGGATGGAGCCACTCTGCAGATGGGAATTGGTTCGATACCAAACGCCGTCCTCGCGGCACTCGGCGACCACAAGGATCTCGGCGTGCATACAGAAATGTTCTCCGACGGCGTGATTCAACTCGTCGAAAAGGGCGTGATCAACGGCCGCCGGAAAATAAAGCATCCGGGCCGAATGGTGGCCGGGTTCGTCATGGGGACGCGTAAGCTCTATGACTTTATAGACGACAATCCGCAGGTGCTGATGCTCGACATCGCATACGTAAACGACACCGCCGTTATCCGCCGCAATCCCAAGGTCACGGCAATCAACAGCGCTATCGAGGTCGATATTACCGGTCAGGTATGCGCGGACTCGATCGGAAGGCGGCAGTATTCGGGCGTCGGTGGGCAGATGGATTTTATCCGCGGTGCGTCGTTATCTGAAGGCGGAAAACCCATTATTGCGCTTCAATCCGTAACATCGCACGGCGAGAGCAAGATCGTGCCCTTCCTCAAAGAAGGAGCGGGCGTAGTTTCCACCCGCGCCCATGTGCACTACATCGTAACGGAATACGGCGTCGCAAATTTGTACGGCAAGAACCTTCGCCAACGGGCATCCGAACTCATTAAGATAGCCCATCCGGATCACCGTGACTCGCTTGAAAAAGCTGCGTTCGAAAGATTTCATCGTGTCTAGCCCGTCTTGCCTTACGGGCTGGAATTCTGGGAGATCAAACGGATCCGATCTAATACGGACACCCACCGTCAACGTTGAACCTACGCGGTAAACATCATAAAATAATCATTTGCAGTAGATACAAATTTTCTGACCTATTTTAGAGGCAATAACATGAGTACAAATAAACAAGCAGTCATCATCAGCGCGGCCAGGACGCCGACGGGTAAATTCCAGGGCCTTCTTAAAGGCTTTACGGCACCGGAACTTGGAGCTTTGGCTATCAAAGAAGCAGTCGCACGTGCGGGCGTAGCCGCTGAGAAGATCGATGAGGTGATCATGGGCTGCGTCGTCGCTGCGGGACTTGGCCAAGCCCCGGCTCGACAGGCGGCGATAAAGGCCGGCCTGCCACCTGAGGTTTCGGCATTGACGATCAATATGGTCTGCGGCTCCGGTTTGCGTGCAGTTGCTCTCGCTAGCCAGGCTGTCCAGCTTGGCGACGCCGAATACGTTGTTGCCGGCGGCATGGAATCGATGTCGAATATTCCATATGCCTTGCAGACGGCTCGCGACGGTTTTCGCATGGGAAATCAAACCGCGACAGATCTCATGATCCACGACGGTCTATGGTGTCCTTTCGAAAACTGGCATATGGGCAATACAGGTGAGGTCGTTGCAGAAAAGTATCAGATCTCGCGTGAAGCTCAAGACGATTTTGCAGCAATGTCTCACCAGAAAGCAGCCGATGCTCAAGCAGCCGGACGTTTTAAGGACGAGATCGTTCCGGTTGAGATCCCTCAGAAAAAAGGCGATGCGATCATTCTCGATTACGACGAACCGGTTCGCCCGGACACAACTGCCGAAAGTCTCGCAAAATTGCGTCCTGCATTCAAAAAAGACGGCGGTACCGTTACCGCGGGAAATGCTCCCGGCGTAAATGACGGAGCATCCGCCTTAGTTGTAACCTCGGCGGAAAATGCTGCGGCGGCCGGGATCGAGCCGCTCGGCCGAGTGGTTGCTTGGGCTTCGTCCGGTATTGAGCCAAAATTGATCATGATGGCGCCGGTCAAGGGCGTACAGAACGTGCTCGCAAAAGCAGGCTGGGATATGAAGGACGTCGATCTTATTGAGCTCAACGAAGCATTCTCCGTCCAAGCTCTCGGCGTCATGCAGGAACTCGGCCTCGATATGGATCGCGTCAATGTAAACGGCGGTGCAGTCGCTCTCGGCCACGCCATCGGCAATTCCGGCGGCCGCGTGCTGACGACCTTGCTTTATGAAATGAAACGGCGCGGAGCGAAACGCGGCGTTGCGGCACTTTGTCTGGGTGGCGGCAACTCGGTCGCGATGGCTGTAGAACGCGATTAACCAAACAAATCCTGCAACTTCGACACATGTTCGCGCGTTCTTTAATTGGAGGCTACGCTTTTTATGACTGCTAAGGAACACAATCGATTGGTCGGCATTTTTTTAATGGCTCATGGCGGCCTACAGGCCGTCGTTATGGCCATTCTCACCGTTGTTTACGGTATTTTGGGGGCGGCAATGATCGCGGGCAGCCGAAATAGCGAGGGTCGTACGGTCGGGGCGTTTTTTATCGTTGCCGTGATCTTTCTGGCAATATTTTCAATATTGTTTACCGGCTCTCAGATCCTCGGCGGATATAAGCTGTTCAAAGAAAAAGCTAACGCTCGAACTTGGGGAATTATCGGCAGCATTATCTCGTGTCTTTCTTTCCCACTCGGAACGGCAGTTGGCGTCTACGGCATGTGGTTTTTGTTCGGCGACATGGGTAAACAAATGTACCTGAACGCCGGAATGCCTCAACAGATGTTTCAGCAGCCAAATTACGATTATCAACAGCAGCCACCGCCGCCAAATAGCTGGCAATAATTCCCAACAGAATTGGTAACGGCTTGATTATTAACAGGCGATGAGATCAACAAATCTCGTCGCCTGTTTGTTTTGTGTCGGAGGCGTGGTTTATTCTATTTATTTCTTAGACCAGTAAATAATCAAAGAATAATATGAGTGAAATTATAGGTGTAATCGGTGCGGGAACGATGGGTAACGGCATTGCCCAAACCGCCGCGGGAGCGGGATTTAGTGTCGTAATGTGTGACGTGTCAGATGAATATGTCGAGCGTGGTCTCGCAAATATCAGCAAGAGCCTCGATCGTTTTGTTAAGAAAGAAACGATGACGGAGGAGCAAAAAGCTGAAGTGCTGGCGCGGATAGCAACAACGACAAGCCTTGACGACGTAAAAGCCTGCTCGTTGGTGGTCGAAGCCGCGTCGGAAAATTTCGAGATCAAAAAGCAGATATTCGAAGAATTGGACCAGATCTGCAGCTCGGACTCGATTTTGTCATCGAATACTTCTTCAATATCAATAACGAAGATCGCCGCGACCACAAAACGCCCGGACAAGGTCATCGGTATGCACTTTTTTAACCCGGTTCCACTTATGAAACTGGTTGAGGTTATCCGTGGAATTGCAACATCTGATGAGACTTACGCAAAAGTTAAATCGCTTTCGGAGCAACTTGGCAAAGTCCCGGTTGAGTGCAACGATTCGCCCGGCTTTGTATCTAATAGAGTATTGATGCCGATGATCAACGAAGCAATTTTTGCTTTACATGAGGGCGTTGCGTCACGCGAATCGATCGACGAGATCATGAAACTCGGCATGAATCATCCGATGGGACCACTCGCGCTGGCTGATTTTATCGGGTTGGATGTCTGTCTCGCAATATTGAACGTGTTGCACGAAGGCCTCGGCGATCCGAAATACCGTCCGAGCCCGCTGCTCAAAAAATACGTCGATGCGGGCTGGTTGGGCCGCAAGAGCGGCAAAGGGTTTTACGATTATCAATAGTATATTGGCTGTCAAAACGAAAACGGGTATTCATGCGTAATACCGCTAAATTTGTAGCACAGGGAATTTTTATGAGAAAGATCGCTTTTGTTTTACTGCTCGTGCTGGCTTCTAGTCTGTCCTCCGCAGCACAAGTGAAAGTAGCCCCGCTCAATATCAAGGAGCGGACGTTGCCTAACGGCCTAAAGGTCGTATCCGTGCAAGACAATTCTAGCCCGACGGTGGCAATTCACGTCTGGTATAACGTCGGCGGGAAGAACGATCCGCAGGGCAAATCCGGGTTTGCACATATGTTTGAACACATGATGTTCAAATCGACCAAGAACATGCCCAATGAGAAAATGGATCGGCTGACGGAAGATGTCGGGGGATTTAACAATGCCTCAACCTGGGATGACTTCACCAATTATTACGAGGTCGTTCCGTCAAATTATCTTGAGACTCTGCTGTGGGCAGAGGCCGAGCGAATGGTCAATCTCAATGTTGATGACAAAAATTTCGCCTCAGAACGCGATGTGGTCAAAGAAGAATATCGTCAGAGCGTTCTCGCACAGCCTTACGGCCAGCTTTTCGAGTACGTCAGCAGCCTTTCCTATACACAGCACCCATATAAACGAGGTGTGATCGGCGATCTAGATCAACTAAACGCGGCGACTCCTGCGGATGCTAAATCGTTTTACGAACTCTATTATCGCCCTGACAATGCTTACCTGATAGTTGTGGGCGATTTTGATCAAGCAAAATTTGATGCATGGACAGACAAGTATTTCGGGCGCGTCAAACGGCCAACTACTTCGATCCCGGGCGTGACCCTAAGGGAACCCGCACGAACTAAAGAAACCCGTTACGAAAAGACGGCCCCTAACGTACCATTTCCGGCCGTTGCCATCACGTACCTCGCCCCACCGTCAAAAGACGCTGACATTGCCGCCTTGCGGGTTGCGAATAAGATACTGAGCGGCGGTGAGAGCTCGCGGCTGTATCAGAGCCTTGTTTACAAACAACAGATCGCTCAAGAGGCTTCTTTTAACCTCGATAATAAGGTTGATGGCGGTTTGCTCTATTTTTTCGCGATCGCCAGCGAAGGCAAGACCGGAGCGGCACTCGAAAAGGCCCTGCTTGCTGAACTAGCCTTGATCCAAACCAATGGCATCACGGCTAAGGAGCTTGAAAAGGCTAAGAACCAGCTGATCTCGGACGCTATTCAAACCCTCGAAGATAACGACGGCAAGGCAATCGCCATCGAACGCAGCGTCGCCTACGAAGGCGACCCAAAACTCGTCAACACGAGTGTACAGCGGTTGCAGGCTGTGACCGTTGCGGACGTTCAACGCGTAATGAAAAAATATTTTACCGACACCAATCGCGTCGTTATCCACTATTCAAATGACGGAGGTGCAAAATAATGAAAAGCACTCTTACCTTACTTTGTGTCCTCTGTGCCCTTGTGGCGAGTTCCGTCGCTCAGGAAGTGCCGCCCGCCCCGGGGGCCCCTAAATCGGCCTCTGTGCCAGCTGTAAAAGAAAAAAAATTGGCAAACGGACTTACGGTCGCAGTCGTTCAGAAAAGCCAAGTGCCGCTTGTGACGATCAATCTCTTGATCCGTGCCGGAGCCTCTGCCGAAGAAACGTCGAAAGCCGGTTTGGCAGATATGACCGCGTCAATGCTGACAAAGGGAACCAAGACTCGCACCGCAACCCAGATCGCCGAGGCGATCGAGTTTCTTGGAGGCTCGATCAGCAGCGGTGCGGGATGGAACACCTCGTTCATCTCAGTAACGGTGACGTCTGACAAAGTTGCCCCGGCAATGGCGATCCTTGCTGACGTTGTATTAAATCCACAATTTGACCAAAAAGAGATAGATCTGCTCAAATCGCAGACGCTCGACGGGCTCACCTATAACCTGAAGCAACCGAGCTTTTTAGCGAATTATGTCGCAAGCAAATACAGCTTTAAGGAGCATCCCGCGGGAGGCACACCTGCCAGCATCGGCATGATCTCACGAGCAGACATCCTGAAGTTTCAAAAGGATAACTACAATCCGGCGAATTCGGTTCTGGTATTTGCTGGGGACATTTCCGCCGCGACTTCCGCCGCACTCGCAACAAAGTACTTTTCAGTTTGGGGCAAGGGTGCAAAACCAGCAGTCAAAGAAATGCGTCTCGATCGTCTAACAAAGATCGGTTCGGCTGACACATCCGGCCCGCGGCCTATCGTTAATCGTTTTCTCGTTATTGATTTGCCACAATCTGGCCAGGCTTCTGTCACGTATGCCCGGCCGATCAGGGGCATCGGCCGTTCGGATAGGGGATATTTTCCGGCGTCTGTTATGAACTCGGTTCTCGGGGGTGGCTATTCATCACGCCTTAACCAAGAGATCCGAATTAAGCGCGGTCTTAGTTACGGTGCAGGCAGCAGCGTTGCATGGCGCTCGGGAAAGGCAAATTTTTCCACGCGTACGCAGACCAAGAACGAGTCTGCTGCAGAGGTCACTGAGTTGGTTATTGACGAGCTCCGTAAACTCTCAGCCACCCTGACAGCCGAATCCGAATTGGTCCCGAGAAAATCAGTTCTGACCGGTACATTTGGTTTAAGCCTCGAAACTACAGGCGGGTTAGCCAGCGCGATCGGGGAGTTGTATGGATTTGGTATGCCGTCCAGTGAACTCAATACCTACGTTGCCAATGTAAATGGCGTCACGGACGCTCAGATCAAGAATTTTGCGCTCGATAATCTCCTCGGTGGAGACATCGTGATCGTCGGCGACTATTCGATATTTAAGAAAGATCTCGCAAAACGCTTTCCGAAGATGACCGTCGATGTTATCAAGGCGGACGATCTCGACCTGAGTAAAGATAATTTGCGAAAGTAGATAATTAGACCCACGAAATACACTAAATACACGAAAAACTGATAGATTATTTCTTGATGCTATTTCGTGTCTTTTGTGTGTTTCACGGGCTAATTCTTTCTAATGCATAGAAATCTCCGTACATTTATCGAATCGCTCCGCCGCGAAGATGAGATCGTCGAGATCTCCGCTGAAGTCGATTCGTACCTTGAGATCGCCGAAATTCACCGCCGCGTTATCGCCGAGCAGGGAAAAGCTTTGCTTTTTACTAATGTAAAAGGTTCGGATTTTCCTGTTGTTACAAATCTTTTCGGCACGCGGAATAGAATAGATCTGGCGTTCGGTTCCAAGCCTCTTGATTTTGTAAAGCGTGCCGTCCACGCAGCGGAAAACCTGCTCCCGCCAAAGCCTGCAAAGCTGTGGGAATATCGCGATTTGGCGTTCTCTGCGATGAAGTTTGGAACGAAGAATGTTAGCTCCGCACCGGTTCTCGAAAATCGTCAGTCTGCCGTTGATCTCGAAAAGTTGCCGCTTTTACAACTCTGGCACGAAGATGGCGGGCATTTTGTAACGCTGCCCCTTGTTTATACCGAAAGCCCGACCAGCGGCAAGCACAATCTCGGCATGTATCGGATCCAGCGTTACGATAAGGCGTCGACGGGAATTCATTGGCAGATCGGTAAGGGTGGCGGGTTTCATTATTTTGAAGCCGAGCAGCAAGATAAACCGCTGCCTGTAACAATTTTCCTCGGCGGAGCTCCTGCGATGATACTCTCGGCGATCGCCCCGCTTCCGGAAGACGTCCCGGAATTAATGCTTGCATCGCTGCTAAATGACGGAAAGATAGCGACTGCAAAAAATCCGCTTGGCGAAGGCCGTCACCGCCTGATCGCCGAAGCGGAATTTGCTATCTGCGGTAGCGTCGCACCGCATGAGCGCCGCCCGGAAGGCCCATTTGGTGATCACTACGGATATTATTCGCTAGTCCACGACTATCCCGTGTTTCGTGCTGACGCCGTATTTCATCGCAAAGATGCGATCTACCCCGCGACGGTCGTCGGCAAGCCGCGGCAGGAAGATTTCTTTATTGGCGATTATCTACAAGAACTTTTGTCGCCGCTTTTTCCGCTTGTGATGCCCGGTGTTCGTGATCTGTGGAGCTATGGCGAGACGGGATTCCATTCGCTTTCTGCTGCGGTTGTAAAAGATCGATACGCCCGCGAAGGTCTTTCCGCGGGTTTCCGCATCCTGGGCGAAGGCCAACTGTCGCTGACAAAATTTCTCCTACTGACCGATCAGCCTCAAGACCTGCGTGATTTCAAATCACTCTTCGAACACGTTCTCGCCCGTGCCGAATGGAACCGTGACCTATTTATTTTCAGCCAGACGGCATTCGATACGCTTGATTACGCGAGTGGCAAGATCAATCATGGCAGCAAGGCGATGTTGATGGGCTTTGGCGAAGCTATCCGAAAGCTCGCCGCCGAGTTTTCCGGAGATCTGCCGCAAGGCATCACCAAAGCCGAACCGTTTTGCAAAGGTTGTCTGGTCGTCGAAGCAGTAAACTTCGCCGACGACAAAGATCTCGCCGCCCGAATTGCAAACCACGCGGCTTTCCAAGACTGGCAAATGCTCATCGTTCACGACAATATTGAGTTTGCTCGGTCCACAGAGAAGTTTTTATGGGCGACTTGGACGCGATTTGACCCGGCGCGCGATATCTTTGCCTCTAGAACTACGGTCGAGAACAATCACATCGGCTACACCCCACCCATCGTCATCGACGCCCGTATGAAACCGTGGTATCCGAAAGAAGTCGAACCTCGTAACGATATTGTTAAGCTTGTCGATACACGCTGGGGCGAATATTTTCCGGGGCGTTAGACTGACAACACAGAGGTCATCGAGAGATCCGAAAGCCATCATACAAACCAATCATCGTTTTAGTTGCCTTCGCTTGCAGCGCGTTACTATGCGTGGCCTATGGTTACTTTATCGAACCCAACCGCCTCGTTGTCAATCACGACGAGATCAAGATCAAAGGTTGGGATCCGGCTTTTGACGGATTACGCATAGCCATGATCGGTGATATACACGGGGGATCGAACGGCGGTTCTGCGGAAATGATCCGAAACGTCGTCACGGCAACCAACGCTGAGAGTCCCGACGTTATCGTGCTCCTAGGCGATTATGTTGCTGAGGACCAAGATGGAAACGTAAAGATGCCTATGGCCGAGGTTGCCGACAATCTCGCCGGCTTAAAAGCTAAGGATGGAGTATTTGCCGTTCTCGGTAATCACGATGGCCGTTATGGGGACAGTTCCGTCGCTGGAGAGTTAGATCGGGTTGGGTATCGGGTGCTGCAAAACGAGGTCGTCGTGATCGATCGCGGGAAGAAACGCCTTCGGATCTTGGGCATGGTGGATCACATGTACTCCACGATCTGGCAAGAGTATTCGGGAATAGCGAAACAGGCGGTTAGTGAAACGGAGGGCACCGGCGATCTCGTTGTACTACAACACAGCCCGGATATGATCTATCTCGTGACCGGCGAACGTTCGATCTCCAACGACCTCAAGCTCTTTCTTGCAGCACACCATCACGGCGGCCAGGTATGGTTTCCGATTCTTGGGCGGCCCATAATACCGTCAAGCTACGGACAAAAATACGCCAACGGCCATATCAAAGATCGCGGACTGGATATGTATGTCACAAGCGGCGTCGGAACGAGTCTATTGCCGTTCCGATTCATGGTCCCGCCGGAAATTATGATCCTCACGCTGAGATGCGAATAGAACCTATCTGAGCATTCCGCTCACGTGCTTTAGATCACCGTCGTTCTTTGCCGGTGTTAGGCCAAGGATCTTGCACATGATGTTATATACCTCGACATTGGAGAAAGGGTCGGCCATATAGCCACGCTTAAACGCGGGTCCGTGGGCAATAAATGTCGATTGCATCTCTTGATACCTGTTGTCGTAACCGTGGGCTCCGCGCGTCTTGTCAAAATCGTCCGACTTCTTTTGAGTGTCGTAGCGTTCGCGGCTGGTCATAAACCAGCCCAGGTCCGACGAGCAGACAATAGGAGCTATCCTGCGGCCCTTTGAATAGTTTAGGCGGGCGGGAATGTCAGCTTTTCGCCAGCACGTCGAGTTCTTAATAGGCTTGAGGCGTTCGATGATCCAATCTTCTTTGCCGGGTTTTGGAAAGATCTGCCATATCTCGCCGGTCGTGATGATCGGATCGGCGAGATTTTTGTCGGTAGTGTCAAAATAGTCGTCCATCACCACAGCGTTTCGCTGATCTACGGCGGCCATGCCGTGATCCGATGTGATGATGATATTCACCTGATTATCGATACCACGCCTTCGCAGTCCCTCAACCAGTCGTTCGATATATCCGTCGACTTCCCAAACTGCATACTTTGTCTCTTCGGCGTCTGGGCCAAACTCGTGACCAACATCGTCTGTCGTCGAAAAATACATCGACAACATGGTCGGACGCTTTTCTATCGGCTGATCGAGATATCCAAGAATCTTATCGACACGCATAATATTGGGCACTTTGCCGTTGTACGTGCGCCAATGCGTCGGTGCTTCTCCCTGGATCATAGTTTCTGTGCCGACAAAAAAATAGCTTGCCGCGATCTGTCCTTGTTTCTCAGCCGTGACCCAGATCGGTTCGCCCCACCACCAACGCGGGTTCTCGACCTCTTTGCGTTTTGACATTGTAAAGATCTCGCCAAAATCATAGACATTGTTCTCAACAAGGCCGTGGTTCTGCGGATACAAGCCCGTCGCAACGGTGTAATGATTAGGGAATGTTTTGGTCGGAAACGACGGGATCATCCATTTGGCACGAACCCCGTTTTTCGAAAGCACATTTAGCGTCGGCGGCGAGTATTTATCGAGGTAATCCCAACGAAAGCCGTCTAGCGAGATAAGTATGACCGTTGGCTTTAGATCTTTGATCGGAGCTTGCGCGGCAACGGCAAGGTTAAATACGCAGAGCACCGCGAGGCAAAACAACATCGTCGTTTTCTGATTCATAATGTTCTTTAGGCGTGACTAGATCTATTTGATTGGTCTATTATATTCGTCAAACGCACACAACCAAATCAACCGAAAGGAGAAACAAAGTGAAACGTCCAAACTCTATCTTAACTCTATCCCTCGCACTGGGTTCTTTGCTTATCGCGGGGCTTGCCTGCGGGGGTTCATCGACCACGACGACCAACAACGCTTCTGCACCGGCCAATACCGCAACTAACGCTGCGTCTACGCCTGCGCCGTCCGCGCCTAAAAGCATAGCCGGTAATTACACTACGACCGGCAGCAACCCCGACGGCGGCGGCCAGTACAAGGCTGATCTCGTCATTACGCCGCGAGATGATGTCTATCAGTTTTCATGGAAATCCGGCACGAGCGCATATGACGGAGTCGGCGTGATGACCGACGCACGCGTTGCGGTCGCATACACCGACGGAGCAAACGGCAAAGGCTGCGGAGTTGTGCTGTACAAAATCGGAGCTGACGGTGCTCTCGACGGCAAGATCGGTTACTGGGGCGTCAACACGATGGAAACCGAAAAAGCC
>Ga0138256_10006128_pt1 | contig 12724 bp, 9 predicted proteins | sample KNB2016incub_MG_FD_105486 | JGI IMG/M metagenome (GOLD analysis project Ga0138256, IMG submission 105486) | Active sludge microbial communities from wastewater in Klosterneuburg, Austria - KNB2014incub_MG | ecosystem: Engineered > WWTP > Activated sludge > Unclassified | place: Austria... | reverse complement strand
GTGCTTCTCCCGTGATTTCCGTGGCAATCAAGTTGCGAAGCAACCACATATTAAAACCAGAGCTTGCCCGCTCATTTCAATAAAACGATCAACTTCCTACACTGAATGTCCATATATACCTGGTCATACTAAATTGACCATTATCCTTAGTGCACCTTAGTGTCCTTAGTGGTTAAACAAAACCTAAGTAGTTAAACAAAACCTAAGTAGTTAAACAAAACCTAAGTAGTTAAACAAAACCTAAGTGGTTAAACAAAACCTAAGTGGTTAAATTACATATTAGAGGCCAACTCAGATACGATCCAAGTCCATCACTTTGCTCCAGGCACCCACAAAATCAAGTACAAATTTTTCTTTGGAATCAGCGCTACCATACACTTCGGCGATAGCACGAAGCTCTGAGTTAGATCCAAAGATTAAGTCTACCCGACTACCCGTCCATCTGAGCTCACCGTTAGTACGGCTACGACCTTCAAATATATCCTGGTCAGCGGAGGTGCTTTTCCAGGTAGTACCCAGATCCAACAGATTTAAAAAGAAATCATTGGTGAGCATTCCGGGGCGATGAGTGAATACTCCGCTGACAGATCCATCGAAGTTGGTTTGTAGCACGCGCATACCACCAATCAACACGGTCATCTCTGGTGCGGTCAGGGTAAGCAGCTGAGCTTTGTCTACCAGTAGTTCTTCTGCCGGCACAGCATATTTAGCTTTTATATAATTGCGGAATCCATCAGCTAAAGGCTCGAGTACTGCAAATGATTCTACATCAGTCTGTTCCTGGCTGGCATCTGTGCGACCAGGGGTAAAAGGAATATTCAAAGGATGACCTGCCAGGGAGGCTGCCTTTTCGACTGCAGCGTTTCCGCCCAGGATGATGAGATCTGCTAAAGAAACTTCTTTGCCAGATGTCTGTGCATGATTAAACTCTTGTTGGATAGCTTCTAATTTATCAAGCACACTGGATAGTTGAGTAGGATTGTTTACTTTCCAAAACTTCTGTGGTGCCAATCTGATTCTTGCTCCATTAGCCCCACCACGTTTGTCAGATCCTCTGAACGTAGAGGCAGAGGCCCATGCAGTAGAAACCAATTCGCCAATGGTAAGTCCTGATGCAAGGATTTTGGCTTTTAAAGCTGCCATATCTTTGTCATCGATCAATTTGTGAGTGACAGAAGGGACAGGATCTTGCCATATTAATTCTTCTTTAGGTACTTCGGGTCCAAGGTAGCGGCTGATGGGTCCCATATCCCGGTGAGTCAACTTAAACCAGGCTCTCGCAAAGGCATCAGCGAACTCATCAGGATGTTCATAAAAATGCTTCGAGATGGGCTCATAGATCGGATCAAATCTTAATGCCAGGTCGGTAGTGAGCATAAAAGGTGCGTGCCGGATGGCAGGATCATGAGCATCCGGTACGAGGCCGGCGCCTTGATTATTTTTGGGTTTCCATTGGTGTGCACCGGCAGGGCTTTTGGTCAGTTCCCATTCATAATTAAAAAGATTCTCAAAGAAATTATTACTCCACCGGGTAGGTGTCGTCGTCCATGCTCCCTCAAGTCCGCTGGTGATAGTATGGACGCCATGGCCACTACCAAAAGTATTCTTCCAGCCGAGGCCTTGTTCTTCTATACTCGCTGCTGCAGGCTCTCGGCCTACATATTTAGAAGGATCGGCTGCCCCATGGGTTTTACCGAAGGTATGACCTCCGGCGATGAGTGCTACGGTCTCATAATCATTCATAGCCATTCGGCCGAAAGTCTCCCGTATATCTTTGGCCGCAGCTATCGGATCGGGATTGCCATTAGGGCCTTCCGGATTGACATAGATGAGACCCATTTGTACAGCGGCAAGTGGATTCTCCAAATCACGGTCTCCGGAATATCTTTTATCTCCAAGCCACTCACTCTCAGCTCCCCAGTAGATATCTTGCTCCGGTTCCCAAACATCTTCACGGCCACCACCGAACCCAAATGTTTTCAGGCCCATGGATTCGAGGGCACAGTTGCCAGCCAGTATCATAAGGTCGGCCCAGGAGATCTTGCGGCCATATTTTTGTTTGACTGGCCAGAGGAGTAAGCGGGCTTTGTCGAGACTGGCATTGTCGGGCCAGCTGTTGAGTGGTGCAAATCGCTGAGAACCGGAACCTGCTCCGCCCCGACCATCAGCTATCCGGTAAGTACCGGCACTATGCCAGGCCATGCGTATAAAAAAGGGGCCATAATGACCATAGTCCGCAGGCCACCATTCCTGGGAGGAGGTCATGAGTTCGAAAAGATCTTTTTTTACCGCGGCAAGGTCCAGGGATTTAAACTCCTCAGCATAGTTGAAAGAGGGATCCATTGGATTGGTTAGCGTAGAATGCTGGCGTAGGATATTTAATTTTAATTGATTGGGCCACCAATCTTTATTGGAAGTGCCACCTCCAGCTACGTAGTTTAGTTCACCATGCATAAAGGGGCATTTGCCATTGCCATTGGAGTGATTATTAGAAGAGCTCATATGATATTAATGTTTATGTTGAATGTAAAATTGACATGAAAAAAGGAAATAGGATATGACCTTTATCAGCGTGGAAGCAAATATACTCACTGAAGTCAATAGATATTATTGATATATTTTATGATTATATTGAAAGCGTCTATGAAGCTATTCTCTAACCTTAGAGAGATTGCGGATGGATGATTTATAAGTATTGTGAAAAGGATTCAGATTTTACATGTCTTTGATAGGATAGAGGGTCGATTACTCCGATATAATAAAACGGTCGATTACTTTGTTAATTTTATCCTGGCTTGCTCCAGGTTTTAAAGCTTGTAAGTGTCTATATAGGGGTTTTCCTTCCACCTCCGTTTTTAGTTTCAAATCTTTGTTTTTGGCAAATTCTGCTTCCCATTTGGTACGTACTTTTACCCAAAATGTTTTGTTTTCATTCCACCAATTCTGAGCAGCTGCACATTTGGAATCATCCACTTTGGTATAGACATTATAACCTTTTTCACTGGCGAGAACATAATCGTCTCCATGTTCAGTGCGGATGATTTTGTCATTATCTTGATCATGAATCCATCCTTGTGTAGATAGCTCTATATGGTTGGCTCTTTTGGTGATATTGTAGTCACTCCGCTGGGTATATTCTCTTCTTGGTAGAGGCGCATTGGTTGTATTGTCCCAGAAATGACGACCATCGATATGAATCCAGCTGGCACTACCCTGGTATCTGGGTTTATCATCTACTTCATATACTTTTTGGGTCCATTGACCTTTCACCTGACCCGGTAGCAAAATCTTAAGTTTCCAATCGTTGAAACCATTATAATCGTAAAAGATTGAGTTTTCAAACAACCAATCCTGACGCCAATGCTTGACAATCATTGTTTGCCCTACAATTAAAATATGCTGGATAGAGATTTTTTTGGGTTCATCTTCTATGAGTCCAGCCCATTCCAAAGCGGTTTCAAGCTTGACTTTGGAAGGGTGATAATCGACTGAGTCCTTAGGGTATTGAAATGTTTCAGCAAAATTGAATTGAATTTCATAGCAACCACACATTGCTTTAATAGCCTGGCTATCCTCCGGCTTTTGGGCTAAAATAGCTATAGAATAAGAAGAAATAATGAATAAAAGTAAACGTTGCATTTTGTTAAATTAAATTAGACTAATTATAAATAAGGCAAATGTAAATGGTTATTTAGAATTAATCCAAATAACTGCAATATTTTTTAATAATTTTTTGAGATATACACAACGCTCGCCCCGAATGGCAAGGTTTGGTTGTCATTTTAAATCCTTGGAAAGTCTTCTCCAGAAGTACAATGCTCCAATCCCAGGATAAAACCAATTTGAAATACATGAATAGATTTCTGTACAGCAGGGAGGTAATCCAGCGCTGTCCTTGTAAAATACATATACGTGGCACCATAAAAACACAATATCATTAGCACAGAAAGTATTTTAAATGACTTCAGTTTTGACTGCAAAAAAAGGACTGTTACATAGAAAAAAAGTAAAAGTGTAATGATGCTGCCCAAAGTGATCATAGGGTCATGCCAGGGTGGTATAGTGATCAGGGAGGTGACCAGGATTAAAGTATACCCCAGGAACCTGATCACGCTGGAATATTTTTTCAAATCAATCTTATTGGCAAATCGCACAAAAGCTAGTCCGGTGGTGATACCCATCATTTCCACGCCCAGGATACCCCACGGCCTGGCAAGATTATCCATTCCATTTAACGCATGATACTCCAGCAGATGGCTGATATAATTCTTAGTCAAACTATATCCCTTGGAATGAATATCCCTAATATTTCCACCTGGGTAATTCAATGCAGCAATGATGAGTAATAGAATGGATAGAATCAAACCTATCAGGATGATATACTCATCTTTGAGTTTTGTGATTATCTGTTGTTGTCAGGAAAAATGTGAAATTAAGGATAGTCAAATGGATTATTTCTTCTCAGCTGAGAATTTCCATCAAAGGGACACAATAGATTTTCCATTCATAATCCTGTTTTTATATAAGGCAGTCCATGCAGCATGGGTTTCACTATCGATGCTTTCCGTATTATCTCCGTTTTCACCTTTTAAAATCTATTTGAATTATTCCATTGAAGTGCAAGATCATTCTCTCACCCTACGATGGACCAGCGTCGTATTTTCTTTACGCTCATGGCCTCTACCAGTCCAGGTAGTAAGATCGCCGTCGACCACAACATTCCAATCACTATCATCATCATCTACATCACTATCAAGCGTCAGGATGTTTGATCGTGGTTTTACCGACCATCTACCTTTATTGGGGCCGAAAGGATCGCCATCACTGAGAAAAGTGCCATCCGGATTGAATGTGATCCAACGATTATTGGCTGGGTTGTGCTTTGAAGTGACATCGGCACCGTATTCTATTACTTTTTCCATCTTCCATGTAGCCACTATTTGTTGATCGAGGGCAGCAGATGATTTACATGCAGGTATCATTAGTACCAGGAGTAGGAATGGCGGTATTAATCTATTCATTTTGTGAAAAATACAAAAATGGTAATGTGTGGAGTGACTAGGTGATGAATTTTGAAGTCTGGGTATTTACAAAAAGGATATCTCCCACTTTATCGTAGCGTTCAAAAAATTCTTCACCTTTGGCTTTGATGACACTCTCATGGAAACCTACTAAAGTAAGATCTGCATCTGCTGAATATTCATTGATAGTATCCTGGTGATTCATACCATCATATTGAGAGATTACTTTAATATTGCTTGGAGAGATGGGCAGCCTGCCGGAAGTAGTGAGATCGATAAGATGTTGCTTTTCTGTCTCCAGGTCTTTCTCAGAGAAAATAGCAAATATCTTTATTTCTCCTTGGCTCCAATCTTTGTGACCCAGGATGATATATGATAATAAAATCATGAGACTGGCATTTTCATAATCTTCTTTTCTAATCCAAACATGAATATTTCGTTTGTAGCCAAAATTGCGAATACTGGATCGCAGGATCACAATATCATATTTAGCAGCCAGGAGCAAATTGTAATTTTCTATGACCTGGGTGAGCCATTCTCTGTCGCCTTTGGCAAATTCAAACAGCATCATATTATTGGGCTGACCAGACACGGCGGGTTGTTGGATGGCCTGCAAGATCGCTGAAGTATTGGACGGGGTGATGATGGTCTCCAGAAATACATTGGACTTGGCTTTTTCTGCCATGTCGATCAGTTTTTCCAGGTCTGCGTCGGCTAGCTGCTTTGACTCTTTCGAAAAGTATTTGTTTTCAAAATGAATATAGGTGCCGAACCCGTACCGGTGCGAAATCCATTTCATCATTTCGAAAGCTGCAAATCGTTGGAAACTATCTTTGGACAAACAGATGACCCCTGGCCTCCAGTTTCCTACCGCATTTTCTTTTTCTGATTTTTGTAGAAAGACCTGCACTCGCCGGCTAAACTGATGAATCACTCCTTCAAATATGCGTGCCATACTGGTCGCATTGGGATTATTATACGTGATGTAGAAATAGATACTCACCATCAGGATGACCGATAGCAAGGCATAAGCAGCATTGATTTTAAACATCAGGTAGATGCACATCAGGGCCCCAAATAAAGAGATATACCATTTTGATTTAAACGATGGACGATACGCCGGGTCGGCTGCAAAGTGTTGTAAAAAAGAAATCAGGCACAAAGAACCATAGGTCACTAAAAAAAACATGGATATAATGACAGCCACTGCATTGACATCACCGATCAGCACAAAAACCAGGGCAATGATACTGGTAGCAATGGTGGCATTGCGGGGCTCATTGCGATTTTGAGTACCGGTAGCCAACCATTTATTCATGGCTTTGTTGGGCATGACATCGTCAGCGCCGATGGCCTGAAGCGTCCTTGGAGCGACCATGAAAGATCCGATAGCCGATGAGATCGTCGCGGCGGCCAAACCAATTGGAATAATGGGTCCCCAGATAGCAATCTTACTCATGATCAATTGATCACTCAATAAATCTGCCGGACTGGCGGACACAAATAACTTATAAGCAATCAGAATATAAATAATCATGCCTGTGATGGTGGCAGCAAGCGTACCTAAGGGAATAGATTTTTTAGGATCACGAAGGTCTCCTGAAAGCCCAACTCCAGCAGTCATACCTGTAAAGGCAGGAAATATGATCGAAAAAACATAAAAAAATCCCTGGTCAGCAGTAGGCAAAGACAGAAATTTTGAACTTTCCGGGGTATGGCTAAAACTAGTATCTCCTAAAAAGAAAAAAATGAGGGAAACAATCAGTAAACTTACGACGATATATAGCGCTTTTATACCCAAGTCAGCACCCCGGGTGACCATTAACAATATAAGACCCGCCAGGGCAGGTATGCTAAACAGCCGATTGTCCAATACCTCAATATGGAAATGCTCTGATAGCCAGGGCTTGATCGTATTAAATGATTCTGCAAATGCGATGGTATAAAAAGCTACGCTGATTGCTTGCGAAAGGAATAGGGCAATGCCTATGGCAGCACCGATATTAAGGCCAAAGGATCTGGAGATAATAAAATATTCACCGCCGCCTTCTACTTTTTGATTCGTAGCGATCTCTCCGAGCGCCAGGGCTGTAGGTATGGTTACGGCGTGGCCTATCAGGATGATGATCAAGGATCCGGCAAATCCTACAGACCCTACCGAAAACCCAAACCGAAGAAACATGATGGCACCTAATATGGTTGATATGGCAGTGAGGAAAACAGGAGTTGTACCAAAATTGGACTTGGTAGTTTGCAATTGTTCGTTCATAGGTATAAAGTCGTGCGGCTTAAATTGGGACCTGGATCTAATAGAGATGTAATATAATTGATTTTGCCAATTCCTCCCTGATGCAGGCGGCATAGGATGAGCTTAAACCTGATTGCTTTCTGATCGGATAAACAAACTGAAATAGGAGCGATCGCCTGAAACTGCATATCCCAAAACATCAGTTGAATGTGAACAAGATTCATTTCTTAAAATACTCTATGATCCAGTTACAGTCATTTTTAGTACACTTTGTATCAAAAGCGAACACACTTAAATACAATTTATACTTATAATCCTCACAATATCAGTGATATACATTTTTGGTACGACCTGTGCATTCTTTTGGATAAGATCCTGGATCGGCTATTTCTTTTACGGATGAGCATTGTTACATGGATCTAGTAACGGCATATGATCGGAAATCACTTTAAATTAGCCTGGCGCAACCTGGTGCGAGATCCCAGCCAATCTATTATCAATGTCAGTGGTCTTACCCTGGGATTGGTAGCATTTATATTCATTCTCCAATACATCAGTCTTGAAAAAAGTGTCAACCTTTTTCATCATAATCTTGATCAGGTCTATAGATTGATCAATGAAGACCTTAAGGGAAATACATGGACAGAGATCGAACCAGGCTATGGGCCGACTGCCAAAGAACGAATTCCGGAGATCATCGACTACTGCCGTTTTGAACAAGGCATCTGCAAAGGAGTGGTCCTGAATAACAAGACCAATACTTCCTTCAAAGAAGAAAATATTGGTTATGCCGATGGCAATTTTTTTGAATTTTTCAGCTTTAAGGTTTTGACTGGCGACAAAGCTGCCCTGAAGCGACCGGATGTGATGTTTTTATCCCGGTCGTCAGCCATAAGATATTTTGGTACGCTCGACCCGGTAGGTCAGTCTCTTTCATTGTTCAATCAATTTGGCAATAAAACATTTACTATTGGAGGTGTATACCAGGATATTGGTGACGAATCCGATATCCAATATGATATGGTGTTTTCACTACAAAGTTTGCAGAATCCTGATCAGTTGAATGGCAATGATTGGGCGCGCCTTGACAATTATGATTCGCAGTATATCAATACTTTTTTTCGTTTGCGATCCGGGGCCTCCGCTCAGCGTGTAGAAGCAAAATTGACAGATCTTAGAAATACCTTAAATGACGACAAGGATGGTGTTATATTTAGATTGCAGCCGTTGAAGGAGGTTCACCTGGCCAGTACGCTGGCAGATACATATACTCATACTGCTCAGCTAAAATATCTCCTGATGATGGGGGCCATAGCTTTATTGATATTATTGATAGCCTGGTTTAATTATATCAATTTTAGTACGGCTAAAGCACTGCAACGAGCCGGAGAAGTAGGGGTGAGAAAAGTAATCGGTGCGACCAGGGCCAACCTGGTAGCTCAGTTTTTAAGTGAAGCTATACTGACCAATCTAATCAGTTTTATTGCAGCTATCATTTTGGTGGTCATGATACAACCATTGTTCAACAATCTTATTGGCAAAAATTTGTCTTTGTCAGGTATGATGTATCAGTCGGGTTGGTTGACAGGTTTATTGCTTATAATCCTGGGGTCGTTCATTTCGGGAGCTTATACTGCTTTTATCTTATCAGGTTTCAATCCAATCACGACCATCAAAGGCAAGCTCTTAAAGGGCCAGACAGGGGGATTATTGAGGAAAATCTTGGTAGTAGCCCAGTTTGCTATTTCGATCATGCTGATCATAGCCACCCTGGCGATCGTGTATCAATTGAACTATATGCAAAAAAAAGACCTGGGTTTTGCCCACGAGCAACTGGTGGTCATCCCGGGACCGCAGGTCGGCAAAGACAGTACCTATAGCTTCCGGCAGGAAGGTTATCTGAATACCATTGCGCAACAAAGTTTTGTCAAAGACTATTGTAATTCTGGAAGTGTACCCGGTAAATTTTATAATTTCCAGACCTCCGGATTTACGCAGCCTCAGTCAAAACCAGGCGATGAATTTACTTCCTATGCTTTTGCAATCATTGGCGAAAAGTATTTACCTGCCTATGAGATTCCGATCGTGGCAGGTCGCAATTTTACTGCTGCTGAATGTAAAGTGGAATGGAATGATAACAGTAAAGTGATCTTAAATGAATCAGCCATTAAAAAATTAGGCTTTAATACTCCACAAGAAGCGGTAGCTACCCGGATCAGGTGGGATGAAAGGTTCCTTGATATCATTGGAGTGGTCAAAGATTATAATCATCTGAGTGTGCAAAGACCTATTGATCCTATGATATTTTACCCTGAATCGAGTACAGCATACACTACCATCAGAATAACCCCGGATCAGTTTAAAGACAAAATCAGTGGTCTGCAAAAAATATATCAATCCTATTTTCCTGGCAATCCCTTTGAATATTATTTTATTGATGAAAATTTTGAAAAGGCTTATGCAAGTGAAAGGCAATTTGCAACCATTTTTATGATAGCTTCTGGTTGGGCCATCTTTATCGCCTGCCTGGGATTATTTGGCCTGGCTACTTATTCGATCCAAAGCCGAACCAAAGAGATCGGTATCCGCAAGGTGCTGGGTGCTGGTGTGGGATCTATCCTGAGCCTGATCTCTAAAGAATTTGTCATATTAATCCTGATAGCTATAGTGATCGCTTCTCCCATTGCTTATTTTGGAGTCGATCACTGGCTACAGGAATTTGCCTATAGAATCAAACTTGAATGGTGGTTATTTGCATTGGCTGGAGGATTAGTGCTGAGTACGGCACTCCTCATCATCGGGGCACGTGCGCTGCAAGCTGCTTTGAATAACCCTGTAAAAGCCTTAAGAACAGAATGATCAGCTTTAGACCAGGAGTATCTGATACCGAATCATCGGGATCTCCCACTTCAAAGCTGATAGCTCAAAACTAAAAATTATGCTAACCAATTATTTCAAACTCGCACTTCGCAATCTCCTCAAAAACAAACTGTACACCGGTATCAACCTGGTAGGATTATCTATCGGGATCGCAGCTACTATCTTAATCTACAGGATCATCACCTATGAACTATCCTATAATAAACATTTTAATAATTATGATCGCATCGTCCGGGTGATCGTCGATGGAAAAAATAAAATTACAGGAAATCATTACCAGAATCAAGGCATGACCTTACCGGCAATGGATGTGATTAAAAGATCAGTGCCCCAATTTAAGACCACTACTAAAATTAAAGAATTTTGGCCTACGATCGCTGTGCCCAATCCTTCCGGGGGCGCTCCTTTGAAAAAATTTAATACCGAAGAACCCTCCGTCGCATTTTTTGTAGAACCTGCATTTTTTGAGATTTTTGATTACCAATGGCTCGCTGGCAATGCCCAATCTGCCTTGAATGAAGTCAATACCATCGTTCTGACTAAAAGCCTGGCAGAAAAATGTTTTGGAGATGCCACCCAGGCGATTGGCCAGACGATCATCATGGACAATTTAGAACCTTATCTTCGGGTAGAAGGTGTCGTAAATGATCCGACTCCGACTTCCGATTTTCCGATCACGGCTTTTGTGTCCTATCCCACATTCAGAGCGCACCCCGAATTTTATTTTTATAGTGATGACTGGGGTTCTACCAGTACCAATAATCAATTTTTTGCGTTACTGAATGATCCTACTCAGGTAGATGCCACCAATCAGGTGCTGGCAGGAATAGGACAAGAACATTATGAAACGGACAGAGGTAGCAGGAAACATATGCTGCAGCCGCTGTCAGACTTGCATTATAATGAAGACCTGGGTACTTCAGGAAGCCATGTAATGGACAAAAAGAAACTGTGGATCTTGGGCATGATTGGGTTCCTGATCCTTATCATGGCCTGTTTTAATTTTATCAATATGGCCAATGCCCAATCCGTCACCAGGATAAAAGAAGTCGGCATCCGTAAGACATTGGGTGTAAGCAATGGCGCTTTGATGTCCGGGTTTTTATTGGAGACTGGTCTGCTGGTCCTATGTGGCATTTTATTAGGAGCGGGTATAGCGTTTGTCACTACACCTGTATTGCAGCATATATCCCCATTGCCTGCTGACATTTCTTTATTTAGTGATTTTGGGTTGATTTTGTTTTTATTGGGCTTGTTCGTTGTCGTGACTTTGCTTGCGGGATTGTACCCTGCATCTGTGCTTACATCCTTTCAACCTGTTAAAATATTCAGATCAGATTATGACAAAGGATTTGGATCTGGCGTGATGTTGAGAAAGGTCCTCGTAGTTATACAATTTGTGATAGCTTTTGGGCTAATAATCAGTACCGTGGTGACATTGAGCCAGTTGTCCTTTATTCAAAATATGAATCTTGGCTTCAATAAGGATCTGGTCTACACCTTTGGCTATAACAATGATAGCCTGACTCAATCCCGGCTTGGCACTTTAAAAAACAGGGTGACAGCTATCCCGGGTGTGGAAAACATGAGCGTCAGTAGCGATATGCCATCCTCTGGCAATACGTGGAGCTCCAATTGGTCATTGAGCCAGGGCAAAGAAGATGCACCCTTTAGTATCTCTATAAAATATTGTGATGAAGATTTTCAAAAGACCTATGATATAAAATTATTGTCAGGAAGATGGTTAAATCAATCTGATACTGCCCGGGAGGCAGTACTGAACAGGACAGCATTATTAAAATATGGCATCACCAATGTCGATTCGATGATCGGGAGTCCTATCAGGCTGGGTGGTGGTCAACCAATGATACTGGTGGGGGTAGCGGAAGATTATCATAGTCATTCTGCCCATGAACCACTGGAGGCACTTTTAATGACTTCTTATAATAAGTTTTATTTTTTGGCTAGCGTCAAGCTCAGAGATGCCAATATCCATGCAACGACCGCTGCGATAGAAAATATTTACAATGATATGTTTCCGGAGCAGGTGTTCAAGGGTACATTTTACGATACAGAGATCCAGCGGTTTTACGAGACAGATACCAAGTTTACCGCTTTATGCAAAGGCTTTGCCCTGCTGGCAGTGCTAATCTCCTGCCTGGGATTATTTGCACTGGCTTCATTTGCTATTTCCAGGAGATTAAAAGAAATAGGTGTCAGAAAAGTATTGGGCGCTACGACCGGTAACATAGTAGGTCTCATCAGCAAAGATTTTTTAATATTGGTCATGGTCGCATTTTTTATCGCAGCGCCGCTCTCATGGTATTTTATGAATCAATGGTTGCAGGGTTTTGTATATCGTACGGATATATCCTGGTGGATGTTTGTGGTAGCTATGGTATTGGTATTAACGCTGGCTATGGTGACTGTATCTACGCAAGCTGTCAAAGCCTCATGGACCAATCCTGTTAAATCACTGAGAAGCGAATAAATGGTTTGGAAACTATATTATTAGATCAATTAATTTTTAACCATAAAACCTGGATATTATGTCCATAATCTCATTTAAAACAGC
>Ga0138256_10006127_pt1 | contig 12725 bp, 12 predicted proteins | sample KNB2016incub_MG_FD_105486 | JGI IMG/M metagenome (GOLD analysis project Ga0138256, IMG submission 105486) | Active sludge microbial communities from wastewater in Klosterneuburg, Austria - KNB2014incub_MG | ecosystem: Engineered > WWTP > Activated sludge > Unclassified | place: Austria... | reverse complement strand
GCAGCTCGGTCTCGAGGAGCGGCTCGACCGCCGGCTCGATCCGATCGACGATCGAGCGCAAATTGGGCGACCGACTGGCCGTCGGCCGCTCGAGCTGATCCAGCGTTGAGCTAACCGCACCGCACATCGTGTGGCCCATCACCACGACTACGGGTGTCCGAAATACCTCCACTGCGAATTCGATGCTGCCGATCTGAGACGGAGCCACGATATTGCCCGCCACACGGATGACGAACAGATCCCCGAGCCCCTGGCCGAAGACGATCTCGGCCGGCACGCGTGAATCGGAGCAACCCAGGATGATCGCAAACGGCTCTTGCCCCGCCACCAACTCGGTGCGGCGCGATGAACTGGTGGATGCACGCTGGCTGCTCGTCTCGACGACGAAACGCTGGTTGCCGGTCCGCAACCGTTGCAGAGCTGCCGTGGCTGAAATCATCTCCTGACAGCGATCACTTCATCGGGTCCATGCCCATGCGCTCGCGAACCAGCGCACCGGCCTCGCGGTAGGTCTCGGGCAACTTCTTGGCAAAACCGTTTGGCTGAAACAGCGGCTGATATTGCTCGAACACCGGCAGCAGCAACGCCATCGGCACTTCGGGAAAACGCCGCGTCTTGCGAAAATCGGCGATCGGTACACGTGCACGCACGATGTCCTCATGATGATTGCCCGAGCGCGCCAGCGCCGTGCCGCGCGGATCAATGATCGCGGTACCCTCGTCCTGCGCGCCTGCGGCGTCCGTAAAGCCGATGTTGTCTGGCGAGACCGAGTTGCCGACGCCCACGGTGTAAATGCGGCTGGCCCTCGCGGCCGCCATCGCGCTCTCCGCGTTGGAGCCGCCGGTCACCGACATGATCAACAGCTCGGTTCCCTTGAGCGCGAGCGTGGCGTAGAGCATGGGCTCGGCCCCGACGGCGGTCATCGCAATGTTGCCAATATCGGTGCGCGCGACCGGCAGCACCGCATCCCAGCCGTACATTTCGACGTAACGATCGAGCACGTCATAGATCGTCGTGCCGATCAGCGCCACATCGCCGAACATCCCGAGAATATTGCGGGCTTTCCATTGTTTGGACACGATGTTGCCATCAGGCCCGATGATGACCGACATGTTGATGACATGGCGCGGCCAGTCTTTCTCCTTGGCATAACAACCAAACGCGATGTAGCAACCGTACTTCTTGGCACGCCCGCCGATGGCCTCGGTCTCTGGTCCCGGCAGATCGAACGCGATCCTGTTGAGTTCAGTACGCGTCCAAGGCATGAAGCCTTGCAGCGGAAACTCGTGCATGCAGATGAGATCTTGCTTGGCGCCCCAGACATTGTCCGGGCCCCACTCCTCGGGCCGGCTTTGTGCATAGTCGATCAGTCGCAGCACGTGATCGACGTTGGCTTGCATCGTCGGTTTCAGGTTCTTCACATCCACGGTCCGGACGCGCGACTGAATTGCAGACACGTTGATTGCGGGCTGTCGCAGCTCGACGGTGTCGTACTTGCCTCCCTTCGCGACCGAGATCCTAGGCTTGGCGGCTGCGTTCTGCGCGCCGGCAGCCATAGTCCCGGCGGCAACGAGCCCGGTGAGTCCAGCGACACCGCCCGATGCGAGCAGCTGCCGGCGAGATAGATTGCGCGATGTCTTGGCCATGGACTCCCCTATTGTCTGTTTCGTTGCTGACGCGACCCAAGCATAAGCTTGCGCCGATCAGATGTCGAAGTGTGCCCGCCTGGCGCAGCGCCGTCCAATTGTCGGCCGTCGCGCGCACCCGACGCCTCATCAGCATTCTGTCATGCTGCAAGTGTGTCCGCGATCACAGCGGCTGGAATGTGTTGCCCGAGAGTTGATGCGGGTCACCAGATCAAGTGGTATTTTTTCGCTAGGATGCTGGGCGGGCCGGAGTTAGCCCGTGATACCGGAGCAAGTCCAGACGCCAAAATGACGGTCCGCCTCGTCCAACTAACAGATCCACATCTATTTGGTGCCGATGCTGGCACCTTGCGCGGCGTTGCGACGCTGCAGTCATTTGCGCGTACCGTGGCGGCCGCCCGTGCCGCGATATCGGCGGCCGATCGGGTGTTGCTCACGGGCGATCTCGTGCAAGACGATCCCGATGGTTACCGGCATTTCCCGCAGCTGTTAGCCGATCTCAACAAGCCAATCTGGTGCATTCCAGGCAATCATGACCACGTCGCCGCGATGCGTCGGACACTCGCAGCGACTCCTTTTATCTTCGATGACTACGCAGACCTCGGCGCCTGGCGCGTGATCATGCTCGACAGCACGCTGCCGAACGAGGCTCGCGGACACCTGTCGGCTGCCGTGCTGACCGCCCTCGAGAGCTGGCTCGTGACGGCTCAGCGACGGCCAACACTCGTTTGTCTGCACCATCATCCGGTGCCCATGCAGAGCGAGTGGCTCGACGCAGTCGGACTCGACAACGCGCCGGACTTCTGGTCGGTGCTCAATCGCCACGCCCATGTTCGCGCCGTTCTGTGGGGGCACGTTCATCAAAGTTACGATTCGCTGCGCAAGGGCGTGCGCCTGCTCGGCACGCCCTCGACCTGCTCGCAGTTTCTGCCGAACTCAGCCGATTTCGCGGTTGACTCGCTGCCGCCGGGCTATCGAACGCTCGCGCTGCACACTTCCGGCGAACTCGACACGCAAGTACACTACGTGCCGTGAAATTCCTTGCCTTCCTGCCGGGCATCGGTCTACTGCTAACAGCATCCTTCGCCCATGCCGACGCCGCCGTTTGGTCGCTCCAGGGTGATCACAACACCGTGTACATCGCAGGCTCCGTGCATGCGCTACCGGCCAGTGATTCCACTCTGCCAGCGACGATCGAGCGCGCTTACGCCGCGGCCGAATCGCTGGTGATGGAGCTCGACATGGACGACCTCGATCCCGCCGAAGCGGCAACGTTCATGTTGCAGCGGGGTACGCTGCCAGCCGACCGGACGCTGGCAAGCGTGCTGTCGGCCGAGCAATATGCCGCCGTTGTGCAAGCCGGCGAACAACTCGGTCTACCTGCCTCGGCGATCGACAAGCTGGAGCCATGGGTTGTTACTCTGATGTTGACGCAGGCCGCGATTGCCAGGAGCGGCTATGACCCCGCGCTCGGCGTCGATCAGCAACTTGCGGCCAAGGCTCAGGCGGACGGCAAAAGCATTACCGGCCTCGAGACAATGACGGAACAACTGGCGCTGTTCGACGACCAATCCTACGACCAGCAGGCGAAGTTTCTCGATCTTTCAAGCGATGACGTGAGCGAAGCACAGCGCGAGTTGCAGACGCTGCGCATGGCCTGGCGCGAGGGGCGCCTGGACGCGCTCGAAGCGGAACTCGAACGGGAATTTGCGGGTGCGCCTGAGCTCTATCGTGCGCTACTGAGCCAGCGCAACGAGCATTGGATACCCAAGATTCTAGCCTTGCGCGCCGACGATCAGGACTACCTCGTGGTGGTTGGCGCACTGCATCTCGTGGGCAAGGATGGCGTGATCGCACTGCTGCAAGAACGCGGCGTCAAGCTCACGCGGCTGCAGTAGGGAAGTTCGGATCGCTACTCCGTGTGCGGCCGAGAGCGGTAGCGATCACGCGTCGTGCGCACCTGCGGCGCCAGCCGACCAAGCCGCTCGAGCCGCGACTCGACGCCTGCGATCGACCGCTGCAACGTAGCTGCGATATCGGCCGGCGTGTGCCCGGCATCGAACGCCGCCATCATGAGCCGCTCCTCCGCCGTGGTCCACGGTGCGCCCACGTTGCACGGTCTTTGTGCCCGGCGAGCTTGCCGATCGACCTCCGCTTCGAGAGATCTGCGCGCCGCCAGCAACGCGGCGGACACATTCGGCTGATAGACGATTGAGTCATGCGGCAGTGCCATGCCGCTCGCCGGATCGCACTGTTCAGCCAGCAGCGCGATGACCTCGAGTGCGATCTGCGGATCTGGACCGTTGATTTCCATGGCTGACGAACTCCGCCGGGTACAGCGCCAGCATGCGCTCGAATGCGCTCGCGAACAGCGCGCATTTCGCACGCGTTTGCGCAGTTAGTCTCGTCCGCGTAACGTGCGCGCATGCGCGCATTCGCCATCTTCATGGGTCTGATCGGCTTGGGCCTGCTCGGTATCGCCGTGCTGGCCTATCCGGCGTGGTTGCTCCTGACGCCGCAATTCGACTTTCCCTTCCATCGTGTCGCGAGCCGCATCGCGATGCTGACACTCGCCGTGTCATTCTTCTTCGCTGTGCGTCGGCTGCGTTTATCGAACAAGGCGAGCCTCGGATACGGACTTCCGCGCGCTGCGTTCCTGCGAGAACTGGCGTTGGGGTTGGCGCTCGGGGTTGCCATGATGCTGCCTGTCGTCGCGCTGCTGCTGACACTCGATATGCGTGTACCGCGCGCCGATGTGACACTCGATCTGGCGACGTTCGCATCGCTCACCATGCAAGGACTGACAAGCGGACTGGTCGTTGCTCTCATCGAAGAAACCTTCCTGCGCGGCACGATGCACACGGCCATCGCGCGCGAGTCGGGCGCCCCCACCGCCGTTGTTTTGACGGCGCTCGTTTATGCCGCCACACACTTCATTGGCAAGTATCGAATTCCCGCGGATCAGGTAGATGCCGGCAGCGGGCTGGACATGCTCGCTGCCGTGTTGCACAGCTTTGCGCAGCCACTCGCCATCGCCGATGCGTTTCTGGCACTCGCCGCTGTGGGCGTGTTGCTGGGCCTGGTCCGCAGCATCACGGGCAACATCGCAGCCTGTATCGGGCTGCACGCCGGCTGGGTCTGGGTGATCGCGATTGTTCGGCAAACCTCCGCGCCCAACGAGGCCAGCCCCTACGCGTTCCTGCTGTCGCGCTTCGACGGTTTCGTGGGATGGCTGGTGTTAGCGTGGACGGTCGTGATGGGAGCGGTTCTGTTCGGCTTTTACGCGCGCCGCACGGCAGCCGGCCGGGGTGCTACGCTGGCTCGACCGGGGGCTTGATCATCGGCGCAAGTCGCTGCAGCCGCTCAATCGGGTCGTTCAACTCCAGCAATACCTGCTTCTCGGCGAGATCGAGCGGGATCAGCTCAGTGATCCGCGCTCCGACCCACGCGGCGTCGTCGTAGCGCTGCTCGACATGCTGGTAGACCTCGTCGAGTTCCGGAATGACCTTGCGCAGGATTGCGCCGAGATGGCGCGCCTCGGCCGGCACTGGCAGCGCAGGCTCCGCGCCCAACCACTGCACGCGCGCCTTGTTGAGTCCGTCTGCCTCGCGCCAGTGTGTCAACACACGAAACTTGCGCTCTCCCAGGCAACTTATGCCTAACAAGTTATCCGGTAGCTGGCTGAAGTCGACGATACGCGCGGTTGTACCGATCGCGGCGGTCCGTGCCACCTCACCGACTTCGCCGCCGGCGCGAATCAACACCACCCCGAACGCAGATTGCTCGCGCATGCACTGGCTCACCATGTCGGTGTAGCGCGTTTCGAAAATCCTGAGCGGCAGCGGTCCGCCGGGAAACAGCACCATATTGAGCGGAAACAGGGGGATTTGCGCCGTTTCAGTCATCGCGCAACGGCGGCGCAAGTCCCCAGCGGGGCATCAAGTCGTTAGCGACACCGATCTGATCGAGTATGCGCGCCACGATGAAATCGACCAACTCGTCGACGCGGGTCGGCCGATTGTAGAAACCGGGGTTCGCGGGCAGGATCACACAGCCGAGGCGCGCAAGCTGCAGCATGTTCTCGAGATGGATTGCCGAAAACGGCGTCTCGCGGGGCACGATGATGAGCTTGCCACTTTCCTTGATGACGACGTCCGCCGCACGCTCGAGGAGATTATCGCTGGCCCCATGCGCGATCGCCGCAAGAGTTGCCATGCTGCAGGGACACACGACCATCGTCAGCGGCGATCCCGAGCCACTCGCCACGGGCGACGTCCACTCCTCTTCGCCTAACACGCGCAACTGTCCGTCGCGCGCGCCGGTAGCCTTCGTGAGAAAGCGCGTAGCGTCGAGCGACCGGCCCGGCAGCTTGCAATCGGTCTCTGAACCCAGAACGATCTGCGCGGTCTTGCTGATCATGACCAGGACTTCGCGATCCGCGGACACCAACGCCTCGATCAAACGCAAGCCGTATTGCGCGCCCGAAGCGCCCGTCATGCCAACCGACACAGCACGCCGGCGAAAATCCCCGTTCTCGCGTTTAGTCACGCACGCGCCTCCAGCGCCGTGAGCAATTTGCCGTGCACGCCGCCGAAGCCACCGTTCGACATGATCAGCACGTGATCCCGCGGCCGCAATCGCTGCGACAGATCCGTGACCAGCGTGTCGACATCGCCTGCCAAATGACCACGGTCACCGAGCTGTTGCACGACGCCGGCAGCATCCCAGCCCAGATCCGGCGGCGCAAACAGCCAGACCTCATCGGCTTGCGCCAGCGACGGCGCCAACGTGGTCGCGTGCACGCCCAGGCGCATCGTGGCGGAGCGCGGCTCGAGCACCGCCACGATCCGCTCAGTACCCACCTTGCGACGCAAGCCATCGAGTGTCGTGGCGATCGCGGTCGGATGATGCGCGAAATCGTCGTACACCTTGATGTCCGCCGCGACACCGCGCAACTCCATCCGTCGACGAATTCCCTTGAACTGCGTCAACGCTTCGATCGCAGTACCCGTGGGCACGCCGGCATGGTGCGCAGCGGCGATCGCCGCAAGTGCATTTTCCGCATTGTGAGCGCCGGACATCTGCCAGGCGACGGTACCGATCGTCTGGCCCGCATGCAAAACGTCGAATGCGGAGAAATCACCGCCTTCCGGCAGGTTCAAGGACCAAGTAGCGACCGCCGTGCCAGCGCTCGAGAAACTCTCAAGCGGCGTCCAGCAACCCATGGTCAGCACCTGATCCAGACGCGGGTCGTTAGCGTTGTGCACGATGCGGCCGCTGCCTGGCACAATTCGCACCAGGTGATGGAACTGGCGCTGGATAGCAGCGAGGTCGGGATAGATATCCGCGTGGTCGAACTCGAGGTTGTTAAGAACCAGGGTACGCGGCCGGTAATGCACGAACTTGGCCCGCTTGTCGAAGAAAGCGGTGTCGTATTCATCGGCCTCGATGACAAAGAACGGCGCGCCGCCGAGCCGCGCGCTGGTATCGAAGTTCTCAGGGACACCACCGATCAAGAATCCCGGCGCGAGATTGGCATACTCGAGGATCCACGCAAGGATTGACGTAGTAGTCGTCTTGCCGTGAGTACCCGCCACTGCGAGCACCCAGCGATCGCGCAATACCTCACGCGACATCCACTCCGGACCCGACGTATAGGGAATCGAACGCTCGAGCAGTGTCTCGATCACCGGTCGGCCACGTGTTAGCACGTTGCCGACGATCACCACGTCCGGGGCCGGATCGAGCTGCGCGGCGTCGAATCCTTCAGTGAGTTCGATACCGAGCGCCTGCAGCTGCGTGCTCATCGGTGGATAGACATTCGTATCAGACCCGGTGACGCGATGGCCCGCCGCGCGTGCAATGGCCGCAACGCCGCCCATGAAGGTGCCACAGATGCCGAGAATGTGTACGTGCATATCTTAAGGAACGACCGTTTCCGGAGGTGGCCCGATCATGGCCAGAAACAACACCTGCGAAGTGAGAAACTCGGCTAACACCAAGCCCGCAGCCGCGACCACTGAACACTCGAGCGCTGCTCGTATGATCCGCGCATTCACCGCCAGGGACCAGCCGAGCAACAGGAGTGCGGCACCGGCGACCAGCACGAGTAGCGAAGAATCCTTGGGCAGCTGTGGCCAGAGCCAGTCGATGGGCGCTAACAGCGGTCGCATCACCAACTGGAAGCCGAAGACGGCGGTGACTGTCTGCACGAACCGCTCGGGCCGATTGGCGAGGTACATCAGCACGCCGTACCACCCGAGCGTAAACGCCAGACCCACCGGAATCTGCCAGAGCATATTCGGAATGCGCGACGGCAGTAGCTGTTGCAGAACGAGCGTCAGCGCGACGTACATGCCGATCGTCAACCACAGGACCTGCGCTCCACCCGGCACGCTGTCAGGGCCACGGCGGAACAGAGCGATCTCCACGAACAGCTTGAGTAAAGAGATCACCTGCGACCGAAATTGCCCGTTCCACTAGTGTGGTGGAATTGTACACGCCGGCCGGAGCGCGCATCATCCCGCCGCGCGAGCCTTGCGGCACCGTTCACGTTCGAGGAGCAGCTTGATCATCCACACGATTGAAGACCTTGCCAGCCTGGCTCAACGCCTGGGCTCGGAGGACGCGATTGCGCTCGACACGGAATTTCTGCGCGAGCGCACCTATCGCGCCGAGCTCTGTCTCATACAGATCGCGACGCGCGATCATGCTGCGTGCGTCGATCCCTTGGGTGGCGGCGCGCTCGACCCCCTGCTGCCGGTGCTGCGGACATCCAAGACGATCAAGGTGCTGCACGCTGCGCGTCAGGATCTCGAAGTCCTGCTGCCCGCAACCGGCCCGATCGCGTCGGTTTTCGACACCCAGGTGGCGGCAGCGTTGGCGGGCTACCCATCTCAGGTCGGGTACGCAGAACTCGCCCGTCGCCTGCTCGGCGTTGAACTCGCCAAAGCGCATACACGTACCGACTGGTCACGCCGCCCGCTGTCGCCCGAACAGATCGAGTACGCCCTCGATGACGTGCGTCACTTGTTACCCTTGCGCGATGAATTGGTCGGTACGCTCGAGCGGCTGGGTCGGCTCGACTGGCTCGCCGAGGAACTGCAATTCCTCGCCGACGAACGGCAACTGAGTGTCGATCCCGACGATGCCTGGCGCCGCCTGAAGGGCCTGGCCGGCCTCGACCCCGGCAGAGTCAGCCTTGCTCACAAACTCGCGGCCTGGCGCGAGCGGCGTGCGAGCGACCGCAATCGGCCGCGCGGCTGGATCCTGGACGACGCGGTGCTACGCGAGATCGTGCTGCAGGTACCCCGATCACCAGCAGCTTTGCGCGGCATCGCACAAATGCCGGAAAGCGTGGCGCGCAATAGCGGCGCCGAGTTATTAGCCATGGTGGCGGCCAGCGACATTTCTCAACCACCACCAGCGTTGCCGCGACGGCAACGGCCCGATCCCGCGCTGACCGCGGCCGTCAAACGCCTGGCCGAAGTCACCGCAACTGTCGCCGCAGAACTCGACCTTGCGCCCGAGGTCCTGGCGACACGGCGCGATCTTGAGCAAGTGGCACGCGGCGAGGCGAACGTCCCACCGCTCAAAGGCTGGCGGCGCGCGATGATCGGGGAACGCTTGTTAGCAACGCTCGCAGCAACGGGCGACTGACTCAGCCTTCGAGGGCGCTGATCAGACGTTGTGTGACCGCGGCCGGCTCGCCGTCGCCGTCAATCGTGCGCAAGAGACCGCGCCGTAGGTAGTAATCAACGAGCGGCCGGGTCTGATCTTCATAGACCTGCAGTCGCTTGCTGACGGTGGCCTCGCTGTCGTCGGCCCGCTGGACCAGCTTCGGAGTGGTGCAGCGACCCTCGCAGGGTGGCGGATCGGAGGGAGGTGCCGTGTGAATATTGAAGACGCGGCCACAGTCCTGACAACTGCGGCGCCCTGAGATGCGCTTGATCAACACGGCGTAGTCGACGTCGAGCTGCACGACGGCGGACAGTGGCGTCGCCAGCTCCTCCAGGAGCTTGGCGAGGCCATCGGCCTGGGCCAACGTGCGTGGAAAGCCGTCCAGAATAAAACCATTGGCCGCGTCCGGCTGCGCCAGCCGTTCCCGAATGATGCCCAGCATCGTGCGGTCGTCCACCAGTTTGCCGGCATCCATCACGGCCTTGGCCGCCAATCCGAGCGGCGTGCGGGCCTTGACCGCTGCGCGCAGCAGGTCCCCCGTCGAGATCTGCGGGATCCCGAAGTGTTCGATCAGCCGTTGGGACTGCGTGCCCTTCCCGGAACCGGGCGCGCCTAGTAGAACGATTCGCATGGGGGCGGCACAGTACCGGGACGCCCCCAACAGGTCAAACATGGCATATCAAACTTGGCAGACGCCCGTGGCAGCTCAAACGCGGGCGGCCGACCTGCGCTATCCTCTCGCCCCGGTTCCGCCCAGCTGGCAAACAAATCGAGGATGTGCCCATGCCCACCAAAGCCCGAAACGCGTTCTATGCACAGTCTGGCGGCGTCTCGGCGGTCATCAATGCCTCGGCCGCGGGCGTCATCGAGACCGCCCAGAAATCCAAGCGAATTGGCAAGGTGTTGGCCGGACGTCACGGCATTGTCGGCGCCCTTACCGAGGACCTGATCGATGTCAGCAAAGAGAGCGCAGCCACCATACGCGGTCTGCGCCACACCCCGGCCGGCGCTTTTGGTTCGGCGCGCTATAAGTTAAAGGACGTCGACCAGGATCGCGCCAAGTACGAGCGGTTGATCGAAGTATTCAACGCCCACGACATTGGCTACTTCTTTTACAACGGCGGCAACGATTCGATGGATACCGCCGACAAAGTCGCCCAGTTTAGCGATCAATTGGGCCATCGAATCACTTGCATCGGCGTACCCAAGACTGTCGATAACGATCTCCCGCACACCGACTGTTGCCCCGGATTTGGGTCGGTCGCCAAATATGTTGCCGTCTCGACCCGCGAGGCGGCGCTCGATGTCGCCTCGATGGCGCGCACGTCGACCAAGGTGTTCGTGCTCGAAGTCATGGGGCGTCACGCCGGTTGGATCGCTGCGGCGGGTGGGCTGGCCGGCCAATCCGCTAACGACGCGCCGCAGATCATCCTGTTCCCGGAGATCGCCTTCGATCAAGATAAATTTCTCGCGCGGGTGAAGCAATCCGTCGAGCGCAACGGCTATTGCGTCGTGGTGGTGTCGGAAGGCGCCGCGTACGCCGACGGCACTTTCCTGGCGGATGCCGGCACCAAGGACGCCTTTGGCCACACGCAACTGGGCGGCGTCGCCCCGGTGGTCGCCAGCATGGTCCGCGACGCGCATGGGTACAAGTATCACTGGGCCGTGGCCGACTACCTGCAGCGAGCGGCACGTCACATCGCCTCCAAAACCGATGTGACGCAAGCCTATGCGATGGGCAAGGCGGCCGTTGATCTCGCGCTCGCCGGACACAATGCGGTCATGCCGACGATCGTGCGCAAGTCCTCCAAGCCCTACCGGTGGACCGTCGGGCGTGTGGCACTGAGCGAAGTGGCCAACAGGGAAAAGAAAGTCCCGCGCAATTTCATCACAGCCGATGGCTTTGGCATCACGGCCAGGTGTCGCACCTATCTCGAGCCCTTGATCGTTGGCGAGGACTACCCGCCCTATCGCAACGGCTTGCCGCAATATGTGACGATCAAAGGTGTGGCGGTGCCCAGGAAGCTCAAGAGCACCTTCAAACCGTGAGAATTGCGGCGCCTCGATTCAATCCTTACAGCGGCTTTGTTATAGTCTGCGGCAAGAATTACTAACTGACTGATTTCATAACTCATTTTCCAGGGGAACCTTATGGATGCCACAACGTGGCTGTGGCTGGCGGTTGCCGCCGGTGTGGTCGCCGTTTTGTACGGTGTGTTTGCGACGATGGCGATTCTCAAACTGCCAGCCGGCAATGCCCGTATGCAGGAGATTGCGGCCGCCATTCAAGCGGGCGCCAAAGCCTATCTGAACCGACAGTACACGACGATCGGCATCGTCGGCGTGGTGCTCGTCGTTCTGCTGGCGCTGACGCTCGGCGCGCCAACCGCCGGCGGCTTCGCGGTCGGCGCGATCCTCTCCGGGCTCGCCGGCTATATCGGCATGAACGTCTCGGTACGCGCCAACGTACGCACCACCGAGGCGGCTAACCATGGCCTCAACGCCGCGCTCGCCGTCGCTTTTCGCGGCGGTGCGATCACCGGCATGCTGGTCGTCGGATTGGGTCTGTTGGGCGTAGCGCTCTACTACCTGCTGATGCTGCCGCAAGTCGGTGAGAAAGAAGCGCTTCGCTCACTCGTCGGCCTCGCCTTCGGCGGCTCGCTTATCTCGATCTTTGCGCGTCTTGGCGGCGGTATCTTCACCAAGGGTGCGGACGTCGGCGCCGATCTCGTCGGCAAGGTCGAAGCAGGGATTCCCGAGGATGATCCGCGCAACCCGGCGGTCATCGCTGATAACGTCGGCGACAACGTCGGCGACTGCGCTGGCATGGCGGCCGACCTGTTCGAAACCTATGCGGTCACCATCGTCGCCACCATGTTGTTAGGTGGACTGATGATGACGGGCATCGGCGTGAACGCGGTCATTTACCCGCTCGCACTCGGCTCAGCCTCGATCATCGCCTCGATCGTCGGCACGTTCTTCGTAAAGGTCCCGGACGGTGGCAAGATCATGAACGCGCTCTATCGTGGCGTGGCCGTATCTGCCGTCATCGCGGCGATTGCGTTCTGGTTCATCACGCGGGACCTGATGCCGGCCGATATCGCGAACAGCATGTTCGGTTGCACGATCGTGGGCCTGGTGCTCACGGCAGCAATGATCGTCATCACCGAGTACTACACCGCCACCGAGTACAGCCCGGTGCAGAAGATCGCGGCCGCGTCCCAGACCGGCCACGCGACTAACATTATTGCGGGCTTGGGTCTGTCGATGAAATCCACCGCGCTGCCCGTGCTGTCAGTGTGTATTGCGATCTGGGCCGCCTACTCGCTGGGCGGCCTCTACGGGATCGCGATCGCCGCGACAGCCATGCTGTCGCTGACCGGCATGATCGTAGCGCTC
>Ga0138256_10006125_pt1 | contig 12726 bp, 13 predicted proteins | sample KNB2016incub_MG_FD_105486 | JGI IMG/M metagenome (GOLD analysis project Ga0138256, IMG submission 105486) | Active sludge microbial communities from wastewater in Klosterneuburg, Austria - KNB2014incub_MG | ecosystem: Engineered > WWTP > Activated sludge > Unclassified | place: Austria... | reverse complement strand
GTGCATGAACTGCGCACCGTCGTCCCGCACGCTCGCCAAGTTTGCGATCACGGCCGGGTTCACGCGCGTTGCAACCGCTGGAAAATGGACCAACAGTTTGACGGCTTGTGTGACCACGCCCCCGCGGCCGGTCGCAATCGCTGCGCGTGCGGCGGGCCGCCGCGTACGCATTGCGCTCGCGCCGTGACGTAGCGACGCCGCCTGGTCGCCGGAGCCCGTCGAATTATTGAACCAAAGTTGGTGCAATCTAGCACTTGCTAAGCCGATTGATTCAGAGAGTCGCTGAATCAGGAGGTCCCGGAAAACTCCGGCGGGGACCTTGTTCACGAGCGGGCGGGCCAGTTCCGCCAATTGCGCGCGGCCGTCGGCGTGACTGAGGTCGATGTCTTCGCCGAGCGCCCTGACCAGGTATTCCGACAGAGGCAGCGCGGCCTCGATGCGCTGTTCGAATGCGTCGCGACCTTCGGTGCCGACGAGAGAATCCGGATCCTGGCCCTCCGGCAAGAACAGAAAGCGGATCTGGCGGCCGTCTCGCGCCTCGGGCAGCGCGTTGCCGAGCGCGCGCCAAGCGGCGGCGCGACCGGCGCGATCGCCGTCGAAGCAGAACACCACCTCGCTGACCAACTTGAAGATTCGCCGCAGATGTTCCGCCGTGGTCGCGGTACCGAGCGTCGCCACGGCGTAGCGGATGCCGGCCTGGTGCAGCCGAGCCACGTCCATGTAGCCCTCGACCACCAGCAGACGCGTCAGCGGCGCACGGTTTTGGCGGCATTCGTACAAGCCATAGAGCTCGCGACCCTTCTGGAACAGGGGCGTTTCGGGCGAATTGAGGTACTTGGGTTCGTCAGCGCCTATGACGCGCCCGCCGAAGGCGAGCACGCGCCCGCGTGCATCACGGATCGGGAACATCAACCGATTGCGAAATCGGTCGTAGTAGCGCTCCCGCGCGCGCGCGCCGCCACGTTCCCGCTCGATCACCAGACCCGCATCCGCCAAGGTCTGACAGGCCGCGTCGTTAGTGCCGAAGCGATTCAGGAGCGCATTCCAGGAGTCGGGTGCATAACCGATCGAGAATACTTCAATCGTGTTAGTCGTTAAGCCACGCTGCTCGGTGTATTCTCGTGCGGCGGAGTGCTCGAGCAGACTCGCTGCGAAGAATTTCGCGGCGGACGCATTGATGTCGTAGAGCGCAGCGCTACGGGTATCGCGCGAGTCGGCGCCACCGGCCTCGCGCGGTACCTCGATCCCGAGGCGGCCCGCGAGTTCCTCGACCGCGTCGACGAACGACAGCTTGTCGTAGTTCATCAGAAAGCTGAGCGCGGTTCCGTGTGCGCCGCAACCAAAGCAATGGTAGAACTGCTTGTCCGGGCTCACCCAGAAGGACGGGGTCTTTTCCTCATGAAATGGACAACAGGCCTTGTACTCACGGCCCGCTTTCTTGAGCGGCACCCGTGCACCGATGAGTTCGACCACATCCGCACGGGCGACCAGATCATCGATGAAGTTTTGCGGAATGCGTCCGGCCATACCGCCCTTAGGATAGCTGGCCGTCAGCGCAAGAGGGCGACCGCGACGATTGCGGCGAGTGCTATAGCGCCCAGCGCCCCGAACAACGCCAATCGCTTGCGGTGTTCGGGAAAACGACCGATTCGTCGACGCTCCGCCTCGATGCGTCGCATGACACCGACGCAGACCAGCGCAATCAGTATCAGTATGGCGGCTGTCGCAAGACCGCGCATCGCCGGCTCCGGGCTAGGCGCCGAGCTTTGCTTTGATCATGCCACCGACGGCGCCCATGTCGGCGCGGCCGGCCGCTCTGGTCTTTACCAGACCCATGACCTTGCCCATGTCCTTGATGGTCGTCGCGCCGGTTTCCTTGAGTGCGGCCTCGATCAGCGCCTCGAGCTCAGTCGCTGACAACTGCGCGGGTAGGTAGGGCTGCAGGATGGCGATCTCGGCGACTTCCTTGGCGACGAGGTCGGCCCGGTTGCCAGATTCGAAAGCGGCAATGGATTCTTTGCGCTGCTTGATCATCTTCTCGAGCACATTGAGGACCTGCGCATCGTCCAATGTGATGCGCTCGTCCACTTCGCGCTGCTTGATCGCCGCTTGCACGAGACGTATGACGGCCAGGCGATCCTTCTCGCCTAAGCGCATCGCAGTCTTCATGTCTTCGGTGATGCGCTCTTTGAGCGTCTGGGCGGCGCTCACGATCTGACGCTCTTTCAGCGGGCCGGACGCGCGGTGAACTCGCGCGGCGAATTGCGCTTGAGGTGCCGTTTGACAGCGGCCGCTTTCTTGCGCTTACGTTCCTGCGTCGGCTTCTCGTAAAATTCGCGGCGTCTGAGTTCAGTGAGCACACCGGCTTTTTCGCAGGCACGCTTGAAACGCCGCAAAGCGGCATCAAAATACTCGTTCTCACGCACACGAACGCTCGGCATCGAAACCTCAAATCTTGGAAAAGGCGGGCTTTTTGAATTTGCCCCGGAGTGACCGGGGCGCGCATTCTAGAGAGCCTCGCCCAAAAACGCAAAAGCACCGTTCATTATCGCCGTCCGATGCGCATCCTGGCCCTCGAATCTTCTTGTGACGAAAGCGCCGTAGCGGTATTCGATGCTGCGCGCGGCCTGCTGGCACACGCCCTGTTCAGCCAGATCGAGCTGCACCGGGTGTACGGCGGTGTCGTGCCGGAACTGGCCTCGCGCGACCACGTGCGCAAGCTATTACCGCTCGTGCGCACCACTTTAGCCGACGCTGACACGCTACCAGCCGATTTGGCGGCCGTGGCCTATACCGCCGGACCCGGTCTGATCGGCGCGTTGCTGACCGGAGCCGCACTTGGGCGCAGCCTGGCCTACGCCTGGGGCTGTCCCGCGGTGGCGGTCCATCACCTTGAAGGTCATCTGTTGGCGCCGTTGCTGGAATCGGAGCCACCGCCTTTTCCGCACCTGGCGCTGCTGGTTTCGGGCGGGCACACGCTGCTGATCGACGTGGTGGCACCGGGCGACTATCGCTTGCTGGGCGACACGCGCGACGACGCGGCGGGCGAGGCTTTTGACAAGAGTGCGAAACTCCTGGGTTTGCCGTACCCCGGCGGACCGCAGCTGGCGGCGCTTGCGGCCACCGCGACCGGCGACGCTTTCAAGTTTCCCCGTCCGATGCTGGATCGGCCCGGCCTCGAGTTCAGTTTTTCGGGCCTCAAAACTGCTGTTTCCATGGCCGTGCAGGCGGCGCCGCTGGACGCACGCCGTCGCGCCGAGATTGCCGCGAGCGCGCAGGCGGCAATCGTCGAAACGCTGGTGCGCAAGTCTTTGCGGGCGCTCGAGGAAACCGGTCGCGATGCGCTCGTTGTGGCCGGTGGGGTGGGCGCCAACCAGTTGCTGCGGCGCAGCCTGCGAGAAAGCGTGGTCCGGCTTGGCGCGCGTGTCTACTATCCACGGATCGAGTTCTGCACGGACAACGCCGCGATGATTGCGGTGGCTGGCCTCGCGCGGCTCAAGTCAGGTTGTGTCGAGCCCCTCGCGATCCGCGCGCGCGCGCGCTGGCCGCTGACCGAGCTCGGTCCGTTGTCCTCGGTCTAACAAGCAGAGTCTATGTCGTCCAAAAATAATCCGCTCGGCACCGGCGATCGCATCTTTCTGCACGGCCTCGAAATCGATTGCATCATCGGTTTCATCGACTGGGAACGCCGCATCAAGCAGCGGGTCGTCATCGACGTCGAGTTGCCGGTCGATTGCCGCCACGCGGCTGCCAGCGACTCGGTTGAAGATACGGTCGACTACAAGCGCGTCGCCAAACGATTGATCGCATTCGTCGGCGAATCGGAATTTCAATTGGTCGAGACGCTGGCGCATCGCGCGGCGCTCATGATCCTGGCCGAATTCGCGATCGGGTGGGTGCGATTTTCGATCAACAAACCCGGCGCGATTCGCGGGTCGCGCGACGTTGGTGTGGTGATCGAGCGGGCGCGCAGCGATCTGGACGCTGGGTGACAGCGGCTCAGCCTGGCGTCCGGGTGTTCGTTGCCGGTGGCAGCAATGTCGATCCGCTCGCCAACACCCGCCGCGCGATGCTTGAAATGACTCGCAGCTGGCCGGACGTACGATTCTCGGCCGTCTATCGCAACCGGGCCGTGGGCTTCGAAGGCGCCGATTTCGTCAACTGGGTCGCGAGCCTTTCCACCGATTGGCCGCTGGAGCGCCTGTTACAGCGATTGCACGAGATCGAAGCGCTGTGCGGCCGGGCCAGGAACGCTCCGAAGTGGGCACCACGCGGCATGGATCTGGATGTGTTGTTATACGGTGACCTAATCAGCAGCACGCCGAGTCGCCGTTTACCCCGACCCGATCTCCTCAAGCGTGCCTACATGTTAGGCCCGCTGGCAGAGATCGCACCGGAGGTGGTGCATCCGACGCTTGGTCAGACAATCGGGGAGTTGTGGCAGCAATTCGATCGCGCGGCCCATCCGCTGCAGCGCGTCGAACTTTAGGTAGATGCCGTGGACGCTCACCAGGCGACGCTTCGACCGCCATCGACGGTGATGATTTGACCGGTGATGTAGGGCGCGTCGGCGGCCAGAAACAATGCCGTGCGAGCAATATCCGTCGGCGAGCCGACGCGCTTCAGCAAGGTTCGGTCTATCACTTTGGCGCGCCGTTCGGCATCGTGGCCCCTGGCGGGCCAGAGCACGGGCCCGGGCGCGATGCCATTGACGCGGATGTCCGGTGCCAATTCCCGAGCCAGCGAGCGCGTCAGCATGATCAGGGCGGCCTTTGCCGTGCTGTACACCGGATGCTCGCGCAGCGGGCGCGTACCGTGAATATCGACAATGTTGATGATCTGACCACTAACCACTTTGAGATGTGGCGCAGCAGCCTGGGACAGAAACAGCGGCGCCTTGACGTTGCTGCCCATCAGGTCTTGCCATTGCGCTGCGGTGATGGTGCCAATTGGCGTCGGATAGAACGAGGAGGCGTTGTTCACCAGCACATCGAGGCGCCCGAACGCGCCGATGGATTCGTCCACCAGGCGCGGCATGACCGTGGTGTCGAGGAGATCGGCTTGCACGAGATGCGTCGACTGGCCGCGGATGTTCTCGAGTTCCGACGCCAGCGCGCGCGCGTCGCCAATCGATCGCCGATAGTGCAACACCAGGTTGGCGCCGGCCGCATGGAAAGCGCGCGCCATCGCTGCGCCAACGCGTACCGCTGCACCGGTGATGAGTACTGTGCGACCGTGGATCCAAGCAGTGTCGTTCATGGAATGACAGTATGACGGACTCGTCGGTTCTCTCAACTCTGCCGGATCTGCAGGCGGCCGAGCTGGCGCACGGGATGCGCGTGCAAGACATGATCGGCGAGCAAATCATCGCGGCTGGCGGCTGGCTGGGGTTTGCGGACTTCATGCGGCTCGCGCTGTACGCGCCCGGGCTTGGCTACTACAGCGCGGGTGCGACCAAGTTCGGCGCGGCAGGCGATTTCGTCACCGCGCCCGAAATGTCCCCGCTATTCGGCCGCTGTCTTGCGCGCCAGTGCGCTGAGGTCCTCGTGCACACCGGTGGCGACATCCTCGAGTTCGGTGCCGGCAGCGGCGTATTGGCGGCGACTCTGTTGCGCGAGCTGGCCGAACTGGCAGCGCTTCCAGCTCGCTATCGGATACTCGAAGTCAGCGCGGACCTGCGCGAACGACAGCGTGAGCACGTGGGCAAGTTGCCGGCAGATCTGCGAGCGCGGGTCGAATGGCTTGACCGATTGCCGGCGCGAGCGATCAGCGGCATCGTATTGGCCAATGAAGTGCTCGATGCGATGCCTGTCGAGCGCTTTGTCGTGCAGCATGCGCCGAGTGGCGCGCCAGCGATCGAGTCGTTAGGCGTTGTGCTCGATAGTCGCGGCAATCTATGCGAATCGAGGCGGCCCGCGCCGGCGCCGTTCGCCGCGGCGGTCACCGCTCTGCTGCGTGAACTGCCTGCCGCTCTGCCAAGTGGCTACAGCTCCGAATTGTGCCTGGAACTCGCCCCCTGGGTGACCAGTCTCGGGCTGATGCTGGAACGAGGTGTCGCTTTGCTGGTCGACTATGGTTTGCCGCGTCGTCAGTTGTATCACCCCGATCGCGCGGCCGGCACCTTGCAGTGTCATTTTCGCCATCGCGCGCATGCCGACCCACTGCACTACGTCGGCCTGCAGGACATTACCGCTTGGGTCGATTTCACGCGCGTCGCCGAAGCGGCCGACGCGGCAGAGCTTGCAGTGCTGGGTTTCGTGACGCAGGCCGGGTTCCTCATCGGTTGCGGCATAGACAATGTGCTGGCGGGCGCACCCACGGAACGCGAGCGACTCGTCCAGGCGGGCGAGGCGCGTCGTCTGATGATGCCCGGCGAGATGGGCGAGTCGTTCAAGGTCATGGCGCTCGGTCGCGGATTCGATCGGCCGCTGCGGGGTTTTGCCTGGCAGGATCTGCGTGGATCGTTGTAGGAGTCGGGAGTACACGGATGGAATGGTGGCAGGCGGTTGTTTTGGCGGTGATCCAGGGGTTCACCGAGTTTCTGCCGGTATCGAGTTCCGGTCACCTCATATTGCTGCCAAGGTTGTTAGGCTGGCCGGACCAGGGTCTCGCTTTCGATGTCGCGGTCCATGTCGGTACCTTGCTCGCCGTGGTCGGGTATTTTCGGCGCGATCTCGTGCCGCTCGCCACTGGCGCGCTGCGTTGGGTGGGCGGCGATCGCGCGGATGCTCACGGACGATTGGCGGTCAATCTGCTGCTCGGCACGATTCCGGTCGGGCTCGTCGGGCTCTTTGGCAAGGATCTCATCGAGACAACGTTGCGCAGCCCCGCCGTGGTCGCCTTTCAGTTGGCCGTCTTCGGCATCATTCTCTACGTCGTCGATCGGCTGGCATCGAGCCGTCGCGACGAAAAATCACTCTCCATCGGCGATGCGCTCGTGATCGGCGGCGCGCAAGCGCTGGCGTTGGTTCCCGGTACTTCGCGTTCGGGCATCACGATGACGGCCGGACGTGCGCTCGGACTGTCGCGTGAGTCGGCCGCGCGTTTCGCTTTCTTGCTCTCCGTGCCGGGCATCGCGATGGCAGGCGTTTACGAGAGTTACAAGTTCGTCACCGCCGGCGCGCCCGTCGCCGCGACCGAGATGCTGATCGGGCTCGTCGTTTCGGCACTCGTGGGTTACGCTTGCATCTCGTTCTTTCTGCGCTACCTGCCACGCATCGGCTTTTTGCCGTTCACGATCTACCGGCTGGTGTTAGCCGCAATCGTAGTTGGCGTGTTCTACCTATAGCGCTCTCGCCGAGGTTCGCTTGTGCTCATTCAGCGCATCGATCCGCAGCTTGCGCAAGCACTCGCCGATTGCCGCGCCTGACAAGTCAGCGCGAGCCGCGGCGTCGACCGTCACCGCGGCCGCGACACGACGCGCCGCCGCAACGTACGCGCGCTGCGGATAGAGAGTGTCTTCCAGTCCTGTGCGGCCGCGCGCATCGGCCTCGCACACGAGCAGAAACTCCGCGAATCGATCGGGTCGACGCAGCGCGTCGCAGTTTTCGAGCAACTCCAGCAAGGTCGCTGGTCGCAACTCGAACGCGCGATGGACGTGCGTGTGGTAGCGGGTGGCCAACAGGGCAAGCTGTCGAAACTCGTTCGGAACGGCCAACCGTTCGCACAGTATGTCGACCAGCGCGGCGCCGGTCTCTTCATGGCCGCGATGTGCTGGCCACAGCTCCGGCGGCGTCAGCCCCTTGCCGAGGTCGTGCATCAGCACGGCGAAGCGTGCACGTTCGCTGCCACCCAGTCGGACGCATTGTTGCAGTGCTAACAGCTGATGCACCCCGGCATCGATCTCCGGATGCCATTTCGCAGGCTGCGGCACGCCGAACAGCGCATCGAGCTCGGGCAGGATCACCGCCAGTGCGCCACAGTCACGTAGCACCTCGAGATAGCGCTCCGGGTGTGGCTCAGCCAGCGCGCGAACGGTCTCGGCCCACACGCGCTCCGGCACCAGCGCGTCGACCTCGCCCGCGCGGACCATCTGTCGCATCAGCTCGCGCGTTTCCGCCGCCACCTGAAAGCCGAGCCCTGCATAGCGCGCCGCGAAGCGGGCGACTCTGAGGATGCGCACGGGGTCTTCGACGAAGGCCGCCGAGACGTGCCGTAGTACGCGCGCGGCGAGATCACGCTGGCCACCGTGCGGATCGATCAAATTGCCGTCCCGATCTTCTGCCATGGCGTTGATCGTGAGATCGCGCCGCTTGAGGTCGTCTTCGAGGGTGACGGCCGGTGAATATTCGGTGATGAAGCCGCGATAGCCGGGGCCGACTTTTTTCTCGAGACGCGCCAGCGCAAATTCATCGTGCGTCTCAGGATGCAAGAACACCGGGAAATCTCGCCCGACGGACTTGTAGCCCAGCGCTTCGAGTTCGGCGGGCGTTGCGCCGACGACCACCCAGTCGCGCTCCAGCACCTGCCGGTCGAGCAGTTTGTCGCGGACTGCGCCGCCAACCAAATACACTTGCATGCGGTGATTCTAACTGACCTCCGAACCTGGCTGATCCTCATGCTGGCGCTCTCGCAGAGTGGCTGCGGTGTGCTCTATGTCGCGCAAGCGGCGCGTGGCCAGTGGCAGGTGATGGCTGCGCGGCGACCGATCAGCGACGTGATAGCCGATCCGCAGGCGTCGCCCGAACTCGTGCACCGACTCGAGCAGGTGCGCGCGGCGCGTGCGTTCGCGACGCACGACCTCGACTTGCCCGACAACAAGAGTTACACGACCTACGCAGACATCAATCGCGACTATGTCGTCTGGAATGTCGTCGCGACGCCGGAGTTTTCGGTGGAGCCGCGTCAATGGTGTTTTCCAATCGCAGGTTGCGTCGCGTATCGGGGCTACTTTTCTGAACAGCGCGCTCGAAAATTCGCAGCCCACCTTGAGCGCAACGGCGATGATGTGCTGGTCGAGGGCGTGCCCGCCTACTCCACGCTCGGCAAGTTCGCCGACCCTGTTCTGAGCACCATGCTCGGCTATGGCGCAGATGAACTCGTTGGCACGATATTCCACGAACTCGCGCACCAGGTGGTCTATCTGCCGGGCGATACGGCCTTCAACGAGGCGTTCGCGGTCACCGTTGAACAGGAGGGCCTCGCGCGCTGGCTCGCTCGCCAGCACCGGCCTCAGGACGCCGCGCTGTTCGAGCAGCGCCTCGCGGTGCGCTCAGCGGTTGTCGCGGTGGTGATGCGCTATCGAGTGCTACTGACTCGACTCTACGGTGAAACGATACCGGACCACGCCAAGCGTGCGCGCAAGCGCGAGATATTCGCGCAGCTCGCGGCAGAAATTGCAGCGCTGGAGTTGGCCGCTGGTGTTCATAGTCGGTGGGTACGCGATCTTGCCGCCGACCCCAACAATGCGCGTTTGGCGACGCTCGCGACCTACTATGACTGCGTTCCCGGGCTGCAGCATCTGCTGGAGCTGCAACAGCATGACCTGGCGAAATTCTATCAGCGCGTTCGTGAGGCGGCGCGGGCAACCAAGCTCGAGCGGCACGCCGAGTTCTGCAGCCCCAAGGGCGCTCTGTGAAGGCATCATCCGTACAGTTGTCGATACTGCCCGGTAATGCACTGTTAGACGCTTATCGGCGTTCCGGCGCGTTCACGGACTGCTACTGGGTCGCAGCGCCCTATAAGGTATCGCTCGCGAGGTACGCCGAGGCGTTCTATACCACCTGGCTGTTCAAGCTGGAGCGTTGGATCATCGGCTGGGCGGTGAATCTGCCCTCGAGCGATGTCGAGGCGAAACAGCTCGCGACGGGTTCGCTGACACGCTTTGCCGCATGGACGGTTGAGGCGCGCACTGAAACGCAATTGCTGCTCTGTGATATCAACGCGCGCACGCGCTCATGGTTGATGGTCGAGCACGTCGACGCCGGTTCTCACTGCGGAACGGTGCTGTATTTTGGTTCGGCGGTCGTGCCGATCGCGGCTGCGAAGACCGGCGAGCGGCTTCCTGGCTGGCGCTTCAAAGCGTTGCTCGGCTTCCACCGGATCTATTCGCGCGCGCTGCTGGCGGCCGCGCGAAAGCGTTTGCTCGCTACCCAAGACGCCCAACCGTTGCACCCATAAAAAAAGCCGAGGTCCGGCGCGCGCCAAACCTCGGCTGTTTTGTTAGCGCTAGCAGCGCCGACTAGTCTCTAGGCACGACGCCGACGACGCGCGAGCGCGGCGCCCATCAAGCCCAGCCCCAGCAGCCCCAGCGTGGCCGGCTCCGGCACGCCGACTGGCGGCTCGACAGGCGGTGTGGGTGGGACGACGACCGGTGTGCCGGTTTCGCTCAGCGTAAACCAGAGGCGCGTGTTGTTGACCACACTCGAGATGTTAGGCTGGGTCGAACCGGCGAGAACAAAGCCATTCTGCTGGCCATCACCGAAGCCAACGGCCGCTGGTGTGCCCCCAAAACCGTCGACACCGCCACTGGCATCACCCGTTTCCCACTGCATGGTCGTATAGAAGAAGCCGATCTGTCCTTCGCCCGTCGGGATGCTGTAACCGGGGCCGCGGAGCACCAGCTGGAAGGTGTTCAACAGATTGGTGGCCTCATCGTAGTAGCCGACGTGATCCCAGGTGACGATGATCTGATCGGTCATGACGCGCAGATTCATCAGGCCGCTGGCCGCGCCGCGCGTGTCCACATCGCCGAAGAACGGTGAAATGATCGGTTGGGCCGCGCCCTGTGGGCCAGCCGGCGTATAGGCCGAGATGGCGTTGCCGAAGCTGATGTTGCCATTGTTGTTGGCGTAGAACGACGTGTAATCGTTGCCGAAGAAATTCAGCGTGAAGCCGAGATCGATCGGGCCGCTGGAGCCGTCGTCATTGCGCGTACCGCCGATGTTCGGGTCATTGGCGCCCGCCAGCCCGGTCATGACGAGCGGATTGCCGATGCCGCCACCGATGTCATCGGTGTAGAGCTGCGTCGAGGGGATGAGCGCCGATTGCGGGATCGTGATCACCGCTGCCTGGGCTGCGAGTGGAATCGAAATTGCCGCAACGGCGAGTGCGGCGACAAGAGGTGTGGGTTTCATTTCTTGATGGTTCCGGTGTCAAAGGCGGGGTGAAATTGGTTCTGCCAACACCAGCTGATGAAGCAAGACTCATGCCGCATTGCTTTACTCCAATAGAAGCAATCACTTAGTGCGACTCCAGCAAAGCAAATGTCAAGGTCTGTAAAGTTTCGCGACTCCCCTGTTTAGGGGAAGCGACTGACTCACGGCATGCGCAACGGAATCAACAGGATCGCATTGCCGCGACGGACGGTCAGCACAAGCGGGCCGCCGCGTCGCGCGAGTTCGTGCAGCTTGTCGAGATTGGGCACGCGCCGTCTATTGACCGCTTCAATCCGGTCCCCGGCGCGCAATAACTGCGCCGCCGCTGCGGGGCTGCGCGGCTCGATCGCCCGTACGAGAACGCCGCCGTCTGGTGCATCGGCGAGCACAGCGCCTTCCAATTGCGGATGGACAGTCGCGCTGCGCGGCGCTGAGCGGTCGGGTGTGGACGAAGGCCGCGCTCCCGGCGCGTCGGGGTCCGGGATCAGCGCGGTCACGCGGCGCGGCCGCCCGTCGCGAATGATCGCCACGTCAATTCGCTCACCGACTCGCAACAGGCCGATGGCGTTGCGCAGATCCGTATTCGAGTGCACTGGCTTGCCGTTGATCGCCGTGACGACGTCGCCCGCCCGAATCCCGGCCTGTTCGGCGGCGGATTCCTCGGCAACTTGCGAAACGAGTACGCCCTGCGTCGACGCGAGACCCAGCGATCGCGCTAGATCAGGTGTTAGTGAGTAGATATTGATCCCGAGCAAGCCGCGACGCACGGCGCCGTACTGGATCAGCTGATCGACGATGCTGCGCGCCATGTTCACCGGGATCGCAAAGCCGATGCCGATATTGCCGCCGCTGCGCGACAGGATCGCGCTGTTGATCGCAATGAGTTCGCCGCGCAGATTGACGAGCGCGCCGCCCGAGTTCCCCGGGTTGATCGAGGCGTCGGTCTGAATGAAGTCCTCGTAGCCCTCAGGGTTGATGCCCGAGCGCCCGAGCCCACTCACGATTCCCGCTGTCACGGAGTGCTGCAGGCCAAACGGATTGCCGATCGCGACCACAAAGTCGCCGACCTCGACGCGGTCTGAGTCGCCCAGCGCAATCTGAGTCAACGTGCCCGGCTGCACCTTGAGAACTGCGACATCCGACGCTTCGTCGCTGCCAACGACGGTTGCTTGCAGATCGCGGCCGTCCATCAGCGTCACGGTGATTTCCGAGGCACTCTCGATGACGTGTGCGTTGGTGACGATGTACCCCAGGCGCGCGTCGATGATCACGCCGGAGCCGGCACTCTGGAACTGGCGTTCACGTTGACCCAGCTCGGGCACGTCGAAAAAGCGTCGGAAAAATGGGTCGTCGAGCAGCGGGTTGCGCGCAGCACGCTGACGTAGTGTGCCGCGCGTGGCGATGTTGACGACGGCTGGCGACACACTTTTGATCATGGGCGCGAGCGAGGGCATCGGCGTTTCGCCAACGGCTGCTGGCAAGCTTGATGAGTGCACCGGCAAGGTCCACGCCAGCGCGCAGCCGAGCCACACGCCAAAGATCGATGCGGTCGTTCTGGTCATGCGTCGTATCTTAATAAGGCTTGAGTGCCTGTGTCTGCTGTTGCCCGTGTCTGCTACCGTTGCGCGAT
>Ga0138256_10006124_pt1 | contig 12728 bp, 9 predicted proteins | sample KNB2016incub_MG_FD_105486 | JGI IMG/M metagenome (GOLD analysis project Ga0138256, IMG submission 105486) | Active sludge microbial communities from wastewater in Klosterneuburg, Austria - KNB2014incub_MG | ecosystem: Engineered > WWTP > Activated sludge > Unclassified | place: Austria... | reverse complement strand
TCAAAAAAATGGAGCTTCCAGCAATCGCTGAAAGCCCCATGTTTATTGGTCGGGACGGCGAGATTTGAACTCACGACCTCTCGCACCCCAAGCGAACGCGCTACCAGACTGCGCTACGTCCCGTAAAATCGAATTCTTAGATTAGATTTGCCCGCTGGCTTTGTCAAATGGGTGATTTCTTAGCTGTTCCGAGGCTTCCCTAGTTTGGCCGGTCTTCAACATTTCACGGAGTTCCAGCAGCTGCGTACCGAGTGAACGAAGGGCGTCCCGACCTTCGGTACTTAATGGATCGGAAAATCCGGAATTTGCGGAAACGGCGGCCTGATCATCTTCGATCGCAAACAGCGAAGGTTCGTCAATTGCAGTCGTATCCGACGCAGCCGGATCAATAGCTTTTGCCTTGCCATTTTCTTTTAGTTCCGCCTGAAGCTTTTTTCGGGCTCCTGCAATCGTGTAAAGCTCGTCGTATAGAAGTTCCTTGATCCTAAGCGAGATCTCGACATCCTTTCGGCGATAGCTACGCTGGCCGGACCTATTCTTCTGCGGTGACAGTTGTGGAAACTCAGTTTCCCAATATCGCAGGACGTGTGCCTGAATATCGAGGAGGTCACAGACCTCGCCGATCTTAAAATAGATTTTCTCAGGTATTACGACAGGTTCGCGTGTCATAGACAATTAAATTTGTGTTAAAGTTCTTTCTAGCCTTTGACGCCGTTATTGTATGTATTTAATAAATTTGTGTCAATAGCCAGCCGATGCGATCCGAGTTCGACTTCATCCAAAACATTAAGCGCAAATTCGGTCTCGGCCGCATTGGCGACGACTGTGCGGTCCTTCCCAAAGACTCAAAAACCGATTTGGTCGTAACGGCGGATATGCTCATTGAAGACATAGATTTCCGGCTTGAATGGACCACTCCAAAATTTCTGGGACAGAAAGCTCTTGCAGTTTCACTTTCAGATATTGCCGCGATGGGAGGCGAACCGAAATGGGCCATGCTCTCGTTCGGTGTGCCTAAGAAACTGTGGAAGACGGGATTCCCCGACAAGTTCTTCGACGGATATCACCGCCTATCGGAAAAGCTCAAAATCGAGATCGTCGGCGGCGATGTTTCGAGGACTCCGGACAAGCTCGTCATTGATTCAATTGTCGCCGGCGAGGTGCCAAAAGGACATGCCGTTCTGCGTTCGGGGGCGAAACCTGGCGACGGAATATTTGTCACCGGCCCGCTCGGCGGAGCGGCCGCGGGTTTGGTTTTGCTCGAACGCGGGCTGCGTTACAGCCCGACAATTACAAGCTGGCAGAAAACGCTGCTGTTACAACAATTGCAGCCGTTGCCATCGCCGTTGGGCGTTGAACTGAGGAAATTGGGAGCGACCGCGATGATCGATCTGAGCGACGGCCTTTCATCGGACCTGGCTCATCTATGTGCAGCCAGCGGCGTCGGTGCACAAATTTCTCGCGAGAACATTCCCATAGAACGAAAGATCAGCGGCCTTAAGTTCACAGACGACGAGAAATTCAGGCTCGCCCTTAACGGGGGTGAAGACTTTGAGCTTCTGTTTACAGTTACTGAAAGACATGCATCAAGACTCAATAAACTTCCGGTAACCCGGATCGGCCGCATTACAGCAGATGCCGGACGTATTGAGATATTAGATGACGGTGTGCTCAAAGCTCTGCCGGCTTCTGGATTCCGCCATTTTTGAACTGAAATTGTAGTAATGTGCAATTCTCGTCCCTGCTAAAACAAATGTAATTCTTGTGATCCGCGCAGCGTTTTATGAAACCCGATATTCTCTTAAGAAATGCCCGCCAATCAGCGGAAATGCCCACTTCGCCAAATATTGGGACACTTCGAACCTCGGAGCCCCGCGAAATTCATTGGGCCGCAATTTCGTCAGAAATATCACATTATAGATTGGCCCCGCGAATCGAAAGCAGCCGGCACTGACTTCGACCATAAGCATTCCCAGTCATCTCGATAATGGAACTAACGGTACTAAGCTGCGTGAATTACATTGTTTCGGGTCGGCAACCGTCACCAAAATGACATCACGTTGAATTTATGACCAATCTGTTGACGGTCCTGCTCATTACCGCCTGTATCAGCGTCCTGGCACAAACGCCGATCGCGCAGACGATTGAGACAACTTTGCTGGTTACGGTTAAAGACCAGGCCGGCGGAACAGTTTCCGCCGCCGAGATCACACTTGTTCGATCAGATGAAAAAGCATTTCAGCTAAAATCAAGTTCTCAAGGGACTGTTCTGTTTCGCAGGCTAACCGCGGGTAAATATTATTTAAACACTACCGCCAATGGTTTTAAAACTGACATTCTTGAACTAACAATAACGAATGGCGAAACCCGGAAAATAGATATCGTGCTAGAGGTAGCCGGTATTGAATCGACTGTTGAGATCGGAGAAAACGATGCTGTCGATGCGGAAAAGACCGGATCGACGACCGTACTGAACGAACGCCAGATAGCCAACCTGCCCGACAATCAGGAAGATCTGGAGAGGGCGATTCGTCTGATCGGTCAGGCCGTGACTGGAGAAGAATTGCCGATCAGTGTAAATGGAGTGCAGGGAGGCAAGATCCCGCCGAAGGATACGATCCAGCAGATTCGCGTCAACCAAAATGTGTTTTCCGCTCAATACGATAGCCCCTGGGGCGGCGGGATCGAGATCTTTACGCGTTCAAATGTCGATAAATATCGCGGTTATGTCGGATTCGGATTTGCTGATTCGCGGCTTAACGCGGCCGATCCATTCTTGGGTCGGCGCGTGCCTTATCAAATGAAGAATTACTTCTTCAGCCTTTCGGGGCCGCTGCTCGGCAAAAAGGCAAACTTCAATTTGTATGGCAGTCATACCAACTCAGATTCAAGCTCGGTAATTAACGCGACTGTCCTCGACGCTAACTTGCTTCCTGTTGAGCTTAAGGAATCGATTTCTACGCCGAAAAGTTCGGATAGCATCAATATGACGATAAACGCCGATCCAAATGCCAAGCACAAGATATATTTCAATTACGGACTTGGCGTGTCACAGGCCAAAGACCAAAACACCGGCGGATTTTCATTGCCGAGCCGTGCGAACGACACGCGAAATCAAAGTCATTATCTCCAGCTTTCTGAAACGTTTTTGGTAAATCAGAAATTTGTAAATCAATCCAGATTTTTCGGTTTTTACGAGTCGTCCGAGAGCTTTGGCGGCAGCAATGACGCGGCGATAAATGTGCTGGATGCGTTTTTTGGCGGCGGCTCGCAGCAGGACATGACAAGCGGCAATTATCGGTTTGACGCGTCAAATGAAACGACCTGGCAGATGGGCCGATACGCTCTTGGCTTCGGGTTCCGGTTTCGCGGCGAAGGCATTTCACAGGATTCGAGAAGCAATTTCGGCGGTACCTATACCTTCAGCGGAAGACTCGCGCCGAAGTTGGACGCGACTAATCAGCCGGTTGTCGGCGATGACGGCGAGATCGTCACAACCGAGATAAATAGTCTTGAGTCATATCGACGAACGATCTTTTTCCGGAGGCTTGGCTACAATGCCGCTCGGATCAGAGCGTTGGGCGGCGGCCCAAATCAATTCACTATCTCGGGCGGCGATCCGCTGATAAAGGCCGCACAATACGATCTTGGGCTTTATGTACAGAACAGTTTTAAGATATCCGAAACGCTTGCGGCGAGCTTTGGAATCCGTTATGAGAATCAGACAAACATTGGCAGCAATTTCGATCTCGCACCGCGCTTCGGCATCATTTGGTCGCCAAGATCGAAAGACAAACAAGATCCATTGACGATCTTGCCGAGGATCAGCATTGGTTATGGCGTTTTCTATTCCAGATTCGGCCTAAACAATACGCTCGGCGTTCGACAGGCAAGCGACGCCGACCGCGTTCAGTATTTGATAACCGAAACAAATATTCTGGATATATTTCCTGCCGTGCCAACGGTAGGCGACCTTGAGCGATTTGCCCTTCCGAGGACCCAAAGACTTATTGACGACGAGTTTCATACGCCATATCAATCTTTATTCAATATCAGTGTCAGCAAGAAAATGCCGAAAGGCTTCACTTTGAATTTTACGTTTGCACGCGGCCGGTTTTTTCGTCAATCCTTAACTCAAAATATTAACGCTCCATTTGCGGGAACATTCGACCCGCGAAATCCTTCAACTGCAATTCGGCCGTTTGGAAATGTTGGCAATATTTACGCGATCCGATCTGCCGGTAAACTTGAGAATGACAGATACACCCTTAGCTTGGGCTTCCCTCAGTCGCAAAAACTTTTCGGCAATCTTCGTTATAGCTATGGCAGGACACGAACAAGTGTAGTGACTGGCAGCGGTTCTCCGTTTGATCCGTATGATTTCAGCCAGGAATATTCACCTGGCCCCTACGATGGCGTTCATAGCCTTGGCGGATATTTCTTTTATAATCTACCTGCAAAGATCTCCATCGGCACCGATTTTTCGCTCAATTCTGGTGCGAGATTTAATATCACCACGGGCCGCGATACCAACGGCGACGGATATTACAGCGAGCGTCCGTCATTTGCTTCAGACTCAAACAAGCCAGGCGTTATCCCGACGCCTTACGGAATACTTGACCCAAATCCATTTCCGGGCGAACGCCTTATCCCGCGAAATTTGGGACGAGGGAACTCGTTTATTAATTTCAATGCGTCCATCTCAAAGACATTTGGTTTCAACGAAGATAAAGCAAAAAAGATTCCGCCGAAACAGAATCTGAATTTCAGTCTCCGCGTCAATAATGTCTTCAATAACATCAACAAAGGCGCGCCGAGCGGAAATATGGCTTCGCCGAGTTTTCTCCTGTCGCGTTCATCTTATACCGACGGCGGCACCATTATCATCAACGGAGCGCAACAAGAACATTTTGCCGGCCGCAGCATGAGCCTAAGTGTGGGCTTCTGGTTTTAGGTCCGATCTACCTGATCCGGAAGCCGCACTTAATAACTAATTAATAACCCGGCTAACAGTTGCGACATCCCGCAAATGCTATAAAGACATTGTCGGTGATGGTGATGGTGTCGGCGACGGACACGGTTTCTTAGGATCACGCGGATCGTCGGGCGAACACGGCGTCGCTGTCGGCGCGACCGTTGGCGTTGGTGTTGCTGTTACTCCCGCCGATGCCGCTGGTTTTTCATTCCATCCGCTGCCGAGAATTACCGATACACCGATAGACAAATAGACGAACGACGCAGCGACAATTACCCCGATCGTCGCCAGTGAAAGTACATTATTCTTGATCATCGAAAACATTTTGCCTCCCTGTTAAATCCGGCTGACGCCGGAATTTGAAAGAAGACAAATGCAACTCGGATGCCAGGAATTTACCTTGTAAAACCGGCCAACGGCCTAAATTTTGTACGGGTCCGATACAAGCCGAGCGTATGCAAAAGGAACGTATCGTATCGAACAGGGCCGAAAGGTCCGAATTCATCGGCAATAACCGTGAGTACTTGCACGTGAAATTAAGGCCCGCATGCAGCTAATGGATCAAAACAATTGAGTCGCAATTAGGTTTTTGCACATCGTGTCTTCAACTTGGTGGCCTTGTGTCAAAAAAACAGTTAAACCCAAGGGCCGCACTTTAACGCCAGGGAGAAAATCAGTTACGCGTGCCAAAAGGTTAGGTCACTTTCAGTTTGGCTGGCTAGACTGGCGCTGTTTCAACGGCCGGTCTTCTTCAATTATGACGGTCCGGCGGGCGGCCATTTCCTCGGGGGATTTTATTCGGAAAAAAGATGGGACAAAAGCAATTGATCGCAGCCGGCCGCGAATTCCGGGCCTTGGATTGGCGGCTTGCTCATAGATCATGACAGTCAACTGATTGCCAAAGCTTTTATCGCAATCGAAAGTAAACGTACGTTCACCTTCGGTCAGCACCTGCAATGAAAGCTCGGCAAACGGACCGCTAAAGAGTTTGAATGTTTCGCCGCCGGCCTTGATCGTGTAAGTCAGGCCGACGTCAGTGCAGCTTATTTTATCGACGTAACCCGCTATCTGCTTTTCGCCGTACTGCGGCCGCTCAATGTAAAGGTTCAGGTTGGTGACTTCCCTGTCTTCGCTGTATGCGTAAGCTTGTGCATCAGTGAGAGTTGACCGTTTCAATATCAGCGGCGGAACGGAACCAAAGATCTTTGTCAGTTCGGGGTCCGCGGGGCCGGCTGACCTTGCCGCATAGTACTTTTCGACAGTCCGCAGAATATCGTGAGCTTCTATCCAGGTCAAAGAGTTTGCCGCGGTTGAAGTTAATTTTTTAGCGACCGTGCGGGCATCGCCGTACTTTTCCTGGCGGAGATAAATTTTGGCAAGCAAAAGTTCGAGGTCCTGGTCGCCGGGCCTGATCGAAAGGGCCTTTTGCAAAAGCCCCGCGGCCTCATTGATATTTGAGTCGTTCACCAGATCAATAAAGGCAAGCAGCCGGTAGCTTTCGGCAAAATCCGGCGCGAGTTCGATAGACCGCAAAAGCGCCCGGCGCATTTTAGCTTCATTTTCCGCCGGAAACTTATAAACTCTGCCGCTGTCATCCAGACTTTCGCGACTGATGCCGTACGCAAACGCGAATTCGGCCATAAAGTTATCAGGGGCGTCCGTGAGCGCCCTTTCAATAAATCGGCGCGATTCTGAGAATTCCTTTTTTTGGGCGAGTACAAGCCCGAGGGAAATATTCGCAATTGTCGATCTTGGTTCGAGCTGAACGGCCCGCCGAAGCAGCGTCTCGGCCTCGGGCAGCCGGCGTGCTTGATATTGCAGGTCGCCAAGATAAGCCGACACGGCAGATTCGGACAGCGGAGCTGACTGAAACCGAAATGCCGTTTCGTCCATTTTTCCGAGTGCAACAGCCGAGGTTTTTTTTGGCAAATCGATATACGCAATTAACTTTTCTTCAAGCTCCGAAAGGCCGGACTTGAATAGAAGTGTCGCGGCCTTTTCTGACGTATATGCGTCACGGGCGGTGGTAAGAATTGTTGAAAGTTCCACGCCGTTTGTATCGCCGCCGTGAAAAAGATAATGTGCCGACAACCATGCCTGAGCGTAAAACCAACCCCGCGAACTGTCGCCGCCGCGATGAAGCAATGAGTTGTCAGTCGAAAAAAATTGCTTGAGCGGGATCAATCCATTTTGTTTTAGCAACGCGAGGTGGCCTTCCGGTGGTGTACCGAGCATTGCGCTCCGTCCATCGGCTTGCAAATGCATCATTTCAAGATATTCGGCAAGCCCTTCGCCAAGCCACGGCGGAATCTCAGACCTGCCAATATTTGTATCGAGCAAATAATGAACATACTCGTGATATATGGTGCCGTATGCTCCCGGCTTTTCGCCGGCGACAAGAGTAATGTAATTGACGCCGCTGCCGGCAAGAAAGTAGCCCGAAATACCAGTGTCGGGAGTCCCGTCCGAAAGTCGCGGCCTAAACGGCAGATAGGAAGCAGCATTCTTAAAAACTATAACGTTTGTTCGATATCCGCCGTCCAACTTCACCTGAGGAAATAGCCGCCGCACCAATCCGCGAAACTGTTCAAGCCGGGCCGCCATTTGAACGACTTCCTTTTCGGCAGCATCGCCGATCACATAGAAATTCTTTGACCTTACCTCGGTCCATGTTCCAGCGGACATTCCCAGCCCGGCCAGGCAAAGGATCGTCCACGCCGCATAAAGAATTTTGTTGACGCCAAGCCTCACGAAATGAATCTCCGATCTGATCTGCCTTAATTCCGCCTCTCCGATATTTGAATCAGAGAGTCGATAAATGAACACGCAAGGCAACAGAATTTGACCGAACGGAATGTTTGATGCGGAAACCGGACAAAAGGTATCCGCACGGCGGGGAAAATTTCATTGGCAATTGTTATCGAATGCCGTTTTGTTACGACGGCCGGGCAGCACCGGCAAGACGGCCGCCGATCCATGCCATTGGTATGTAGGCGAGGATCAGGTCCACGGCATCGTACCAAAGCGGAACCGGAAGTAGAAATGCGTTTATCAAACCGCCGATCAGGAACATTGCCCCAACGCCTAGCGCCAGTTTCATCTTGTGACTTGCGGCGATCGCGGCCGCCGCGAATGCTCCGGCAAGCGAGCCGAGAGCATGAGCTAGAAATACGAAAATGAACTGTTCGGGGCCGAAAAGGGGCATCGCCGCTTTTAAAGCGTCATAACTTGAGACATCGGCACCCGCCGGAAGCGGAATTACAGCATGTCCGATCTTAATAAGGGCCCCGTTTAACAGGCTGCCCGCTACGAGCCCTACCAAAAAACCGATTATGTTCCTGATCATGATAATTCCCCGCCTCAATTGGAAGAAGTCTTCGTTACCGGACACCAAGTGACCTGGATACGACATCTTATACGTTGGTTTTAGGGCAGATTTCAAGTTGGAACAGCATTTCGTCAAATGATTACATTATTGCCGCTGTGTCAATTTGGCGGCCGTGGCGAGGAATGCAAACCTAACTGAGTATTCTAGCATCAAGATATTGTCGGCGGTTTTAGCTTTGCAACTATATGTAGTGCTTGCCAAAATTGGTCATTTGATATTACATTACTGGATGTCACCCAAATGGCGTTCGCCCGAGGACAGGAGTAGATGAGTTTGTTGACCGGACGAGTATTACTGTTGAATTTTTCTTACGAGCCGCTTGGCACGGTAGGCGTGGCCCGTGCTGTCTGCCTTTGGTTTCGCGGCGCGGTCTATGTCGAGGAAAACGATGGCGACAACGTACTGCATTCGCCTTCAACCGTTTTCCCCGTGCCGTCGGTCGTCAGGCTTCGACATTATATTCATGTCCGCCGAAACCGGCCCGAAACTACAATGAAAAGGGCACGGGTTTATATTCGCGATCGCTATCGGTGCCAGTATTGCGGCGAGCACAAGCACGCCAAGGACCTGACGCTCGATCACATTCTGCCGCGGGCCCAGGGCGGCGAAAGCACGCCTGCCAATTTGGTCACGGCGTGCGTCAAATGCAACCAGCGAAAAGGCAATCGAACGCCCGAGCAGGCGAGAATGCCATTACTGACGTCGCAAAAATTGCTGCGTCTCGGGCTTGATCACGTGCTGCTTTGCCACTATGCGGAGTCGCGTCCGGAATGGAAGAAATATCTGTTTATGGATGAGGACGAAGTAAGAGCGGCGGCCTAACGCTCCCGTAACGATGGTACACGGCGATTGCGGCTGTTTGCGGCCGCAATCGCTTTCTTTATACAGTTCGATCAGCCAGTCATGCCCGTGCTGATCTTGACTTGGCCTTCGCCGGCTTCTTCGGGGCCTTTGCTGAGCTTACCTTCCTGCCTGCTCCGGATTTGCCTGGGATCTCGTCGGTAAAGTAAAGCTTGCTGGTATTCTCGACATTGTTCGGTTCAACTGCGAACAGCAGGTCGGCGATGTCATCAGCATGTTCTTCTTCGACGGCGAGGATGTCTTCCATCAAACGGCGCGAGGTCGGGTCCTTTTCGCCAAAGAACTGGATCATCTCGCGATAACTTTGGATGGCGATGCGCTCGGCAACGAGGTCTTCGCGCAGCATGTCCTCGAGCGAGTTGCCCTCGACGTATTCCGAATGGCTTCGAGAGGCGATCATCGCCGGGTTCATTTCCGGCTTGCCGCCAAGCTGTTTGATCCGTTCGGCTATTCGGTCAGCATGCTGCTGTTCTTCGTTAGAGTGTTCAAGGAATTCGGCCGCGGCGCCGTCCTTATGGATGCCCGATGCCATGAAGTAGTGAAAACGATAACGAAGAACGCAAACGATCTCGGTCGCCAACGCTTCGTTCAATAATTTGACGGCTTGATCTTTGTCGATCGAATAATCCTGTGTGACGGCGCCATCCTGAATTTCGCGACGCGCACGGTCGCGGATGGTTTTGATATCGGTCAGAAAACTCATGATTTGTCCCTCCCTGGAATGTTCTAATGCTGTATTTTGAGTTTATGCCTTTGAAAGGCAATCGGCAAGAGTATGAAACGATACCAGTGCGAAGATGAAATAATGGAATTGGTGCGGAGTTTTGAAGCCTGCACGATCCGCCGCGACGATTGGCACCACGCCGAACATCTGGTCGTGGCATTATTCTACTTGAACAACCACGACATCGACGCCGCGACCGAGAAAATGCGTTCTGGCATTTTCTCGCTGCTTCGGAACGCCTTCAAGGTCGATCTCGAAAAAGAGATGCCGTATCACGAAACATTGACAATTTTCTGGATGCGGACGGTCGCCGAATTTAATCTCTCGAAAAACGGAACTTCCCTTGTGGAAAAAGCCAACGAGATGATCGAGAAATTTGATAAGGACTATCCACTGAAATTTTATAGCCGCGAGCGGCTTTTCTCTGATGAAGCAAAAGCCTGCTTTATCGATGGAGATCTAATTTTATAGTGCCGCTTTTCGGATTCGCCCATTGCTGATAGCTTATATATGGCTTTGAAGGCAGAGATTTTTACTTTTCACATTATTGTTCTTAGTTTGTTCGGAACCCGTTGCGTCCGAACAAACTAAGAACGAAAAACTAATACCTGAAATCGTCACAGGGTTTAATTGGTTGTTCAAATCCTACGTTCAGAGTTTGGCTGTACACAGATTGCACTGATCCTTTATGCTCAAATTTTTCAATACATTATCTCGTCAGACGGAAGAATTTCGGCCGCTTGAAAATAACACGGTGCGAATGTACGTTTGCGGGCCTACGGTCTGGAATTTCGCGCATATCGGGAACTTTCGCACGTTTGTATTCGCTGATATTCTTCGCCGGTATTTGAAGTTTAAGGGCTATGAGGTCAAGCACGTTTTCAACCTGACTGACATCGACGACCGGATCATAAACGAGGCCGCCAAACGCAGCATCAGCATCGACGAATTTACCGCACCGTTCATTCAATATTTCTGGGAAGATTTCGACGCACTCGGAAACGAACGTCCTGAGGTAACGCCGCGAGCGACGCATCATATCGCGGAGATGATCGAGATCATTGCGAAGCTGATCGAAAACGGCCACGCCTACGAATCCGACGGCTCGATCTATTATCGCATCGCCGCGTTTCCGGAATATGGAAAACTTTCGCGGATCAAATTTGAAGGCAACATCACCGGCGGCAGCGAGCGGATCGATACGGACAAGTACGAAAAAGAAGATGCGCGCGATTTTGCTCTCTGGAAACTCGTTGGCGAGGACGAAGAGCCTGGTTGGGATGCTCCGTTTGGCCGCGGGCGTCCGGGTTGGCACATCGAGTGCTCGGCGATGTCGATGAAGTATCTCGGCGAGACCTTTGACATACACGCCGGCGGCCAGGACCTTCAGTTCCCGCATCACGAAAACGAGATCGCTCAAAGTGAAGGCGCGACCGGAAAGCTATTTGCAAAATACTGGATCCACAGCGAATTCCTAAAGATCGACGATGTGACGATGTCGAAATCAAAGGGAAATTTCTTTACTTTCCGCGATCTTCGCGACCAGGGTTATTCAGCTCTTGCGATCCGCTATTTACTGTTATCCGTTCCGACGCGTAAGCAGTTGAACTTCACATTTGAAGGCTTGCAGGGCGCCGAATCGACCGTTGACAGGCTGCGAAGCTTTAGACAAAGGGTTAGTGAATCACAGCCGCAGAACTCGGGTGTCAACTCAATTCTCAGTGAACGAATTGATAAAGCTTTGTCTGAGTTTACCGAAGGGATGGATGACGATTTCAACACAGCGGCAGCGTTGGCATCGGTCCATAACCTGATCCGTGACGTCAACACCTCGATGCAGTCGGGCGAATTGCATTCAAATGACAAGGATCGATTGCTCGAAGCCTTAGATTCGTTCGATTCAGTTCTCGGAATATTCGGTCCGGCCGAATCGACCGGCCTCGATGCCGAGGTAGAAGCATTGGTCGAAGAGCGACAGGAGGCACGAAGGAATAGGGATTTTGCAAGGTCAGATGAACTGCGGGACCTGCTCGCTGAAAAAGGAATTATCCTTGAAGACACTAAGGACGGCGTTCGCTGGAAGCGGAAATAACCTTTCGCATTTTTATGAGTAAGGCTGTCTGCGAATCGGCGTCCTGTCGCTGAACGTTCTCGACTCTATAGCCCATATTTTCAAAGTAGGTAACTGGGGCCTCAAACCGGCCAGCTCGATCTGATGTATTTTCAGATGGTCGCCGAAAAGAGATCCATATCTCGCTATCCTGAACGTCGTTCAATCCAACGGTCGAAACACCTGCAAATCCACGCGGGAGAAAGTATGCCGGGTCGTTTGGTATTCCCTCAATATTCTTGATGAGCATGATGTTTCGTTCTTCGGTCCCGCGTGTTTTGAACCAGTAATGGTAAGCAGCGAGATCTTCAAATACATATAAATTCGCGGGCCGCGAAGCGTCTTTTTCAGCCGCCTCCCACTTGTCGGCCAATCGGCCCCAAGCGCACCAAATTTGTCCCGAAGGCACAGTGTTTAGCTGAACAGCAAATGCGAACGCGGCAAGAATCGCCATGCAGCAAAGCAGGCCGTTTCTCAAGAGTTTTGGCGTCAACCCTTCTATCACAACAGCGATCAATATCAATACTGGCGGAAAAACGATCAGAAGATGTCGCGAGCCCCAGATCGAGACCGGCAGTGTCCAACTAAATAGGAATGCTAGAAGTACCGGAACGGCGCTAAATACGGTCAGGAAAAAGACGCGGTCCTTGTGCCCGCTGCGTTTGAAATT
>Ga0138256_10006123_pt1 | contig 12728 bp, 10 predicted proteins | sample KNB2016incub_MG_FD_105486 | JGI IMG/M metagenome (GOLD analysis project Ga0138256, IMG submission 105486) | Active sludge microbial communities from wastewater in Klosterneuburg, Austria - KNB2014incub_MG | ecosystem: Engineered > WWTP > Activated sludge > Unclassified | place: Austria... | reverse complement strand
GGCCTTTTCGACGTTTAATGAGGGCGGCTTGTCACTATCTATCGAGGAAATCGTGAGACGCTCAATCATTCTGGTTTTGGCTTCAGTAGTGCTGGCTCTGGCTAGCTGCATGACATTTAGCGAGGCGCAGGCTCCGCCAAAGAGTGGCGATCCGGCGCCCCAAGCCCCCAAGCTTGACCCGCCGCCAACGGGCGAAAAGACGGCGGAAGGCTTGACCTTCAAGGTTCCATACAAGCGCGGCACTGGCAGCCTGACATTCTCCCGCCAGAACGGTTACCTGCGGGTGGATGCCGATGTTCGCCTGCTCTACAACGCCGGTGACGGCAGCCGCAACCAGGGAAGCGCCGTTGGCCTGGTGCTTTCCGTGGACGGATATCACGGGCGAATTTTCATGCACTACCCCTCACCCATCTGGGTTCCACAGGAGGGCATGCCGGCGTTCAGACTGGAAAAGTCCTACTCCAAGGAATCGGAACCGGCGCGCCTGTCTGAAGGGTTGACCTTTGCCGCTTCAAGCAATGTCTGTTTCTCGGACCATTGGACAACAACTTATTGGATCAGCCTGCGCCGCGTCATCACGGCCGAGAACACCCCTGACAGCGCTGCAACCACATGGCGCGCAGCCTTCACCACAAACAATGCTGCCATGCACCAGGTGTTCCCAAAGGGCCTCAATAACGTCAACCCAGCCGTCACCCCCGATCGGATGATCACCTTTAAGGTCGCAGACTCGCCCGAGAGGGAGGCCGCAAAAAACGATCCAATCGAAACCATCGGCAAGCGCGAGGATGAGATCTACCGGGACCTGAAGGGATTGATCGCGAATTTCTCACTGCCCCGCGGTGCTTCACAGGCGCAACTTGACGCGGCCTTTGTGAAGAGCTTTGACGCATTGAAGGTGATGGTCAAGGCGTATCCTGACTCTCTGCTGGTGCGCTTCCTGCTTTGGCAGATCGGCTTGCGTATCAGTTCCAAGGCTGAAGTGGACGTGCTCCAGCTGCTGCGCGATTACACCGAAGTCTGTCCGAGCCAGCTTCAGGTTCATCTCAATTATATCGGCGCGCTGATTCAGGCGGGGCGCAAGGCTGAAGCCGTGAAGCGAATTGAGGGCCTTCTCGCCAGCGACCTGGCTCAGGGCTATCCACCCGCGCTTATGCGCGTCCGCCTGGGCGTAGCACCGCTGCTCATTGACGCGGGTGAGGCGGCCGCAGCAATGGCGATTTACGACGAGGCACGCAACACGGCTGACGTCACTTCTGACGTGTTAATGGGCCTTCGGCTGGCCGTGGGGATCTCGCGCGCGGCTGCAGCGCTCAGCGACAAGGGTCGCGAATCCAGCGCCCTGGACCTGCCCAAACGCGAGCCCCCACTCACGCAAAACGAACTCAAGCCGCTCATGGACTACACCCGGCTTTTGTTCAAGAACGGCTATGAAGACGAAGGCGTCAGGGCTGCCCGGATACTGTGCGAGTCAAAGTTCCTAACGGGCGACAACGCCGTGTTCGCGCAGGCCTGTTTTGATTGCGCGGCCATGCTTCTGACCACCGGAACCGAGGCCGCTAGAGCCCTTGCCTTGTATGACTCGGTGCTCAAAGGCGGCGCTTTCAAGGACAACGACCAGGCGAGGATTGGTTGCTGGATTGGATTAGCCAAGTCGCACGAGGCTCTTGGTGACATGAAGAGCGCCGCAGCGGTCTACAGCAAGACCCTGGAAGTTGAGAAAGAGAAGCTTTCAGCGGAGTTTGTCGGTGGAATCAAGCAGCTTCTGGAGTTCCAAACCAAGGGCCAGACACAGTGGGAGGCGGAACTCCTGTTCATCGCGGAGGACGCCAAGAAGACCAATCCGCGCCTCACCATCGAGACCACCAAGGGAACCATCATAGTCGAGCTGTTCGAGGATGATGCGCCCAATACCGTTGCCAGCCTGGTGAGCCTGGTCCAGAAGAACTTTTACGACGGCCTTTCATTTCACCGATTTGAGCCCAATTTCGTGATTCAGGGTGGCGACCCCAAGGGCGACGGCAGTGGCGACCCCGGATACAAGCTCAAAAGCGAAGTCAACCGGCGGAATCACTTCATGGGAACCTTCGCCATGGCTTGCAGCCAGCCCAAGCAGGGAACTGAGGGCAGTCAGTTCTACATCTGCACCTCCAATGGTCCGAACGTCTTGAATCTCAGCGGCAGCTATGTGGTGGCTGGCCGCGTGCTTGAGGGTCTGGATGTCGCGATCAGGCTGCGCGCGGGTGATCGGATGACGAAGGTGACGGTCGGCAATCTTCGTGCACACGAGTACAAGCCAGAAACGCTGCGCAGGTAAACGCCGATTTAAAGAAAGAACGCGGTGCCGTTTGGCAAGAACGGCTGTCCCAAAGGAGTTCCAACATGCGAACCATTGCCCTGTCTGGGGCGTTCATTGCGTTTGGGCTCATGGCCCCATGTGCCCCCCTGATCGTAAGTGCGGGTGACACTGCACAGGCACAAGCGGAAACGGCCGAGCCGCCAAAGGACCCAAGCGCACGCATTTCCGATTTGGAGAAACAGCTTGAGGAGCTCCAGAAGGACAAAGCGGCACTGATCAAGAAACTGGCCGACCTCGAGGCTCGTCTTTCGAAGCTGGAGAAGGCGGGCGGCGCTCCACTGGACATCAAGGCAACCAAGAATTTTGAGGAGGCCATGGTTCAGCTGGACATCAGCGATGCAGAGAAGGACGCGATTCGCGAATCGGTGAAGAAGTGCAAAAAGGCCATGATTGAAACCATGCAGGTCCCAACCAAGGACGGCCGCATCGTGGCCGAGGAACTGATCGACGCCTTCATCAAGAGCCAGAGCGATAATGAAGACGCGGCCGCGGAAATCCAGAGAGTGTTCCTCTTCATGAGTTCGGAGAAGGTCCCGGGCGACGAGAAGAAACGTACTTACGTGCAGATTGTTGAAGAGCACAAGAAACTGAATCGCCAGGCTATCTCCAAGATACTGAATCCTGCCGATCAACGGCGCCTTGACGCCTGCCATGCCGACTGGGCAGACTTCGAGTTGGGTGAAGACGACCCGTTCACGGAGCTGTACCTGGCTCGTCTGTCAAAGATGGGCAAAAAAGACAAGTAGTCCGCGACGCTCCTGAGGAGAAGGCCATGAAACGTCTGATTCTGCTTGCAGCGATTTTGCCCTTGGCTTTGGCTGGATGCAAAGACGACCGCGAAACCGAGAAACTGAAGGGCGACCTAGCGGCTACCCGCCAGGAGCTGACCGAAGCCCGGGATGAAGCCAAGACCGAGCAGTCCAGACTTCACGACCGCATCGCCCGCCTTGAGGCCAGAGTAGGCGAAACAGACGGGTCGTCCGCAGAGGGCAACATCTCCCACGACCTTGCCGCGCTGAAAGCGGAGTTGGCCAAATCCAACAGCAGCGAGAGCCAGGCTGCCTTGGAAAAGCGTGTTGCTGCGGTAGAAACGCGCGTTGAGAAAGCCAAGGCGGAAGCGATCGACGAAGCCAAGAAGAACAGCGCGGCCAGCGGCAACGGCGCCGTGGATGAGGCCAAGATAGCTGAACTAGCGGCCAAACGCCTGGCCGAAGAACAAGCCGCCAACGCCCCAACCAAGAAATTCGACGAAGCGATCAACAGGCTGAACATCAGCGAAGCAGAGAAAGAGGCGATCAAGCAGGAGATCGTAAAATCCAAGAAGGAGATCCTTGAGCTTCTGGAAGTCCCGACGGCCGATGGGCGCCGCTTTGGCGAGGAACTCGTGGATGCAGTGATCAAGGCGCAAATGGGAAACGAAGGCGGCCAGGCCAACCTCATGAACCTGTTTGCAGATCTCACAAACACGAAGCTACCCGGTGACATGAACGGCCGCAGCTACGCGCAGGCGTTGGAGGACATCAAGAAGAGGAATCGCGAGACCGTGGGCCGCGTCCTGACGCCTGATGACCAGAGAAAACTGGATCGTGCGCATTCTGACTGGACGGACTTCGAAGTGGGCGAACAAGATCCTTTTATGGCCCTTTACCTCCAGCGGCTCAAGAAGTACCAGGAAGAGAACAAGAAGTAGCGAGGCTCAGACGGACGGGAATTGGAAGACCCCGCACCGGGCGCGGTGTTTGATCAGTCGAAGCCAATGCCCCTAGTCTACCGGAATACTCGCTGCGCGACCTGATCAAGCTGTTTGCGCTGCGCAACTCGTGTCTTGAATTCGGGTGCGTATCGAACCGAGGCACGCCGCTCCATCTTGGAGTCCATGCCATCTTCAGGCTGGTCGATGCCCGTGCGGCAGGTCAGCGGGTCAATGCCGCAGGCCACGCAGCCGGGGGTGTGGCCGCTACAGTCGCGAGTGTACTCCTCGAGGCGCGAACGCACGCGCTCATCCCACAAGGTCCGCTTGTTGGTGCCCACGCTGATCATGTCCCAGGGAAGCACTTCGTCGTGTCCGCGTTCACGGTGGATGTAGAAATCAGCACTAAGGCCGACCTCCCGCATCGCCTGCTCCCAAAGATCGAGCCTGCAATGCTCATCCCAGGCGTCAAATCGGCAACCCATTCGCCAGGCGACTTCGATGGCGGCAGAGAGTTTGCGGTCGCCCCGCGAGAAAATGGCTTCAAGCCAGCTGGTGGGGTAGTCTCCAAGGCGCAGGCGTATACTGCGCGCCTTCACCAGCGAGCGCAGAAGTGATGCGTGACGTTCAATCTGCTCGCGCGGCATCATGGGTTCCCACTGGAACGGCGTAAAACTCTTGGGCACGAACAGACTGACAGTGACGTTAATGTCCATGTTCTTGCGGCCCAACGTGCGCGCCATTTGCGCCATGTCGTTGAGCAGCTTTGCGCTTTCCCGGATGTCGTCTTCGGTTTCCGTCGGCAAACCGATCATCATGTAGAATTTGATAGTGGTGTAGCCGTTGGTCATTGCAGCCCTGGCACCGTTGATAAGGTCATCCTGGGTAATCCACTTGTTAATCACGCGCCGGAGCCTTTCGCTGCCCGTTTCCGGCGCCATCGTCAGGCCACCCTTGCGTACGTTCTTGGTGATCGATGGAAGGTGCTGCAACTGGTCGTTGATCCGCAGCGAAGGCAGCGCCACGCTCACGTGCTTCCCGGCAAACTCCACCTGCAAAAGTTTCATCATGTCCAGCAGCTGCGGGTGATCGCTTGACGAAAGCGATAGCAACGAGATCTCGTCGTAGCCCGTGTTGCGGACCAACTCCTTAGCAAGCCTAAGCACGGTTTCCGGCGTCCGGTAACGCTGCGGCCTGTCGATCATGCCAGCCTGGCAATAGCGGCAGCCCTCGGTGCACCCACGCATCACTTCGATGGTGACCCGGTCCTGGACTACTTCGCAGTAAGGGAGTATCTGCCGGGTGGGGTAGTAGGCGGTGTTCAGGTTTCCAAGCGAGTTCTTCTTCACCCGCGCGGGAACGCCTTCTGCTTTGGGTTTAATCGACGAAATCAGGCCGTGAACATCATAGGCCACCTCATACATGCTTGGCACATAGCAACCTGGCACTGCCCGTGAGCATAGCAGCAGAAACTCTTGACGCGTCAATGCCCGTGTGCCCAGGCCCGACGATTGGATCCATTTGAAATCAAGCGTGAATTGATCCGCGGCGTAGACATCCCTGCTCGAGAGTGCAGGCTCGGGCCGGTATTGATCAAGCACGCCAAGCGGCAAACGGCCCCGCCACACTCCCAGCAAGTGCAGGAACGCTGGCAGCACTTCTTCACCCTCGCCCAGCAGGAAGCAATCCACAAACTCGCCCAGGGGCTCAGGAGTAACTGCGCCAGTGCCACCGGCAATCACGATCGGTTCTCTGTGCAATCTTTCGCTTGCATGAAGCGAAATGCCCGCCAGGTCCAGCATGTTGAGCAGGTTGGTGTAGCTGGTTTCGTTCTGGAGCGAAAAACCTACGCAGTCGAATTCACTCAGGGCCCGGTAGTTCTCAAGGGAGTACAGAGGAATCTTGTTCTCGCGGAGCACCTGTTCCATGTCCGGCCAGGGCGCAAATGACCGCTCACACAGCAAGTCCTCGTAGCGCTCGTTGAGCAGGTGGTAAAGAACCCGAAAACCCTGATTGCTCATACCAATGGCGTAGGTGTCGGGAAAGCACAGCGCAAACCGCACGCGGCTTGGGCGCCATTCCTGTACCACGGCATTTACTTCGCCCCCCATGTATTGCGACGGGGTCTTTAAACGCAGCAAATGCTTTTCAACCTGGGTCAGAACGTTAGTCATGGGCGAATTCTAGCCGGAATCTCGGACTAAGACAGTCCAAGACAAACAGGTGCTCGAATACCCATGCTCCGTCGACTACACTCGCGCCATGCCTGAGGTCCGCCTGCTATATTTCTCAATCGTTGCCGAAAAGCTTGGCCTTCGTGAGGAAACCCGCGACGTACCCCAGGGCTGCACTCCGCAGTGCCTCCGCGGCACCCTCGCCCATGACTACAGGCAGGTTGGCGAGATGTTCATGCATTGCCGCGTCGCGATTAACGAGGAGTTCGCGCCCGACGATCAGGAGTTGAAACAGGGCGATGTCGTGGCCCTCATTCCGCCCGTGAGTGGAGGTTGACTTGACTACGCTGGACTTGATCAAAGACCTGTTCGCCTATGACGCCTGGGCCCGGGGGCAGTTCGTGGCAGTCCTCAAGACGCTTTCCGAAGGGGAGTTTACCCGGAATCTGGGTCCCGGGCTTGATTCACTGGCGAAGAAGTGGGCACACCTGACCGACGCTGACATGCTCTGGTTATCACGCATCGTTGACGGAGTCAGTCCGCCCAACATGCCTGACGCAGCCCGCTTCAAAACCACTTCGTCTTTTATGCAGCACCTCATGCCCGTGGGCCACCGCAAAGCGCAGCTTATCGCCGCGCTGAAAGATGCCGACTTAGTTCGAATGATCACCTACACCAACACGCGCGGAGAGCCCTTTAGCCAACCCCTGTCAGAGTTGCTTCAACACCTGGTGGCGCATGGCCAATATCATCGTGGGCAAATGGCAAGTTGCCTGCGCGCACTCGGAAAACAGCCACCGGAAACGGATCTCGTGGTTTACTACCGCACCGCGGCCAAATAGTCATGGCTGATGCCAACCTTCAACCAAGTCTTGATTCACTAATGCCTGCCGACATGGCGGCCAAGGCAGAGGCCATCGGCGTTAAGAAGGCTCGCCTTGATTTCTGGAGCACTTTCGTATTGGCAGTGTTGGCCGGCGCGTTCATCTCGCTTGGGGCCATTTTTGCCACGACGGTGAGTGCAGGGTCTTCTGCTCTGCCCTATGGTGTAGCGCGGCTCCTTGCCGGCACGGTGTTTTCACTTGGACTGATCCTCGTTGTTGTCGGTGGTGCCGAGTTGTTCACAGGCAACACCTTGATCGTCATGGCGTGGGCGGGAGGCAAGGTCACGACGCTTCAGGTACTGCGCAACTGGGCCATCGTGTTCCTTGGAAATTTTGTGGGCGCTTTGGGCACGGCCGCGCTGAACTTTGTCGCGGGGCAGTACATGTTCGGCAAGGGTCTCGTGGGTGTTGCGGCCCTTGCTGCGGCCAATTCGAAGTGCGAGCTTGAGTTTCCGCAGGCGTTGGCGCTGGGGATTCTCTGCAACACGCTAGTCTGCCTGGCCGTGTGGCTGAGCTTCTCGGCTCGCACTACCACCGATCGGGTGCTTTGCATCGTGCCGCCCATTGCTGCTTTTGTGGCCGCAGGTTTTGAGCACAGCATCGCGAACATGTATTACGTACCCTTTGCCCTGTTGATCAAGGCGCTGGCGCCAGCCAGTTTCTGGCAAGCCGCGGGCAAAGCGGCCTCTGACTACCCTTCTGTTTCCATGGATGCTTTCCTGCTACACAACCTCATCCCCGTAACCATCGGGAATATCATCGGCGGCGCTCTGCTGGTTGGCGTGGTCTACTGGTTCGTGTACCTGCGGCAGGTGAAAGCACCGAAACCCGACGTACCCGTCGCTGACAACAAGTGATCCCATGACAAGCCCGCGCCAGCTTTCCAACGCCGAACCCCTGATGCTGCTCATGCCCGGAGGCTGGTACAAAGCGGCCAATGCGGTAGTGGTCGACAACGTGACGGTCGGTGAAGGCAGTTCAGTGTGGTTTGGGTGCGTGATTCGCGGCGATATCGCACCGATAATCATTGGTGCTTACACCAACATCCAGGATCTGGCCTGCGTTCACATGGATCCGGAAAGGCCAAACATTATCGGCAACCATGTCAGCGTGGCGCACCACGCGTTGTGCCACGGCGACGAAGTAGGCGACAACTGCCTGATTGGGATGCACGCCGTGCTCATGGGCGGCAGCAGGATTGGCGAAGGCTGTATTATTGGCGCTGGGGCGATTGTCACCGAAAACAAGATCATTCCGCCGCGCTCGCTTGTAATGGGCATTCCCGGGAAAGTCGTGCGCAGGGTAACGGACCAGGAAGTAGAGCACGCAAAGTGGCGTGCACAGACCTATTTCGAGAATGCCAAACGCTGGTACTCACGCAACAGCGGCGTGCCAGACGGCCCGCTGGGTATGGGTCCAGGACAGTAGTGATTGGGCCTGCGAAGTCGGACTCCTTCGCCTTACCGATGGGGCTCGCGGCGGGCTTTGAGTTTGCGCAGCACGATCCAGATTGTCAGCGCCACCACAAAACCCATGCCTACGCCGCCGAAGATAAACAGGCCGCGCAGAATGGCCTCAACGTTGGTTTCTTCAAGTGGCGGAAGTTCCCCGAGCATCAGACGTCCTTAACCGTTGGCACGGACACATGCCGCCGCGTCACATAAAGGGCAAATCCGCCCAGAGCCGCAAGGATCACAAGGGCTGCGCCCATTGTGGTCAGGATGAACAGTAACGAGGTCTGCTGCTCAAGGCGCTCCTCATCGCCTGCCGGCTCGAAAGGCGACTCGGTGTACTGGCTCCAGAACTGCTGGTCAGTATCTGGATGCCGGCCCAACGGCAAACGCGCCAAGATGTAGTCATTTCGAGCCTTCGCCCACTCATTCGCCTGACGGCGGATGCGCTTGAAGTCGGCAAGCACCGCCACGCGGGCTTGCGCCTTTCCCTCATCCAACATGCCATTCGGTCTTTGAAGAAGCTCTTGAAGGCCTTTGCCATTGGGAGCACCGGGTACAAGCGACAAACCCCCAGCCGCAACGAGGTCGTCCACTCGCAGCATGGCCAAGGCGGCTTGAGACTGGTTTCCACTGCTGGATATCGACCGGCCAAGGGCGTAAAGAAGGTCTAAACGGAGAGGCTCTCCGTCATGAATGATCAGGGCACAAAGGCTTTCAGAGACGTCTCCGACTTTGCTGCGCCAATCGCTCGAAACACCCAAGGGATTGGGTTCGGCATCGGCGAAGCAGGGCAGGGGTTTGCCGGGATCAAGCGGCGTGAGATTGAACAGCCACTCAACAAACGCAAGCTGAGCCCTTTCCTGGCGACTTGCGACCCACGGATTTGACGCTATGCAGGCGCTCAGCAGGTCTCGTGCAAGCTGCAAGTCATCCATCTGGCTTCGATTTGCGCCCTTGCTCAGCCAGCGGTGAAGGTGAAACGTGCCTAGGTTTGCGCGATACCGATACCAGTGTTCTGGTGCCGTGCCCTTCGCATAATCGAGGGCGGCGCGCTTTCTCTCCATCCATGCGATAGCCTCGTCCAAGCGCCCGAGCCGGTCACAAGCCACGGCGGCATCATCAAATGCGCCCCAGTCATCTGATCGCGTTTGTAGCACTTCAGTCAAACGCCGAAGCCGTGCTTCGTAGTACTCTGCCGGGTAACGCGGGATGCGACCCGCAATGACGGCCTCGACTAGCGAGATACCTCGTGGTTCCAGGTCGGCCATATCGCGATCCCACAGGCATGCGCCGAGCGGGGAAGCCGTAATCACCAGGAGAATCCGAAGGGTCCAGGTCAACGTTGGGCTCCGTCGCGTTCTCTGCGCTTGAGTCCAAACCAGACCAGTCCGCCGAGCAGCAACAACACCCCCGAGGCCGCCAGCGTCATCGCGAGCGTGCCTGGAGTTCCGAATGTCGGCGCGTCTGTGTTGGCCGCCTGGGTGGCAGATGGAGTAGCCTCAGCGACAGGAGCCGGCAAAGGAGCAACCACGACAGCATCGGGCTCGACCTTGGGAAGTTCACGCGCAAGCTGCGTCGGCTCTTTGAAGCTGGTCCAAAAGCGATAATCAAGGTCGGGATGCGACCCCATTTCCAGGAGTGATTTCATATAGTCAAACCGGGCAGCCTGCCAGCGAACCGCAAAATCACGCCGCCGCTGGAACTCGGCCTCAACCTCGCGTCGTGCCTCGTCATTTAGGACTTTGACTTCTTCAAGGCGTCCCGCCTTGTAGCGATGCGGAACCAGCAGCTTTTTGAGCTCAGGCCCCTGCGGCGCCCCCGGCACGACAGATCCCTTTCCTTGATCGATCAATTCGAATGCCCTAAGCCGCGCCATGTATGAGAGCGATTGCCGGCCATCCACCGCGAATGCAAGCGAAAGCGCGTAAAACAGGTCTACGTTCTCCCAAAGAGCGCTGCCGCGTACGAGCCCTGCCAGTGCTTCGAAGCAGTCCGACAAATTTTTGTCTTTCAGGGCATCGTTAGGCCCGCGGGCAGTCTTGTCGGCCAATCGAAGTCCAAGCAGGTCAGGCAGAATGCGATCCTTCTCGGGTCCCTGAGCCTCAATCAGCCAATCAATAATGATCAGCAGGTAGCGCTCAGACCCAAAACTGCTGTTTAGCTTGCGGGCCTGGACGATCATGGCGCGGGCAGCGCTGACCTCATCAATCCTGTCGGCGCGTGCGCCGGTGGCCAGCCAGCGGTGAATTGCAAAGGACGCTTCGTTCACGAGTCGGCGATGGCTCTGGCGATTCAACACTTCGAGTGTGCTGAAGCGATGGTCTTTGGGGGCCTGCCCCTCCGTGGCGGCTGAAATCGCGAGACGCTTCTTCTCCATCCAGGCCATGGCCTCATCGTATCGGCCTAGCCGATCGCAAGCCGCACCGGCATCGTCATAAGCAGGCAGGTCAAAGGGATCCGTCTCAACGGCCTTGGCCATTCGCACCAGACGCATTTCGTAGTAGTCGGCAGGGAAGCGCTCCACCTTTCCTGTCAGGACGTCCTCGACGGCCTCCATGCCTCTGCGTTCCGTAGAAAGGGAATCGCGATCCCAAACGCAGCAAGCCGGCGCAAATGCGGCGAAAAAGACTACCCCAAGGATGACTGCCAGACGAATCATGAATGCACCCTGTTGCTCCCATTGGCTATACTATCAGCGGCTCCCTTGGCCAAATACCTGTAATCCCCAAGTGGCATGTCACACTGAATTCCGACTGCGGGAACATCTCATGAAGAACCTGTTTTGGCTGTGGTTCGTCCTGGCCGCGCCGCTTTGTGCCATCGAGCCTGGAGAGGTCTTGATTCTTGCCAACAGCAAGGCTGAAGGCAGCGTCGGAATCGCCGAGTACTACGCCGAAATGCGCGGCATTCCCAAAGAGCAGATATTGAAGCTAGCGGCCAGCGACAAAGAGGAAATTTCGCGCGATGAGTTCAACAAGGACATCTGGGATCCAGTCCGGAAGTACCTGGCCGCCAACGAGAAGATTGTCTGCATCGTTCCCACACGCGGCGTGCCGCTGAAGGTCAAACAGCAGAACACGGCCAAGCCTACGGATGCCTTTCATGGTTATGACCAGGCCTCGGTTGACAGCGAGTTGATGTTGGCTCGCGCCGATGAGCTGAAGATTGACGCGGTTGTTGAAAACCCGCTCCTGGAGCGCGAGCAACACATCACGCCGGCAGACAAGATACTGGTTGTTTGCCGCCTTGATGGGCCGACAGTCGAGATTGCTCGCGGACTGGTTGAAAAGGCGATCCTGGCCGAGGCCTGTATTGGCGAGGGCATGAGCTATCTCGACACACGCGGACTGACCAGCGGCGACGGATACCAGCAGCGCGATGACATCATGGAAAGGGTTGAGGACTCGTGGAAAGCTCTGGGGATTGGCTACGTTCACGACACGAAACCGGATGTCGTTGACCTGAGCACTTTCAAGGAACCGCTCCACTACTACGGTTGGTACGCAGGGGGTCAGACTCCGGCGGGGCCAGTTCGGTTTCGCACCGGTGGCATTTGCACCCATCTACACAGTTTTGCGGGCGCTACCGTTCGCAATCCGGCGGCCAACTGGTGCGGCCCACTGCTTTCATGGAATGCGACGTGTACTTACGGGACCACCTATGAACCCTACACGACAGGATTCCCCTACGAACACATTTTCTGGGCACGCTTGAGCCAGGGTTACTGCTTTGGCGAGGCTGGAATGCTCGCAAACCATCTGCTGTCTTGGCAGTCGGTTTTCGTCGGCGACCCGCTCTATACACCCTACCCCGAGGGCTGGAAGGACAATCGGGCAAAGCGGCGTGCCGCCCTTGCGACCCTGCTCGCTGCCTCCGACAAAGCGGAAGGTCCCCCTTCCATAGATGCTGACGAGCCGACGAAGCTTTTGCTGGGTACATGTGCGAAGCTTTTGAAACAACGCGCGGCATCAATCCTGGCGGCACTCAAAGGGACGCCCGCCGAAGCAATGAAGCAGCTCAATGATCTAACCTTTCTCGTGCGTGACTTCGAGCTGGGACCCGGCATGTCAGTACTTCTGGAGCCACTGAATCGTGAACTGAAGCAGCAATTGGAAGAGGTCAAGCTGACGATGAAGGCAGACGTTAGAAACACCACGCAGCTCGACG
>Ga0138256_10006122_pt1 | contig 12731 bp, 10 predicted proteins | sample KNB2016incub_MG_FD_105486 | JGI IMG/M metagenome (GOLD analysis project Ga0138256, IMG submission 105486) | Active sludge microbial communities from wastewater in Klosterneuburg, Austria - KNB2014incub_MG | ecosystem: Engineered > WWTP > Activated sludge > Unclassified | place: Austria... | reverse complement strand
CTGTACGACGCCGCCGCGTGGATCGCGGCGGCGTTCATGGTCGGGCTGCTCGCGATGGTCCTGCTGGGCATCGCCGGACGCCAGTTCGGCTTCTACGTGCCGGGCACCGATGCCTATGCCGGCTACCTGATGGCCGGCGCCGGCTTCCTGTCGCTCGCGCACACGCTCAAGCGCAACGAGCACATCCGCGTGACGCTGCTGCTGAGCCTGGCCGGGCCGCGCACCCGCCGCGCGCTCGAACGGTGGTCGCTGGCGGTGGCGCTGCTGCTGGCGGCGCTGCTGGCCTATTTCAGCGTTCGACTCGCCTGGCAGTCGTACGCGTTCCACGACATCTCGACCGGCAACGACGCGACGCCGCTGTGGATCCCCCAGTTGTCGATGGCCATCGGGTCGCTGATCCTGCTGGTGGCCTTCATCGACGAAATCGCGCTCGAATCGAGCGGACGACGCGCACGCGCCGCGGCCGACGAGAGGCAGCACGTCGAATGAGCGAGCTCACCGTCACCGCGCTGCTGGTGCTGGCGCTGTTCGTGCTGTTGGGCAGCGGAGTCTGGATCGGCCTGGCGCTGTCGGGTGTCGCCTGGATCGCGATGGAGCTCTTCTCGTCGCGATCTGCCGGTGACGCGATGGCCGTCACCATCTGGGGCTCGGCGTCGAGCTGGACGCTGACCGCGCTGCCGCTGTTCGTCTGGATGGGCGAGATCCTGTTCCGCACCCGACTGTCGTCCGACATGTTCCAGGGGCTGGCGCCGTGGATGAACCGCCTGCCGGGCCGCCTGTTGCACACCAACATCATCGGCTGCGCGATCTTCGCCGCGGTGTCGGGCTCCTCGGCCGCGACCTGCGCAACGATCGGCAAGATGACGCTGCCCGAGCTTGCGCGGCGCGGCTATCCGGACGGCATCGTCGTCGGCACGCTCGCTGGCGCCGGCACGCTCGGGCTGCTGATCCCGCCGTCGATCATCATGATCGTCTACGGCGTCAGTGCTGACGTGTCGATCGCGCAGCTGTTCGTCGCGGGAGTCGTGCCGGGCATGCTGCTCGCGCTGCTCTTCATGGGCTACGTGGTCGCCTGGGCCCTGCTCAACCGCGGCGCGGTGCCGCCGGCCGACGACACTCTGAGCCTGCGCCAGAAGCTGTGGGCGTCGCGCAGCCTGATCCCGGTGGTGCTGCTGATCGGCGCGGTGCTGGGCGCGATCTACGCGGGCGTCGCCACTGCGACCGAGGCGGCGGCGATCGGCGTGGTCGGCGCGCTGCTGCTGTCGGCGGTGCAGGGCTCGCTCGATCGCCGCACCTTCGTCGACTCGCTGCTCGGCGCCACGCGCCTGTACTGCATGATCGCGCTGATCCTCGCCGGCGCCGCGTTCCTCACGCTGGCAATGGGCTACATCGGCCTGCCGCGCCAGCTCGCCGAGTGGATCGCGTCGCTGGGCCTGTCGCGCTTCGAACTGATCGTCGCGCTGGCGCTGTTCTACGTCCTGCTCGGGTGCTTCCTCGACGGCATCTCGATGGTGGTGCTGACGATGGGCGTGGTCCTGCCGACCGTTCAGGCCGCCGGCATCGACCTGCTGTGGTTCGGCATCTACGTGGTGCTGGTGGTCGAGATGGCGCAGATCACGCCGCCGGTCGGCTTCAACCTGTTCGTGCTGCAGGGAATGACCGGGCGGGAATTGCACTGGATCGCGCGCCAGGCCTTGCCGATGTTCGCGCTTATGGTCGCCGCGGTGCTGCTGATCTACGTGTTCCCTGAGCTGGTCACATGGCTGCCGCGGCAGATGCGGGCGACGGCCTGAGCCGCAGCGCAACGGAAATCGCCCGACCGCCGACCTGCGCTATCTTTGCGCCGATGCCTACCCTCTACCCGACCGCGGCGCTCCGGCGTCTCGAAAGTGCCTCGCTCGCTGCCATGCCGGCCGGCACGCTGATGGCGCGCGCTGCCGCGGCCGTCGCCGATGCGACGGCGAAGCTCGCGCGTACCCTCGAACCGGGCCGCCCGGTGCTGGCGCTGGTCGGACCCGGCAACAACGGCGGCGACGCCGTGCTCGCGGCGCTGCTGCTGCGCGAACGCGGCTATGCGTGCAAGGCCCTCGCGCTGCGCCCGGACCGGGCGCCCGGCGGCGACGCGGGCGAGGCCTGGCGCCGGGCACGAGCCGCCGGCCTGCGCCTCGGGAACATGGAGGCGCTGCCGGAACTCCTTGCCGCCAATCCGATCGTCATCGACGGCCTCTTCGGCATCGGCCTCGACCGGCCGCTCGACGGTGACGCAAAGCGGCTGTGCGACGCCACCGCGCAGGCCGCGCTGCCGGTGATCGCGGTCGACGTACCGAGCGGCGTCGACGCCGACACCGGGGCGCTGGTCGGCGGACCGCAGGCGCCCGCGATGCACGCGTTGCGCACGGTGACCATGATCGCCGACAAACCGGGCCTGCACACCGGTGCCGCGCTCGACTGCGTCGGCGAGCTGAGCGTGGCGACGCTCGGCCTGGACGCGCAACGGATCGCCTTCGAGCGCAGCGCGCTCGACGAGCTCGGCACGCTCTTCGACGCTGCCTGCGCGGCCGCGGCGTGGCGACCGCGAACCCGCGACAGCAACAAGGGGAACTTCGGCACGGTGCTCGTCTTCGGCGGCGACACCGGCATGCGTGGCGCGCCGTTGCTGGCCGCGCGCGGTGCGCAGGCGATGGGCGCAGGCAAGGTGTACGTTGGCACGCCGCACGGCGAGGCCTTCGATCCGGCGCAGCCGCACCTGATGACCGCCCGGGGCAGCCCCGACTTCGCCGCTTACGACGCCGTCGTGATCGGCTGCGGCCTCGGGCAAGGCGCCGTCGCGCGCCAGCGCGTCGTGGACGCGCTGGCGTCGGCGCCGGCGCTCGTGCTCGACGCCGATGCGCTGAGCCTGGTTGCCGCCGAGCCGGCGATGGTCGGCCCGGGCGCCGCCGCCGCGCCGCCCGGCGCGCCGACGAGTGCTCCTTCGAACACGCCTGCGGCCTCGGCCGCACAAGCACGCCGCGTGATGACCCCGCACCCGCTCGAAGCCGCCCGGCTGCTCGGCTGCAGCGCGGTGCAGGTACAGGCCGATCGCCGCGCGGCCGCCGTCGCGTTGGCACGGCGCTTTGGCATGGTCGTGCTGCTCAAGGGCGCTGGCAGCATCGTCGCAACGCCCGGCGGCGCGTGGACGATCGTCGACGAAGGCGCTCCGGCGCTCGCGAGCGCCGGCACCGGGGACGTCCTCGCCGGCATGATCGGCACGCTGCTGGCGCGCGGCGCACCGGCCGCCGAGGCCGCGTGCGTCGCCGCCTGGCTGCACGGCCGCGCGGGGACTCGCTTCGAACTCGCGCACGGCCACGCCGAAGGGCTCGGCGCCGCCGAACTGCCGGCACTGCTGCGCGACACGCTGGACGAACTGGCCCTGACGGCCTGGAGACATCGATGACCCGCAACGCGGACCTGGACACTGCGTGGCGCGAGGTGGCACAACTCGCGCGCTCGGCCGGCGAAGTAGCGATCGGGCGGCTGTTGCAGGGCGAGCCCGACCGCGGCCGGCGCCTGCGCATCGACGCGGCGCAACTGCACCTGGACCTGACCCGGCAGCGCCTGCCGGGCGATGCGCTCGCGGCGCTCATCGGGCTGGCCGAGGCCGCCCGCGTCGAGATGCGGCGCGACGCGATGTACGCCGGCGAGCCCGTCAATTTCACCGAGGGCCGCCCCGCGCTGCACGTCGCGCTGCGGGCACCGGCGCCGTCCGAAGGTCCTGGCGAAGCCTCCGGTCCGACGCGCGACGGCATCGCCGGCGAGGTCGCCACGACGCTCGAGCGCATGGCGCGGTTCAGCGACGCCGTGCGCAGCGGCGCGTGGCGCGGCGCGACCGGCCGTCCGATCAGCGATATCGTGCACGTCGGCATCGGCGGATCGCATCTCGGCCCGCAGCTCGCCTGCGAGGCGCTCGCCGCGTATGCGCATCCGCGCCTGCAGTGCCGGTTCCTGTCGAACGTCGACCCGCAGGCCTTCGATCGTGCCGTGGCCGGGTGCGACCCCGCGACGACGCTGGCGATCGTCGCGTCGAAGTCCTGGCACACGCAGGAGACCGCCCGCAACGCGCTGGCACTGCGGCGCTGGTTCGCGGCCGGCGGCATCGACCAGCAGGGACTGCAACGCCACCTGGTCGGTGTCACGGCCAACGTCGACGCGGCCGTCGCGTTCGGGCTGGCCGAGGCGTCGATCTTTCCATTCCGCGACTGGGTCGGAGGCCGCTATTCGCTGTGGTCGGCGATCGGCCTGCCGGTCATGCTGTCGGTCGGGCCGGAGCATTTCCGCGACATGCTCGCCGGGGCGCACGCGATGGACCGGCATTTCGCGCAGGCGAAGCTGGCCGGCAACGCGCCGGTGCTGCTCGCGCTGGTTTCGCTCTGGAACACCATGGCGCTGCCCGGTTCGACTGAGGTGGTGGTGCCTTACAGCGATGCGTTGCGCAGCCTCACCGCCTGGCTGCAGCAACTGCAGATGGAGAGCAACGGCAAGCGCGTCGACCGCGAAGGCCGGCCGGTCGAAGGGCCGACCGCGCCGGTCGTCTGGGGCGGTCCGGGCACCGACGCGCAGCATTCGTACTTCCAGGCGCTTCACCAGGGCACCGGTGTGCACCCCGTCGACTTCGTCGTCGTCGTGCCTTCCGGGCGCGATCCCGAAGGGCGCGGCGACGCCCTGCTCGCCAACGCCCTCGCCCAGCGCGATGCGCTGCTGTACGGCCGCGACGGCGCCACGCCCGGCGCGGGCGACGACGCGCGCGCCGCGTGGCTCGCCGCGCATCGCGCCTGCCCGGGGAACCGGCCGTCCAGCCTGATCCTGCTCGACCGGCTCGATCCGGCCCGCTTCGGCGCGCTGCTCGCGCTCTACGAGCACAAGACCGCGGTGCTTGGCTGGCTGTGGGACATCGATTCGTTCGACCAGTGGGGCGTCGAGCTCGGCAAGCTGCTGGCCAGCGACATCGAGCCGCTGCTCGATCCCGCGCGCGAGTTGCCGGCCGACGTCGCGCCGGACCTGCGCGCGCTGCTGGAGCGAATCCGCGGCGTGCGCGGCGGTTCGTCCTGACCGCATCGTCTGCCGCACAAAAGGCAGCAGCGGCGGCGCGCGTCGTGCGCGGACACACCCGCGCCGGCGTCACGCTCAGGCGCCGACCGGCGCCTCCAGTTGCCCCGCGTGCAACGCCAGCCGCTGGCCGCAGCGGCTCGCCAGCTCCGGGTCGTGCGTGACCAGCACCAGCGTCGCGCCGGCCTCGCGGTTGAGCTCGAACAGCAGGTCGATCACGCGCGCGCCCGTCGCGGCGTCGAGGCTGCCAGTCGGCTCGTCGGCGAACAGCAGCCTCGGCGACGGCGCGAACGCGCGCGCCAGCGCCACGCGTTGCTGCTCGCCGCCCGATAGCGTCTTCGGGTAGTGGCCGAGGCGGTCGCCGAGGCCGACGCGCTCGAGCAGCCGGCGCGCGCTTTCGGCTGCCTTGCGATCGCCGGCGAGTTCCAGCGGCAGCATCACGTTCTCCAGTGCGGTCATCTGCGGCAGCAGCTGGAACGACTGGAACACGAAGCCGAGATGGCGAGCCCGCCAGGCCGCGCGGCCGTCTTCGTCGAGCGCGAACAGCGACTCGCCGAACATCGTCACGCTGCCCTCCGTCGGCAGGTCGAGCCCGGCCAGCAGACCCAGCAGCGTCGACTTCCCCGATCCCGACGCGCCGACGATCGCCACGGTCTGGCCCGCCGGGACACGGAACGACAGATCGTCGAGAATGGTCAGCCAGCCGTCCGCGTCGCGGACGCGCTTGCTCAGGTGCTCGACGATAATTGCATCCATGACCGATCGTTCCTCGCTTGCGGGCCGTCGCCGGCCCGATCCCTCGATTCCCGCCATCGGGGCGCCAGGCGACCGGCGACCCCGCGAACAGGCGCCGTCGCCGCGGCGCCGCGCGTTGCTGCGCGTCGCCGGGGCACTGGCGACCGGGGCGAGTCTACCGGGACTCGGCGTCGCGGCCTCGAGTGCCCCCGCTGCGGCGGCCGGCGAACGCACGCTGCTGGTGCTCGGCGACAGCCTGTCGGCCGAGTACGGGCTGCGCCGTGGCTCGGGCTGGGTCGACATGCTGGCGCGCAAGCTCGCCGCGCGGCGCCCGCCGTGGCGCGTGGTCAACGCCAGCATCAGCGGCGAGACCACCGCGGGCGGGCGCAGCCGCGTCGCCGCGCTGCTGGCACAGCATCGACCGGCGGTCGTGGTAATCGAGCTGGGCGGCAACGACGCGCTGCGCGGACTGGCGCTGGCCGCCACCGAAGACAACCTCGCGGTCATGGCGCGGCAATCGCGCGAGGCCGGCGCGCGCGTGCTGCTGCTCGGCATGCAGGTGCCGCCGAACTACGGCCGCGCCTACACCGACGCGTTTGCGGCGCTGTTCCGAAGCGTCGCCGATCGTGAGAAGGCCGCGTTGCTGCCCTTCTTTCTCGACGGCGTGGCCGAGCGCCCCGAACTGTTCCAGCCCGACCGCATCCATCCGAACGAGGCCGCGCAGTCGCGGCTGCTCGACAACGTCTGGCCGGCGTTGCGGCCGCTGCTGGGCTGAGTCCGCGATGAGCCCGCGCGACGCGCGCCGGGCCACATGGTTGGCCGAGACCTCGGGCGCTTTCGGCGACCTCGGCGTGCTGATCCCCTTCGTCACCGCCTACCTGGGCGTGATCGGGATGGCGCCGGCCGGCGTGCTGGTGCCGATCGGCCTCGCGTCGATCGCGGCTGGCCTGTGGTACCGCACGCCGTTTCCGGTGCAACCGATGAAGCTGATCGGCGCGTCGGTGATCCTGTACGCCGGCGCCGGCGCCGACATGACACCGCAGGTCGTCGTCGCGGCCGGCCTCTGCACGGCGCTGATCTGGCTCGCGCTGGGCCTGACCGGCTTCGCGGCGCGGCTCAGCGCGCTGATCCCGCGCGAGGCGCTGCTCGGCGTCGTCATGGGGCTGGGCTTCGGCTTCATGCTCGAAGGCCTGCGCACGATGTCGGCGACGCCGGTCGCGTCGGCTGTCACGCTCGGCGTCGCGATGGCACTGCTGTCGCGTCCGGAGGTCCCGGCGATGCTGTTGCTGCTGTTCGGAGGTGCCGCGGCGAGCCTCGTCGCCGGCGGCGCCGACGCGTTCGACGGCTCGCGGCTGGTGCCGGCGCTCACGTTGCCCGCATTCGCGTGGCCGGAGCTGTCGTGGCGGGCGCTGGAGCTCGGCCTGCTGCTGCTGGCGCTGCCGCAGCTGCCACTGACCTTCGGCAACGCGTTGTTCGCGATCGTCGACGAGAACAACCACCGCTTCCCCGACCGTCCGACCGCCGAGCGCACGGTGGCGCTGTCAACGGGGCTGATGAACCTGGCCTCGAGCGCGATGGGCGGCATTCCGCTGTGCCACGGCACCGGCGGCATGGCCGCGCAGGTGCGCTTCGGCGCGCGCAGCGGCCGCGCACCGGTGATCTTCGGCACGACGGTGCTGGTCATCGGGCTGTTCTTCGCCGACGCCGTGTCGCTGCTGTTCGCGCTCGTGCCGGCGGCCGTCCTCGGCAGCATCCTGTTCCTGGCCGGGCTGCAGCTCGCGCTAGGCAGCCGCGCCGCCGGCGGCGAGAAGGCCGAGCGTTTCGTGGTGCTGGCCACCGCCGGTATCGCGCTCTGGCATGCCGGACTTGCGGTGCTGTTCGGCGTGCTCGCGCACCACGCGGCGAAGCGGGGATGGGTCAGGCTGTAGCGGCGCGACGCCGCGGGATCCGCCACGGAAGGCGCATCTGAATTGCTCGCCGACATGGACCGATTGAATGACGGCTGAGGTCCGAAGGCGCCGATCCTCCTGCAGGTGCGTTGATACACGAGATCGACACCAAGGCCTGCCGCAGCCGTGGATGCCGATCCCGCCGTCACCGCAATCCACGAAGCCGCGCTCGATCGATTGCGATGGGGCGCTGCGCTCGATCGGATTCGCGCTGCCGAGGAGAACTCCGGCCCGCCCCGCCGAGTCAGCCGTGCACCGCGCGCGAATCCTCCGGCGCCTCGCCCCGCTCGTTCTTTCCGTAGTCGCGCAGCACCGTCGCCACGCGCAGCCGGTAGTCGGCGAACACCCGCTCGCGGCCGGCGTGCTGCGCCTGCCGGTGCTCCTCGAGCGCGCGCCAGCGGCGCACCGCCTCCTCGTCGCGCCAGAACGAGAGCGACAGCAGCTTGCCCGGGTCCGTGAGGCTCTGGAAGCGCTCGACCGACACGAAGCCGTCCATCTGCTCCAGGCGACGGCGCAACGAGGCCGCCATCGCGAGATAGGCGTCCTTCTGCCCTTCGGCGGGCATTACTTCGAAGATGACTGCAATCACGGTGCTTCCTCCATGGCTTCGAACGAGCTCGTCGGGGGCGCTCCCCCGTTCGTGGGATACGAGGCGGCGCGGCTGCCGCTCCAATTCGGCCCGACGCGGCCTGCGATGGAGCATACGATGTCCGTATCGAACGTTTCCGGCCTTGGGCGACGGCGGCCGTGGTGGCGCGAAGAAAGTCGGGACCACACGCCGGAACGCGATCCCGGACTGACGACGAAGCGAACGACCGGCGCCTGGCCACGGAGGCCTGGTCGGCGACTGCCAGCAAACGGCCGAAGTATCATGCGGAACCTCCGGCGCGGGTGACGAAACCGGTAGACGTAGCGGACTTAAAATCCGCGGCCGCAAGGCGTGCGGGTTCGAGTCCCGCCCCGCGCACCAGCACCCACGTGGCCGCGGGCGGCCGAACGCCGGTCAAAACTCGACGGCAAACTCGGTCGCCTGGAAGATGGCCCGCTTGGCGTCGAGCTCGGCGGCAACGTCCGCCCCGCCGACGAGCGTGTAGGGGGTCCGGGCAGCCTCCAGCCCCGCAACCAGCTCGCGCCGCGGCTCCTGCCCCGCGCAAATCACCACCGTGTCGACGTCGAGCACCCGCTCGTCGTCGCCGACGCGCAGGTGCAGGCCGGCGTCGTCGATGCGCAGGTAATGGCAGCCGCCCAGCATGTGCACGCCGCGCTTCTGCAGCAGCAGCCGGCGCGCCCAGCCGGTGGTCTTCGCCAGCCCCTCGCCCAGCTTCGTCGGCTTGCGCTGCAGCAGCCAGACCTCGCGCGGCGGCACCGGCATCTGCGGGTCGGCCAGTCCGCCGCGGTTCGCGGTGTAGCCGACGTCGATGCCCCACTCCTTGCGGTAGGTGGCCAGTTCGCCGCCGGCATCGGCGTGCGTCAGCAACTCCGCCACGTCGAAGCCTATGCCGCCGGCCCCGATCAGCGCCGCCTTCCTGCCCACCGGCTTGCGGCCCATGATCGCGTCGACGTAACCGACCACCTTCGGGTGGTCGATGCCGGGAATCTGCGGCATGCGCGGGACGACGCCGGTGGCCACGACCACGTGGTCGAATCCCGCGAGCGCTTCGGCCGCGATGCGGTGCCCGAGCCGCACGTCGACGCCGAGCTCCTTCAGTCGCGTGCCGAAGTAGCGCAGTGTCTCGCCGAACTCCTCCTTGCCCGGAATCCGTTTCGCGTAGTTGAACTGGCCGCCGATCCCGGCCGCTTCGTCGAACAGCGTCACGCGATGCCCGCGCTCGGCGAGCAGCGTCGACGCCGCCAGGCCCGCCGGCCCCGCGCCGACCACCGCGACCCGCTTCGGCGCGCCGGCCGGCTCGACCACGACGTCGAGCTCGTGGCACGCGAACGGGTTCACCAGGCACGACGCGACCTGCATCGAGAAGATGTGGTCCAGGCAGGCCTGGTTGCACGCGATGCAGGTGTTGATCGCGTCGGCGCGGCCGGCCGCCGCCTTGTTGACGAACTCGGCGTCTGCCAGGAACGGGCGCGCCATCGACACCATGTCGGCGTCGCCGCGCGCGATCACGTCGTCGGCGACCTGCGGGTCGTTGATCCGGTTCGACGTGACCAGCGGGATCCGCACGTGCCCCATCAGCCGGCGCGTGACTTCGGTGAACGCGGCGCGAGGCACCGCGGTCATGATCGTCGGGATTCGCGCCTCGTGCCATCCGATGCCGGTGTTGATGATGTCGACGCCGGCCTTCTCCAGCGCCTGGGCGAAGGCGACCACTTCGTCCCACGTGCTGCCTTCGTCGACCAGGTCGAGCATCGACAAGCGGAAGATCACGATGAACTCGCGTCCCACCCGCTCGCGAACCGCCCGCACGACCTCGAGCCCGAACCGGATGCGGTTCTCGAACGACCCGCCCCAGCGGTCGGTCCGGTGGTTCGTGCGCGGCGCGACGAACTCGTTGATCAGGTAGCCCTCCGAGCCCATGAGCTCGACGCCGTCGTAGCCGGCGTACCGGGCCATCGCCGCGCACTGCGCGAAGTCGGCGATCGTCTGCGCGATGTCGGCCTCGGTCATCTCGCGCGGCGCGGCCGGGTTGATCGGCGCCTTGATCGGCGACGGCGCGACCGGCTGCTTCGTGTACGCGTAGCGGCCGGTGTGCAGGATCTGCACGCAGATCCTGCCGTCGTGCGCATGCACCGCCTCGGTGATGACGCGGTGCTTGCCGGCCTCGGCCTCGTTGTCGAGGATCGACGCGCCGCGCATCACGATGCTGTCCTGGTTCGGCGCGAACCCGCCGGTGACGATCAGGCCGACGCCGCCCTTGGCGCGCTCGGCGTAGAACGCCGCCAGCCGCTCGTGCGCGTTGCCGATGTCCTCCAGCCCGGTGTGCATCGATCCCATCAGGACGCGGTTCCTCAGCGTGGTGAAGCCGAGGTCGAGCGGGGCGAGCAGGTGCGGATACGGTGTGGTCATGGTATGGCGTTTTCGTGGTTGACGGGTCAGGAACGCGGCGTGCGGCCGCGCCCGGTGAAATCGTCCATGCTGCGTGTGATGCCGAAGAAGCCCATCGCGGCGTCGAACCAGGCCACCGGCAGCAGGCGCAGCAGCCAGGTCGACTTGACGAACGCCGGCAGGACCAGGCGCGCCCTGTCCGCCTCGATCGCGTCGACGATGCGCGCGGCGACGACCGAAGGCGCGAGGATCGGCAGCAGCCGCGGGAAGCGCGTTCGCGCCCCGGCGAACATGCCGGTGGCGACGAAAAACGGACAGACGATCGTCGTCCTGACCGGCGCGGCGTCGCGCGCGAGTTCGAGGCGCAAGGCCTCGTCGAAGGCGATCGCCGCCGCCTTGCTGGCCGAATAGTCGGCCAGGCGCGGCGCCGCGGCGATGCCGGCGGCCGACGCGATCGTCACGACGTGGCCCTCGCCCGCGGCCAGCATGCCGGGCAGGAACGCACGCACGGTGCGGAACAGCGCGAGCGTGTTCACCGCGAAAGTGCGCTCGATCTCGGCGTCGCTGAGCTCGAGCAGCCGCTTGCCGTTGACGATGCCGGCATTGTTGACCAGCACGTCCACCCTGCCGTGTCGGGCAACGACGCGCGCGGCGGTCGACTCGATCGACTGCCGGTCCGAGAGGTCGCAGACGTATGCGGCGGCGGGGCCGCCCCCGGCGGCCGCGACGCGCGCGAGCGCCGCCTCGAGCGCGACTGCGTCCACGTCCCAGAGTATCGTGCGCGCCCCGCGCGCGGCGAAGCGCTCCGCCAGCAGCAGGCCGATGCCGCTGGCCGCGCCGGTGACGAGGACGTTTCGCTCGCTCAGTTGGGTCATGGGCGGGTCGCGTCAGGACACCGCGGTCGCCGACAGGAAGCGCTCGAGCCGCTGCGGCGCGGCGAGCAGGCTCGCGCTGGACTCGCGCAGCGCGATCGCGCCCCGCTCGAGCACGATCGCGTCGTCGGTGATGCCGAGCACCAGCGCCGGGTGCTGCTCGACGACGATCGCCGACAAGCCCTCGTCGCGCACGACACGCCTGAGCGCGGCCAGCAGTTCTTCGACGATGATCGGCGCCAGCCCCTCGAGCGGCTCGTCGAGCAACAGCAGCCGCGGGTTGAGCACCAGCGCGCGCGCGACCGCCAGCATCTGCTGCTCGCCGCCCGACAGTTGGCTGCCGAGGTTCGCGCGGCGCTCGGCCAGCCGCGGGAACATCCGGTACGCGCGCGCGACGTCCCACGGTCCGGGGCGCGCGACCGCGGTCAGGTTCTCCTCGACAGTGAGCGAGCGGAACACGTTGCGCTCCTGCGGTACCCACCCGATGCCGCCGCCGACCGCGGGCGCGGCGCGCTCGTGGGACGCCAGCCACTGCAGCTCGCGACCCGACAGCGTGATCGTGCCGGCGGCGCGGGTGCCGGCCAGCCTCGCGACGCCGACCAGCGTGTCGATCAGCGTCGTCTTGCCGGCGCCGTTGCGCCCGAGCAGCGCGAGCGAGTGCCCCGCCGCGAGCTCGAAGCTGATGTCCGACAACACGACCGCGTTGCCGTAGCCGCAGGACAGGCCCTCGACCCGCAGCAGCGGCGACGTGGACGCGCGCGCCTCAGGCATGGACGCCGCCTCCCAGATAGACTTCCCTGACGCGCGGGTCACGGGCGATCTCGTCCGGCGCGCCCTCCGCGAACACGCTGCCCGACACGAGGACCGTCATCCGCCGCGCGAAGCCGAACACGACGTCCATGTCGTGTTCGATCAGCAGCACGGTGACGTCGTCGGGCAAGGCGGCGACCGCGTCGAGGATCTCGCTGCGCTCGCCTCCGGGCACGCCGGCCACCGGCTCGTCCAGCAGCAGCACGCGCGGCTCGCAGGCCAGCGCCATCGCGATCTCGAGCAGGCGCTGCTTGCCGTAGGGGAGTTCGCCGACGCGGCGATCCG
>Ga0138256_10006120_pt1 | contig 12733 bp, 9 predicted proteins | sample KNB2016incub_MG_FD_105486 | JGI IMG/M metagenome (GOLD analysis project Ga0138256, IMG submission 105486) | Active sludge microbial communities from wastewater in Klosterneuburg, Austria - KNB2014incub_MG | ecosystem: Engineered > WWTP > Activated sludge > Unclassified | place: Austria... | reverse complement strand
GTTCCAATCTTAAAAGATGAACCATGAAAACCTATCTGTGCCAGACTGTGTTGACCACAAGCATTCATACATCCGCTTATTTTGATTTGAATATCTTTATTGTGGACCAGGTCCGGATACTCATCGCGGATAACCTGTTCCATTACCACAGAAATATTAGTGCTGTTGGAGATGGCCAGATTACAGGTATCGGTGCCGGGGCAAGCAGTTATATCTGCAACAGAAGCATAACCGGTAGTAGCCATATCTACCGAATACAATGCATTAAACAAATGGGGTAGAGCACTGTGGTGTACATTTTTAAGCAGTAAATTCTGATTAATGGTTATTCTGATATCACTTGGATCAGCGAAAACATCGGCTATGTCCGCAAGTAACCTTGCTTGGTCAGAATGAATATTGCCCAGCAGTACTTTTATATAAACACCATAAAGGCCTTCCTGCTTTTGCACAAAAGTATTGGTAGCTAACCATTCAGTATAAAGTTTTTCATTTACTACTGACGCAACAGTATCAAATTTCACAGGTACAAAACGAACTGAAGGAATCGAAAAATATGAACTCACCGACACCGGAGTTATCGCTTTTTTTTCATATTGAATCAACTCAAAAAAAGCATCTAGTCCTATCTTTTGAATAAGATATTTTAGTCTGGCTTTGTGTCTGCTGGTTCTTTCGCCATGTCGGTCAAAAACACGCAAAACACTTTCCACAAAGGTAAGGATATCATGTGCCGGTAGAAATTCGCAAGCCACCTGAGCTAAAAATGGCTGAGCTCCGAGCCCGCCACCAATCAGTACCTTAAAACCCTTATTCCCATATTTATCCAATTTGGGAATAAAACCGATATCGTGAATAAAAGTGTACGCAGTGTCTTCATCAGAATTGGAAAACGCAATTTTAATCTTTCTGCCCAATTCCTGACAAAAAGGTTGCCTAAGAAAATAATTAAATACTGCATAAGCATAATCGGATACATCAAATGCTTCATTTGGATCAATGCCGGACTCAGCTGAAGCTGTTACATTTCGGACTGTATTGCCACAAGCTTCACGAAGGGTAATATCGTCTTGTTCGAGTTTAGCCCATAATTCCGGAGTTCGATCCAGACTGACATGATGTATTTGTACATCTTGTCGCGTAGTTAGGTGGAGATTTCCATTTGAATATTCATCGCTGATGTCTGAAATTTTTCTAAGCTGTTTTGTGGACAATTTACCAAAAGGTATTTTAATCCTGATCATCTGCACACCATGCTGTCTTTGCCCATACACACCACGAGCCAATCTGAGACTGCGAAATTTTTCCTCATCTATTTGCCCGTTTCGAAAAAGAAAAATTTTACGTTCAAGATCTATCAGATCTTTTTCGACAATTACCCTTTTATTTTCAGGTAAAAATTCCAGTTCAGTTCTAAAGCTCTGCATTATTCTATATGTTCTATAATATTAGTAGATTATAAATATTAATTATAAAAAAAACTTCCGGATTTCATTCCGAAAGTTATATTTCGATAAGAGTTTGTTTAAAAAAGAAGAAACGTAAAAGCTGTGGTTCTAATAATTTAACTGCAAAGAAAAGGCCATTTTTTGAATAGTGCAAGTGTTTTAACAATTTATTATATATATTCTATCTATTTAGTAGTTTTTAGTTTACAAAATCGTGATTAAACAATCTTTTTTACTTTTTTTTGTTTGAATTTGTCTTACTACCGAGCAATTGCTCTCTTTCCATCAAATCAGCGAGACTGGTTTTTGACAATATATGTAAACTGGCATCACGTACTTCCATCATCACATCACGCAAGCCGCATATATTTTCATTTGGACATTCATCACATTTTTCATAAAAATTGAGACTGACACAAGGCACCAACGCAATTGGGCCGCCCGTAAATCTGATGATATTACTAAGATATATTTCTTCAGGATTTTTTGAAAGATAATAACCTCCATGGGCTCCCATCTTACTGTTTACAATCCCTAATTTTCTTAAATCCAGTAAAATGGTTTCAAGAAATTTTTTAGGTATGTTTTCAGCTCCTGCTATGTCAGCAATTCGTTGTGGTTCATTTTTTTCAAAATTATGAGCGAGAGCCAATAGTGCTTTAATTGCGTATTTTGTTTTTTTGGGAAGCATAAATCAAAAGTAATCAATGGCAAATATAAGAAATTAATTCCGTGAATTTGAAAACAAAGTTTTGAATCGGAGTTGATAATAATAAATCAATCCATTGTCTTCCTTAATAACATTCAACACTGAAAACAATTAAACCATATCTATTTGATTATCAATAAAAAAAAAGATAAAAACTTAATAATCATATCTCTTTTTTCCACATATCAACCTGTCAATACAATCCCCTATTCGTTTTGCTTTAGTTTCTTCTGTTTTGGCGCTGTAAATCCAATCGATATATAATTTTTGCTCTGATTCGCTCAAAGATTTGAAAACTTCATAGGCCTTCGATTCTTCGGAGATACATTCAAGAAATTCCTGAGGAACTTCCAAGGGTTCGATATCAGAATAAAGGACAACATGGATGGTATCACCAACCTGCTTTTTGATCGCTTTTCTTATCTCAGCTCTGACCGACAGGAACAGATTTCCTTTGCCATTGGGCATCAGGTTACATTTTCTGATTTCATATCCATCGATGGTGCCTCGTACCTTCACCCATCCGAAGTATGATTTTTTATCCTGTGGTATTTCGGGTATCAAAGCGTAAGTCCAGCCTCCTTTACCGGGATACTTTTCCAGAAGATAATGATGATCTACCAGCGGAATTTCCATTATTTTTTGTACTTATCATTCAGACTCATATTGTTTTTTATCATCACAATCATTTTATCCAGTCTCTTTTTTCTGGTTTCTTCGAGTTTGGCCTCTGCCAGATATTCTGCATATTCGCGCTGACAGGATGGCGAAAATGAATTCCATGTAGTATATAGCTGATGGTCGTCTATGAGGGCTTTCGCCAATAATTCCGGAATTTCAAATACTTTATTTTTTGAAGATGGCTTTATTTTTATACCAAGTTTATAGTTTTCAACCGACTCCAAAATGTAGTCTCTGATAGGAGCGGACAGAATTTCTTCTCTGGAAAAAAACCTCCACTGTCTCATTGCTTTGGTTTTTCCTTCCTGAGCATTCGTGAGATATTTATTTTTATCTTGGAGCAATCCTCCCATGAAAAACCACAAACCTGTATAATTTTTAAATGCTGTTAATCCGGCAATATTTTCGTTTTTCCACATATAGCATGGACTACCCCATTTGATCGTTTCTGTCAAATCACATGACAACAATGTACTGCGGAGCAAGACCATTTCCTCCTTCCAAACCTTTAGATTATTTATATATTCATCTACTCGGTTCTCCATCTTTTTAATTTAGCTTTAATACCGGTAAAAATAACATTTACTGACAATAGAAATAAAAATATTAATTTATTTTATTTGAAATTTCTTTTGTTTCTCCTGTACTGATCACCCAAAATTACCAATACAAAAGCAGGTACAATCATTTTAGGAATATGAGAAGTATTACCGGCATAAAAAGCAGAAATACATAATACAATGATAACTAAGGTACAAATAACTATACCTGCCACCAGATATGCGTTTTTGGGCTTTGTCCCAGGTCTGAACCTGTTCCTTATTCCATTTATAATGGTTAACATCAATATCAGTACTGCAAAGGCAGAAAGAAATATTTTCATTTAATTTTACCTTCTTTAATCCAAAGTTCTCGCTGTGGAAAGGGAATTACAATCAGATTTGCCCTGAACAACTTTTCAATCTCAAATCTGACCGCACTTTTCACATTTTCAGCGGTCATAACATAATTGGTAAAAAAGTAAAGGCTAAAAACCAATCCATTGTCTCCAAAATCATTTAGTCTGACAAAAGCTTCAGGCTTTTTTAGCACATCTTGTACAGAATCTGAAGCCTCCAGCAATAATTTTGTGACCAGGGAAGTATCAGTGCCGTAAGCAACGGCCACGCTGACATCAAATCTGACGATATTATCATAATGGGTCCAGTTGATCACAGCCTGATTTACCAGTTTACTGTTTGGAACAAGCATAGAGACACTGTTTCTGGTCTCGATCCTTGAAGCCCTGAGACCTATCTTCAACACTCTCCCCACCTGACCATCCATCTCAAGAATGTCACCCACCATAACGGATCTCTCAAATAATAAAACCAAACCGGAAAAAAAATCATTGAAAGTCTGCTGCAAACCCAATCCAATGCCCACCAACAATGCGGCAGCACCACCATAAACAATGCTCATATCAGAAACCAACCTGTCCAAAGCAAAAAGGAAAGCAACTACATAGACAACATACATCACCAACTGGTTGATGGCATACTGGATACCTTCATCCATTTGATTGCTCTGATACATTCTGTACAAGGTCACCTGTGTAATAAACCAAACAATAACTCTGGCTAAAAATATGATGAGAAAGGCTATCATCACATCAGAAATCAAAATAGTAAAAACATCACCTTTGATTTCTCTCTGTACAAGTACAAAATCAAGATTAAGTCTCTTCAGAAGCAATTGACCTACGTAAATGTAAACAATATACCTGACCAGTTTAGTGGCTTTAATTTCATTTTGCTTTTCATTTTCAAAAGAATTACGAACCGGAATTTCTCTCTTATTATATTTGTTTAGAATAACAAGATGACTTATAATCCAATCAAAAAGGAGTGCAACGCTAAACAAGCTTAAAATTTCAGCAATCTGATTAATAGTAATACCAAATCCATTGATATTCAATAATATTATATCAAAATTCAGGATTCTCAGAATCAACAGTAAGGTAAGAAATAATAGAGCCAGAGCGAGCCTTGATTGAAAACCAGCATTATTGTATGTAGTTATTTCGTCCTCATTCTGCTGATGAAAAGAATATTTACTCCATTTTCTGAAAACATATACACCGGTCAGAAACACCAGAACACACAACACTATCTGGAATACAGTCACATCAAAACCTGAAATTGTAAACAGGACATTTTCCATAAAAGGATAATTTTGAACACAAAAGTAATTGAAATTAAATCATAACTTAAAGTATTTATGTCAGTAATAGTACTTTTGCAAATCAAACCAAGGATATGTCAGACACAAATCAAAATAAAAATAAATTTTTCTATGAGGTAGAAAATCTTATCAAATCGCAAAAACTATTCAAGATTACATTTTCAAAACAAAGACACCAAAACAAAGATATACTCAATGTATATCTGAAACCATCCATTATCAGACAGGAACTTCAATATTCAATCACAAACCGGTACAGAAATAAAGATGAAGTAAAAAATTATGGTGCACAACAAATAATGGATGTGATAGAAAACTTACTGACGAATATGTTTTTTAATGCAGTATTGTTTTATGACGATTTGGAACTGACTTTATTACAAAACAAAAAAGAAAGATCTTCATTTATTTCCAGAAAAAGCCATGTGCCAGTAGAAATCAATAACAAGCATGATCAGAATAAAATAAGATTGATAGCCGAAAACAAATTATGGTTGCAAGAACTCGGACTTGCAGGTAAAGACGGCACTATTCTTGACAAGTCGCAGGACAAGTATCGTCAAATCAACAAGTATATTGAAATTGTAGATAATCTTATTAAAGATTTTCCGCAGGATAAAATGATAACTATAGCCGATATGGGTAGCGGCAAAGGTTACCTGACATTTGCATTGTATGATCATCTGGTCAATAATAAAAAAATGAGATGCCGCATGACCGGATATGAAATAAGAGAAGACATTGTGTCACTTTGTTATTCAGTGGCAATGAAATGTGGCTTTGTTGGACTTACATTTCAGTTAAAAAGTATTGAAGAAGCCAATATCACAAATACCGACCTGGTGATCGCACTACATGCCTGCGATATTGCTACAGATATGGCCATTGCAAAAGGGATACAATGTGGTGCAAAATACGTAGTAGTTTCTCCATGTTGCCACAAACAAATCAGAAAGGACATGGTGCATGATAATACGCTTTCACCCATACTTAAACATGGCATACTGGAAGAAAGACAGGCTGAAATCATTACCGATGGAATTAGGGCGCTGATTATGGAGGCAAACGGTTATCGGTCACAGGTCTTTGAATTTATATCCACAGAACATACCAGCAAAAACCTGATGATCACTGGTGTGAAGTCAACAGTGGATCAGACCGCTTTGCAAAAAGTAGAAGCGATCAAAAAGTTGTTTGGCATAGAGTATCATTATCTGGAGAAATTACTATCCTGATATTCATTGATTATGAATTGTATATATTTAAACTGACTATTATAGTTTTATTGGCATGTCATATTTAAAAATTGAATTTTCAACTTTTCAGTTTGTTTAATGTTGAAATGATTTAGAATAATATTAATATATGAAGACTATTTTTTATTTATTGTTTCTTTTTGTAGGTTCCTATTCATGTAAAAATGCAGAAAAAATACCGATTGAGATTGATTTCAGTTTTCATTCATGTGATTTTCTGAATTCGTCAAAATTGGCACCTCTCATTAACTTACAAGCAGTAGATTTAATTTCTCAATCCACTGAAAACACTCTCTTCAGAAAAGTTTGTACGCAGTATATCAATAAAAAGCCACAACCGCAACCTCTTTTTCATTTAGAATTTGATAAAAATAATATTCAGAATGGAGAAGCAAATTATGCTCAAACTTTAAAAGATTTGTTGGAAAATCCGACAGGAAATATAAAATATAAAATATTGACCGATGAAAGGTTCAACGCGATATATACTGAAGATACAGAATCATACAATCAGGTTTTTGCAGAGATTAATAATGAATATTTAATTTTGTTGCAATTTGATAAAAACCTTTCTAAAAATAAATCTGTCGCAGAATTTACGTCTAAAATAATTGAAATTATATTGTTTGAGTCCAAAAAATATTAAGCCCGGCTTTATCCAAAGTTTTCCATTTGTACCATCTCGAAACCATCTTTTCTGAATTACAGTAAATTTATGGACACTAAAATAAAAATAATCTATTTTTACGGTCTAATCATTCAATCCATCTGAAATGCAAAAAATAGTATCCTTTTGTTTGTGGTTTATTACATTAACTTTGACGGCACAGGAAAAATCAAAATGGGACGTCAATAACCCTCCGGGTGTATTTAAAGAAGTGAGTTTTGTCACCAATGAAGGTACCTGGATGAACATAGATATGAGTCCTGATGGTAAATTTATTGCCTTTGATTTGCTTGGTGATATATATACTTTGCCGGCTGCCGGAGGTCAGGCGACCTGTATCAGGAACGGACTAGCCTGGGAAGTACAGCCAAGATGGAGTCCTGACGGAAAAAAAATACTGTTTACCAGTGATGCAGGTGGAGGTGACAATATCTGGGTCATGAACGCAGATGGTAACCAGGCCAAACAAATCACCAAAGAAAGTTTCAGGCTGCTCAACAATGCCGTTTGGATGCCTGATGGTCAGTATTTTATCGCCAGAAAACACTTCACATCAGGTCGCTCACTTGGTGCCGGTGAAATGTGGATGTACCATATATCCGGCGGGGAAGGGATTCAACTTACCAAACGAAAAAACGATCAGCAGGATGTAAACGAGCCCAGTGTATCACCTGATGGTAAAATGCTATACTACAGTGAAGATGTTTATCCTGGTGGATATTTTCAATACAATAAAGACCCCAACAGCGAGATATTTGTCATTCAAAGCTATAATTTTGAGACAGGCGAAATCAAAAGAGTCACAGGTGGTCCGGGTGGCGCCTTCAGACCTCAGGTTTCCAATAAAGGCGACAAATTGGCCTATGTGCGTAGGATTAGGGAGAAATCAGTTCTCTTCATCCATGAACTCAGCACAGGAAGAGAATGGCCGATCTTTGACGGCCTTAGCAAAGATCAGCAGGAAGCATGGACCATTTTCGGCATCTATACCGGATTTGACTGGACATCGGATGATAAAGATATCATTATCTGGGCCAAAGGTAAGATAATGAAAATAAACATTGCTCAAAAAACTGCATCGGAAATTCCGTTTAAAGCTGATGCCAGACACAAACTAATGGAAACGGTTCAATTTGAAAACAAGGCTTTTGAAGATGAGTTTGAAGTAAAAGTACTCAGAAATGTGGTCACTTCACCAGATGGTAATACGATCATATTCAGTGCATTGGGATATTTATATGGTGCAGCTAATGGGAATACACCTGTCAGGCTTACCAATGGTACAGACTTTGAAGCGGAGCCATCGTTCAATCCCTCCGGAGACAAATTGGTTTATGTCACATGGAATGATGAATCACTTGGACAACTAAAAATCATGGATCTTAAAACCAAAACTTCCGCGGTACTTACCAAACAACCAGCCATCTACCGCACACCGGGTTTCAGCCCGGATGGGAAAACGATTGTATATCGAAAAGAAGGTGGGAATGGTCATCAGGGATATACTTACAGTAATCAATCAGGCATTTATACTATACCTGCTGGTGGAGGCGAACCTGAATTTATAAGTGCTGAAGGCGAAAAACCGCAATTTACTGAGGATGGGCAGGGCATCTTTTACACAACCGGAGGCTTTCTTTTTGGTTCTGTGTCGAAAGCATTTAAAAGATTTGATCTGAAAAAGCGCAAAACGGATGTTATTTTTAATACAAGCTATACCACCAACTTTGTTCCAAGCCCCGATAATCAATGGATTGCATTTACCGAATTATATAAAGTTTACATTGCACCTATGCCAAAAACAGGACAAGCTGTGGGCATTTCTGCCAAAACAAAAGCTGTACCGGTGGCCCAGGTAGCAAGAGATGCAGGTATCAACCTGCACTGGTCAGCAGATAGTAAGAAACTGCACTGGACGTTGGGTAATGAATACTTTACTGAGTCACTGGACAGAAGATTTTTGTTTCTTGGAGGTGGACTGGATTCTATCCCACCGATCGATAGCGCAGGAACTAAAATCATCATGAACGTAAAATCCGACAAACCATCCGGAAAAATAGCTTTCAAAAACGCCACTGTCATCACCATGGAAAATGACAAAGTGATCAAAAATGGTACTGTCATTATAAACGGAAATATTATAGAGTATGCAGGTCCTGCGAATGGTGCAAGAATAGAAAAAAACACCAAAGTGATAGATGTCAACGGTAAAACCATCATGCCGGGGATTATTGATGTACACGCCCATTTAGGCGCTTTCAGAGATGGCATCAGTCCTCAGAAACATTGGGAATATTACGCCAATCTCGCCTACGGTGTCACCACCACACACGATCCTTCAGTCAATAGTGAAATCACATTTGCACAGTCTGAAATGGTTAAAGCCGGCACACTGACAGGACCAAGGATCTTTTCTACGGGGACCATACTTTATGGAGCTGACGGTGATTTCAAAGCCGAAATCAATAGTCTCGAAGATGCCAAATCTGCGTTACGCAGGACACAGGCTTTCGGTGCATTTTCAGTCAAATCATATAACCAACCAAGGCGGGAGCAGCGCCAACAAGTCATTGAAGCCGCCAGACAATTAGGTATAAGAGTCGTTCCGGAAGGTGGTTCATTCTTTTATCACAATCTTAGTATGGTCGCTGACGGACATACCAGTGTCGAACATAATATACCGGTAGCTCCTCTCTACAATGATGTGGTCCAATTCTGGTCAAAAACAAATACCAGCAATACCCCGACTCTTATCGTAAATTACGGTGCTGTCACAGGTGAGTATTACTGGTACCAGAATACAGAAGTTTGGAAAAAAGAAAAATTACTGAAATATACACCTCGGGCCATTATTGACTCAAGATCAAGACATCGTACCATGATTCCTCAGGAAGAATATGAAAACGGACACATACTTACCTCCCGATCACTTAAAAAACTGACAGATGCCGGCGTCAAAATCAACCTTGGAGCACACGGTCAGTTACAGGGTCTTGGTGCACATTGGGAACTCTGGATGCTTCAGCAAGGAGGTATGACCAATTATGAAGCCCTGAAATGTGCAACCGTCAATGGAGCCGCACTTCTGGGTATGGAAAAACAAATAGGATCACTAAAGGCAGGAAAACTGGCAGATCTTATCATCATAGACGGAAATCCTATGGAAGATATAAGGAAAACAGAAAATGTCGTGTACACCATGGTGAACGGGAGACTTTACGACACATCTACCATGAATGAGATAGGAAACTTCGATAAAAAACGTACCAAATTTTACTGGGAACTGGACGGCAGTGGAAACGCTTATCCATTGCATCAGGAAACCAATAGTTTTATGGGCATGAGGTGCGCCTGCGGGCTGTAGCACATTTTGGCATTTTGTTTGGTGTGCATAACTGATTAGATTAAAGGACAAACATTCCGATTATTTCCACCGGTTTGGATAATTTTTTGTTCAATACAAGAAGTTATTTAATAGCAATTTATCAATGCAGGAATTTAATTGTCTTTTATTTTAACCAATCCATCAATAATAACAGTGCCATTTCCTTTGAAAACCGGTTGACTAAGATTGTTATTAAGTGTAGACATATCCATATTTTTCAGGGTTAAACTTTTACCACTAGTAATTAAAAATCCATGAGAATTCTGACTAAAATCTATGAAAATAACGGGTCTATCAATATTGTTCAGGCCTTCAATTGAAATGGTGTTATTTACAAAAATTTGGGAAATAAGCGCTGATGAACTTACTGATGGTTGGTCATAAGTTATAGTATCTCCATTCATTGCGCAACTTACAATACTTCTTAAAGATCCATATCCGATATCACCTGGGTTTGTAACTATTTTCCCCTCTGTCTTTATGGTGGCATTTGCTACCCCTTTGCAGCCCGAAGTAAACGTGACCGTAACAAAAAAAGTGGAGTCGGTCATTACAGATGGAAAGATGCTTGGCATAGTCAGTCCGTTACTCCAGAGATAATTTGTTCCCCCCGATGCACTAATCATGGCCATACTCCCGCTGCAAACAATCCCATCATCCGGGGCATACCCTGAATTTTCGGATATTAATAAATTGATGGCAGGATTATATAGTTGATTATCATCACAATCGTCACCATTGTTTACGTACCCATCGGCATTGAAACATGCAGTGATATGTCTGTCAGGATCACCCAAACCATCTCCATCAGAGTCTTCAAACTGAATAGTCAGCCCGGAAGCATCTGATACAACACAAAATGATGTCTGTGTTACCGCTCTTAAATATTCAGGATACAACGCATCAGCCGCAGAAAATTCAAACCTAACTGTACCCGTAAATAGCGGATCTGCAATCAAAATGGGCATTACTGCATATCCGCCTGCAATAGGACCAGATGGAACGACAGGTATAATAGGTGCCAAATCTATAATAATGGGATAATCTGAATTGCCTTCAATATTGTAAGGCCTGTAAATAAAAGCATTTACCTTTGTAAATATTTTTTTCATGGCGCCACTGTAAAATTTTAAAGTGATACTGTCCCCTGATACTATGGAACCGCCTACGGAGAGATAATATAAACCTGTACTTACATTTTTTTTTGCCACTCCTCTCACTTCTCCGTTTACATAAGCCGCCAATAAATCTTCTGCATGTTGAAACTGATATTTGGGTGTATAATCCAGTCGCATGGTAATATTCATATTGGAGCTAAAAAAAGTAGATGTTTCCCAAATCGGTTTGGGGTCTGCAGGTATTTGCTCTTCAATCACCGGCAAATAACTGTACACAATAGACGGTCCACCAAATTGATACTCATAATCATGCAAATTGACTGGAGTAAATGTCCCTCCCAATAAAATGCCCTGCGGAGGTATGTTGTGCCACGCCGGTACTGCATACAATGCTGTGATGTTAAAAGTAATAACGGTTTCTGCCATTTGAGCTGCTAAAGGAATATTTCTGGTTGAGGCAGCTGAATGCGGAGGTAAAATACCGCTATTCTGTTCAGTGGCCCTGACTATGAGCTGAGTTTGTCCTGTAAACCCCGGTACCCCTTCCGCATATAAAACGTTACCCACAAAATTAACGACCAGATTGGGGTTGGGCACGAATGACCATTCTACCGGGTTTGGGTTGGGCTGAACGAGATAAGCTGGCATATTGATAGGCACAAACTCCAGACCTTCAATGGTTTGTTGCAGTGGTACACCTGTAATACTGAACGGTGCATTGTTGCTCGTATAAATATTCATCTCATACGGGTCGTCAATGCTTCCATATATTTTCTGAACTCGAAATTGAAATGGTGACAGAACATCATACACCTGATCCGTATTTTTATGGTAGATTTTGATATTCAGAAACACAGCATCGGTATTGGAAAAAAGGGTAATAAAGTGAATGTATTGACCATTACCCATAGATACAGGTTTGCTCAGACCTTTCAGTTCTTCTCCCAAAAAAAACGCTATCCGGTCATCTCCATCATTTGATCTTGTACCATTTAATGAAACAAAGGAAATGACACTGGCAGAATAGCTGTACCCCGAACCTACAGGTGGTGTCCAACCCGGATTTTGCCCATACACCAAAACTGACAGCATGACCAATATAATATTGAAGACCCATTTGATTTTGAGTAATGACAAAAAAATATTACATCGCGTATTTTCTACTATTTCCATTTTGATCATGTGATTGGATTTGTAATCCTTCAATAAATAAATTGTTCACACACTCCCTCGATTTTGAATAATC